>Ga0209123_1000091_pt1 | contig 153510 bp, 165 predicted proteins | sample BarGraIncu00431A_FD_184500 | JGI IMG/M metagenome (GOLD analysis project Ga0209123, IMG submission 184500) | Arctic peat soil microbial communities from Barrow, Alaska, USA - Barrow Graham LP Incubations 004-31A (SPAdes) (version 2) | ecosystem: Environmental > Terrestrial > Soil > Wetlands >... | reverse complement strand
AATTTTATAATTTTCTTTAGGGGCATGAAAATAAATAACAAGTCAAAGATACAAAATATACTAGCATACTGACTTGTTATTTACTTGAATGTCCCTCTATAAATAAAAAGCGCATTAGCGCTTTTTATTTATTAAATTAAACAATTCTCTAGCAATTTCTTTTTTAGACATTTTATCTATTGCTATAGGATCATTATCTTTGCTTAAAATAATCACTTTATTATCTTCAGTTCCAAAACCAACGTCTATTTTTGTTATATCATTGGCAACTATGTAATCCAAATTCTTTTTGAGTAGTTTCGCTTTTGCATTTTGAAGTAAATCATTACTTTCTGCTGCAAAACCTACTAATATTTGATTTTTCTTTAGTAATCCTAATTCTTTTAAAATGTCATTGTCATGTACAAACGCTAAATTTAATTCATTTTCACTTTTTTTAATTTTATTGCTAGAGTATACCTTAGGCTTATAATCAGATACAGCTGCTGCTTTTATAACTATATTACTATCTTCATAATTATTTATTACAGCGGCCCGCATCTCATCATTAGTATTTATCCTTATTACATTTACACCGATGGGAGTTTTTTCATAACATGGACCTGATATTAGAGTTACAGTTGCCCCTCGATCCCTGGCTTCTCTCGCAATAGCATATCCCATTTTGCCAGAAGATCTATTTGTAATAAACCTTACTGGGTCAATAGGTGCAATTGTGGGACCAGCAGTAACTAAAACCTTAGTACCAACCATGTCTTTTATTGGATATAAATTACTCATAATTATTTCAAAAATATCCTCAGTTTGTGCAAGTTTACCTTCCCCTATATCACCACAAGCGAGTCTTCCTGATGTTGGGTCAATAAACTCATACCCAAAATCCTTGAGTTTTTGAATATTACCTTGCAGTATTGGATTACTGTACATATTCACATTCATTGCTGGTGCAAAAATCACTGGTGCCTTTGTTGCCATAATAGTAGTAGTTAACATATCATCTGAAATACCATTTGCAACTTTACCAATTATATTAGCAGTTGCTGGTACTATAACAAATAAATCTGCCTTTTTAGCAAGAGATATATGTTGTAGTTCCCATGCCTTAGGTTCTTCAAACATATCTTGAATAACAATATTCTGGCTCAAAGTTTGAAAACAAATCGAATTTACAAACTTTAAAGCAGATTTAGTCATGATAACATATACTTCAACATTCTCTTTTTTAAGTCTACTAATAACATCCAGAGCCTTGTATACTGCTATTCCACCTGTTACTCCAATAACTACGCTCTTTCTATTTTTCATACTATTTTATTCCTTCTTTTGTGGTAATTGCGACAATAGCTCCTTCATAAATTTCATGTATAGCTATAGTAACAGGTTTAGTAGAATCCACATGTACAAGCGGGCTTTGACCCTCTATTATTTGTCTTGCTCTTTTTGATGTTGCTACAACCAACGAATACCTGTTGTCAACTTTTTCTAATAAATCTACTATTGATGGGTTTATCATTGAATTATTCATTACTAATTTCCTCCTTTAGAAAATCTCCATTCATTCTATCTACTCTACATCTTTCTGCAATAATAATGCTTTGAATTTTTTCACAAGCACTATCTACAGTATCATTTACAACTGCATAATCATATTTTGATACAAAGCTAATTTCTTTATGAGCAGATGTAAACCTTGTAATTAATGATTCTGGTGTTTCACTTCCTCTATTTGTAATTCTATTTCTCAATTCCTCCATAGACGGTGGAAGAATAAAAATAAACAAACCACTTGGATATGCCATTTTCACATTAAGAGCACCTTGAATATCTATTTCAAGTATTACATCACGTCCGCCATCTAATACTTTTAAAACTTCAGATTTAGGTGTGCCATAACAGTTTCCATAAACCTGTGCATATTCAAGAAATCCTTTTAACTCAATTTGCTCATGAAATACCTCTTTAGTTATAAAAAAGTAATCCGTTCCATCTATTTCACCATTTCTCGGACTTCTTGTTGTGGCAGAAACTGACATCCAAAAATTATTTTTTTCAAGAAGAGCCTTGCATACAGTGCCTTTGCCAGCACCGGAAGGTCCTGAAATAACAATTAGCTGTCCTGTGTTTTTCATTATTCCTCAACCTCTTCTATACGTTCCTCATCTTTAACTGATAATCTATGTGCAACAGTTTCAGGTTGAACAGCTGATAAAATAACATGATCGCTATCTGTTATAATAACTGCTCTGGTTCTTCTTCCATAAGTAGCATCAATAAGCATACCTCTATCTCTTGCTTCTTGAATTATTCTTTTAATAGGAGCTGATTCAGGGCTAACTATGGCTACCAACCTATTTGCTGAAACAATGTTTCCAAAACCTATGTTTATCAACTTTATACTCATCGTGTGCCTCCTGTTTATTCTATGTTTTGTATTTGTTCTCTAATTTTTTCTATTTCACTTTTCATATTAATTACTGTATTTAAAATTTCTAAATCATTTGCTTTAGATGCTATAGTGTTTGTTTCTCTATTCATTTCTTGAATAATAAAATCAAGTTTCCTGCCAATTGGTTCGTCTATTATTAAAGTTTCCCTCATTTGCTCTATATGACTATTTAATCGTACAATTTCTTCATCAATTCCAACTTTATCTGCAAAAATCGCAATTTCCATGGCAACTCTGTTTTCATCAAATTCAACTTCCTTATGCAGAGCATTTAACCTTTGATTTAGTTTTTCCTTATACTCACCAACAACAAACGGTGCTCTTTCTTTAACCTTGTCAACTAAACTATTAATTAAATTGCATTTACATATAAGGTCCTTTAATAATTTTTCGCCTTCTCTTTCTCTCATAAAAAGAAGAGCTTCTAGCGCCTTTGTTAGTGATAACTCAATCTGATCAAAAGTTGAGACATCTTCTTCCTTTTGTTTAAGCGTTATTACCTCAGGCAATCTAGCTATATTACTTACTGATATATCGCCATCTAGATTATATTTGTCTTTTAAGGTTCGAAAGCAGTTTATATAACTTTGCGCCAATTTTTCATTCAAATAAGCCTCAACATCTTCCTTATCATAATTGACTTGAGTTACAAAAACATCAAGTTTTCCTCTTTTTACTTTTTCAGCAATTATCTTCCGAATTTTATCCTCAAAAGCTATTAAGACCCTAGGCATTCTTATATTAATTTCAAAGTATCTATGATTAACACTTTTAATCTCTATTGTAAAGCTTTTACCATCTTTTTCAGAGTTTCCTCTCCCAAATCCGGTCATACTCCTAACCATACTAACGCATCCTTCCACTGTTCATTGTGAACCCTTAATAAGTATACATAAACTTTAACCTAAATTTCAAGTTAAAATTATAAGTTTCCACTTTTATTACAATTTTTATTTTAAAACTACTGTTAAACTGTAATTTTTTGTATTTTAAAAACAACTCATCCTTATAATAAAATATTTCCTATATAATTTATATTATACCAATAATAATATTATATCAATAATAATTTAACCAATACATTTTTTCAGAGATTTTAAAGCCTCTTCAATAATAAGCTTATCTTTTGTAAGTGCTATACGGAAATAATCATATCCAAGTTTTCCGAAAACATTACCAGGAGTAACTACAATTCCATGATTAATTAATAATTCTTCACAAAACTCATTAGTAGTATAATTTTTTGGCGTTTTACACCATAAATAAAAAGTGGCCTCAGAATCAAAAAAATCTATATTTTTTTGTATCAAAACACTTTTCGCAACCTCTCGTCTTTCATCATATATCTTTCTTATGTTTTGAACATAATCACGTTCCAAATTGAGAGCTGCAATTGCTGCCTTTTGAATTGGAATAAATTGACCAGAGTCACAATTACTTTTTATCTTTAAAATAGCATTTATTACTTTAGCATTACCTACAGCATACCCTATTCTATATCCTGTCATATTGTAAGTTTTAGATAAAGTTCCAAACTCGATGTTTTGCCTTTTTACATCATATTGCATGAGACTAATGGGGTTCTTATCTACTTGAATCATTTCATTATATGCTGAATCATTGCATAAAACAATATTATTATCATAAGAAAACTTTACAATACGGTTATAGAACTCACCACTCGCTACTGCACCCGTTGGATTATTGGGATAATTTATAAACATAAGCTTGCATTTACTAACGATTATTTCTGGAATAACATTAAGATTGGGCAAATATCCATTTTTTTGTGTTAAAGGTATGGTATATGGTATACAACCCCAAAGTTTAGAACAAATGCTGTAAACAGGATACGCAGGTTCAGGCACTATCACACAATCTCCAACATCACATACAGCTGGAATGATATTACTTATACCTTCTTTTGATCCTATAAGAATTATTACTTCCTCCAAATTTAAACTTACAGAATAAACCTGATTATAATATTTTATAACAGCTTCTTTCATTTCTACTAACCCATCGTATGGTGGGTAATTGTTATACCTATCGCCTTTTACTCCTTCTATTAATGCATCAGTAATATTTGAATGAACTTGTAAATCTGGATCTCCTATACTAAGGTCAACTATTTTTTTGCCGGATTTAAAAGCTTTGTTCTTTATATCGTCTATTTTTTTAAAATGGTATTCCTCAACATTAGATAGTCTATTATTTATTTTCATAATATCACCCTTTATACATTTTTTATATTATGATATTCAGGTGATACTGACTATGTTACTGTACTTCATTTAAAATAAATAAAGAAGAGTACCCATCGAATAGAATTTTAAAAAATCTACCTGATAGGTACCAGTTTATCCACTTTATACTATTTTATTAAGTAGTATATCAATAAACATTTTAAACTTAAGGTAATATTATAAATCTAATTATAAATAATGCTGCTAAAACATAAACTATAGGACTTACTTCCTTGCGTCTTCCTGTTACAACTTTTACTATTGGATAAAAAATAATTCCGGCGGCTATACCGTTCGCTATACTATAGCTAAAAGGCATTATCGCTATTGTAAAAAATGCTGGAAGTGCTTCTGTAAAATCGTCAAAATCTATTTTAGTCACTGCACTCATCATAAGGACTCCAACTATTACAAGTGCTGGAGCAGTAGCTTGCGCCGGTACTATTCCTACAAGTCCACTAAAAAATAATGAACATAAAAACAATACACCTACTGTAGCTGATGTAAGGCCTGTTCTTCCGCCTTCTGCAACTCCTGCTGTTGATTCAACATATGTTACTACAGTGCTTGTTCCCATAATTGCTCCCGCAGTAGTTGCTAATGCATCGGACATTAATGCTTTGTTCATATTTTTTACTTTTCCATTCTCATCAAGCATTTTAGCTTTTGTTGCTGTTCCTACAAGGGTGCCTATTGTATCAAACAAATCTACTAAACTAAATGTTATTACAACCATTACTACACTCATTATTGCCGCAAATACACCCTTACCAGCTCCTGATCCTAAAAGACCCACAAAGTCAAACTTCATAAATGTAGGTGCAAGAGATGGTGGTGCACTAAATACAGTAATTCCTGCAAGTTTAGTTATTCCAAAAGGAATTCCCACTATTGCACTTATAACAATTCCATATAGTATGGATCCTTTTACTTTTTTAGCCATAAGTATTGCCGTAATAGTTATACCTATTAAGGTTACTAATGCACTTGGAGTTGTCAGTTTACCGAATGTTACCAAAGTATCTGGACTTCCTACTATAATTCCACCACTTTTAAAACCGATAAGTGCTATAAACAGACCAATTCCTCCTGAAATAGCAAGTTTCAAATTCTGTGGCAAGGCATCCACTATTTTTTCTCTTATTGAAGTAAGTGTTATTATTATAAATAAAATACCAGACATAAGAACCGCTGCTAGCGCTTGTTGCCATGTATATCCGAGTGTTAAACACACACTATATGTAAAGAAAGCATTTAATCCCATTCCCGGTGCCTGTGCAAAAGGCAAATTAGCATAAAATGCCATTACAAAAGTACCTACCGCTGCTGCAATACATGTAGCTGCAAACACCGATGCTACCACTGGGTCGTTTAGTGCAGTAAAAGCTGCTGCCCCATCTCCCTTTATACCTGGCAGATTCATTCCTGCAAATTTGAGAATGTTAGGATTTACAAATATAATATATGCCATGGTTATGAATGTAGTTATACCTGCAAGTATTTCCGTTTTAACTGTTGTGTTGTTTTCTCTTAGTTTAAAAAGTTTTTCAAATATAGAATTATTATTATTATTGCCTTTTGTTGATTTCATATTTATTCCCCTATTCTTTTTATTATAGTTTGAATAATGATTAGTAATTTATCATCCACTTATAAAATTTTCATACGAATATAATATCAATAATAGATATGACCGTCAATGTAAACACGAATATTTAAGCTTTATCCTCTTGTGAAATTCGTTTTTTATACCGTCCACGTTCAAAAATACATTTAATTTCTTTTATATCTGTTGTACTGGCAAGTGCAAGCATAAGTTTAATTCTAGCCTTTTGCCCTGGCAAACTATCTCCAAAAATCACCCCAGCATTTCTAAGTTCCTTACCACCACCTGGATACCCATAAGAATCTAATACTCTTCCTTTAAAGCATCTAGATACTATAACTATTGTCACCCCCTTTTTTATTGCTATTTTTACTCCCTCTGCCATAATAGGAGGAATATTTCCTCTTCCCATAGCTTCGATAACAATTCCTCTTGCACCTTGCTGAACACAAAAATCAATTAGTTTTGAATCCATTCCAGCACAAGCTTTTATTAAATCTACCCTAGTCTCTATTTTTTTTGTATTAATATGTTCTTTTTTTAAACTATCTCTATAGAATATCACTTCATTATTATCGATAATCCCTATTGGTCCAAACTCGGGGCTTTGAAAAGTATTTAGATGCATTGAATGTGATTTAGTTACCTCACCAGCACAATTAAGTTCGTCATTTAAACACACCAATACTCCCCTATTTCGAGCCTCCTCCGAAATAGCAGTACAGATTGAAGCTGATAAATTCGCTGGACCATCATACCCAAGTTCCGAACTATTTCTCATTGAACCTGTAACAATAACAGGCTTTGGATTATCAATAGTTAGATGTAATAGATATGCTGTTTCCTCAAGTGTGTCCGTACCATGGGTCACCACAACTCCACATATATCATCACGGCACAAGAACCCTTGTATATATTCAGACAATTCCATCATTAATTCAGGTGTAATGTGAGGTCCAGGTAAGCTTGAAAAAGTATGCGATTCTATATGAGCATAATTTTCAATTCCTGTAACCATAGACATTATTTCCTCTCCACTTAGAGTCGGAACCGCGGCCTTTATTCTTGGATCAACGCTCATCGAAATTGTTCCTCCATTAAAAATAACCACAACTTTTTTCATGTATTATCTCTCCTAACTCATAGTATTAAAAATATCTACTCTATTTAAATTAGTTTTCAACTATAAAAAAAATTTCAATATCAAAAGTTTATTAATAAACTTTAACTAATGAGTTTTTCACAGACAAATTCTATTTTACAACAAATTCTATTTTACAACAAATTTATATTAATTACATCATTTATTTTTTTAAATATGATAATAAAGAAAATAAGATATGCTTATAGGCATATCTTATTTTCATCATAAATGTGCAGCTTCTATTATTAATAAAATTCCTACCTAATGAAGATAATTTATATAAAATATGACAAAATAGCAATGCTTATAATTTATTTTTTAAATATTCAAATAAGTTCTTTTCTATTTCATCTGCTTCATTATCATCTAATGTTATATACTTTAAATGACCATCTAATGCCTTAATTTCAATTTTACCTATTTCTTGACCAGTGATTTTATCAATATCACGTTCAAACTTCATTATTTTATAACCTTCACTTAAAAATTTTTCTCTTTCGAATGACATCAAAACACGCTCCTTTTTTATTTATAAAAGTACATTATAATTTTTTTCTAATTCTTTCTTTCCTTTTTCACACTTTTCTGTTTATCGCTAGCATCTGTTCTTTTAGTACCAATATTAACTTCTTGACCATTAACTTCACTTTTTTTACCCTTTTGCATATTATTGTCGCTCCTTTAAATATTATTTTTCTTGAAATCAATTATAATTTTATTATCTAGTCAAGTGTTTCTCCATTGAAATTCTCATATAAAGATGGTTTTTTCTTATCTCCTTTACTTTTCTTAGGTTTACTAATATTGTCACGTTTAACATTAATATTACTGTTTTTGCTACCTCCAACATGTTGATGATCAGGCATAGTTTAAAACTCCCTTCAATTAAATTTTGTTATGTTTTAAGCTCATTTAATAATTATATTTTTAAATTCTTTAATCTCACTTTATTATTTTCTCTCTATGTAATATTTATTATACCCTTCAAACTTATTTTAAATTAATTTTCATATTCCTTAATTGATTAATATTTCTTTATATATGGAATATTAATTTACATATAAATAATATATATAAGTAAGTAATTAATTGATGAGGTGTGTTAAATGGGCAATGACTTTAAAAAAATAATGCATGAAGAAATTAACGAACCACTTATTAAAATAGTTGATAATGTTAGTAAAAAACCTAAAAAGACTGATTCTAAGCTAGTTGTATTTATGGTTATAGTTAGCTTTTTAGCTATATTTTTACTTTACTATGCATACAAAATGCTAAATATTTATTTCTAAATTATTTTATGTTTAAATAATAATTTTAACTAACCTATCCAATAATTAAAGACTATAAATACATTATTGAAAATAATGGAATGCATACTATACTCATCTATTTCACAAAATATAGATATAAAATAATTAATATCTCCCAAACTTATTATAAATCAAAGGGAATTATGTTTAAAATGATCTAAAGTGCACAAGTCATAATAGCTGGGGGATTACAAGAGATGAAAAAACTATTGAAAACTATATTTATTTTACTGTTATTTTGTATTTTATTAATATCTCCTCATAATTCATATGCCCTTGAACCAATTAATAACTTACTCATAGAAAACAGTGAAAACACTAAAGTTATTTTTAATGATAATTGCAATAACCTAACTAATAGTGGTTGGATCAAAGATTCTGAATATACACAGAACTCATTTATATCAGATAACAGTGAGAGTAAAAATTATTCTACTCCTATTCCATATGGACAATATTTATTTTATAACAACATACAAAATTCAAGTGCAAAAATGATTAAAGATATCCAAATAGGCGCAGGTCCTTTTAATATAGAATTTGATGCTAAAATAACAAATTTACAAACTCCCTCGTCGAATTTTGGTTGGAGAGGGTTTGTAGTAGATGTCCTTGCCAATAATAAAAGATACTATTTTAGTTTTAATAGCAAAAGTTCAGATAACAAAATAAAAATAAACTTATTGAATAATATTTCAGGAGCAAATTCTTTTCAAACGGTAGATGCAATTTTGCCAAACGATAACAATATTCATAGATGGTCCTTAAAAAATGATGGAAATAAAACTATCTCATTATTATTAGATGGAAAAGTTATAGGAAGGTTTATTAATCCCCAATTACCAGCTGCGAGTCTTACTGATAGGGTTACCCTATATAGTGATATGAATAATGCACTTATTGGTTTTAATAAAGTATATATTGAAAATTTTTCTATAGTTAAATCCTTATCAATAAAAAACTATACTGAAGTGGTTGATGAAAAGAGTCAAACTATAAAAACTTCTATAACTATGGCATATGACGATAAAAAAATTATAAAAGATAAGCAATATTATATTAAATCATACTTATACAAAAATGATAAAATTATAGCACAATCTGACCCTGTACTGGTAGATAATATAAATATATCTTTAACTCTAAATAATATAACCCAATCAGGAGAAATGAAACTTATATTGAAGCTTGTTACAGGTATTACTCAAATTGAAGAAACATCAAAAATTATAAATATTAATATTTCAACAGCTAATTTAGAGCCTGGTCAGTCTATAACCGCTCAATCAGGAAACATATACTTATATACCCAAATGGGTAAGATGTTAGCAGATGGCAAAAGTGATGCAGAGCACAGCGGGTGGGAATTGGGATCATACACTGATAATGAAAACAATAAAAATGGAACGATAATTGAAAATGGAGAAAATGCACTTAAAATAAAAATGCCTGTAACTTTAAATGGTTGGTTTAGAATTTATGTAGGTTATGTGACTGGTACAGAAAGTTTTAAAATAGGTATTACGGATAATACTTTACCGCTTCAAATAAATGGTGATATTTCTCTTGAATCCAAGGATTTATATGGTAATCAGTGGATTAATGAAAAATCTACAATAATATCAAATTTTAATAATAATTCAATTGAGCTTTCCACAAACTCCTCCCAAAGAGCACGGATTGCATATATCAAATTAATAGGTTTAACAGATAAACAGATTTCCTTATATAAAAAACAAAAGGAGAATAAAAATACAGTTATTTATGATTTTGATGGATATTCTGATTTCTTCTCTGGGAAATACCCTACTGTTGACATGCTTAAAAGTGAAACTGTAGATAAACTTACTAATAAAAACGTTGGAAAAATAAATTGGTGTTTAGGAACTACAGGTATGCTACATTATAATAGTAAATATGCTGGCAAAGCATTTATTGGTGTTGAAGAATTTGGTGAACAACTAAGAGATGGAGATAAGTTAGCAAAATCTCAAATACTAAATATCCTAAGTTCTGGTAAGTCCCCTTTAGAAATTGTGGCTAATAGAGGCTTTGAAAAAGGAATGAAGGTTAATGCTTCACTTAGAATGGATGCATTTTACAATCCAACTATTTACGGTGCTTTCAATGGGGCTATGTATAATGAATATAATCAATTCACTCAAGCTGGGAATTTTACACTAAGCTATTACTACCCAGAAGTTAGAACTTATATTAAAAACGTACTTTTAGAAGCAGCTTCTTTTGATAATGTAGAAGGTTTAACATTAGATTTTTGCAGATATCCAACGGTTTTCGGAAGTGAAACCCCTTCTAGCGAAAAAGTACGAATTATGAATGAATTTTTAAGAAGTTTGCGAAATGAACTACCGAAAAACAAAAGCATTACCATAAGAGTACCCTATAATGATCCTATAAAATACGGCTTCGATATTGAAACTTGGATTAAAAAAGATTTAGTTGATACATTGGTGCCATCAAGCATTGGCTTTGAAGAGTTCTTTAATATTAAACCTTATGTAGACATGGTTAAAAATACCAATGTAAAGTTATACATTGGTATTGCTGCTGATGTTAGTGGTCATGATATAACAAAGGAAGAAGAACAATTGGTAAAGAAAGGATTATATGTTCACAATAAGGTATATTTAAATATTCAGCAATATTTACTACGGGCTTATGACATATATGAAGGCGGAGCTGATGGACTATTTTTATTTAACTCTAGCGCTGAACTTTATATTGACAATATCGCACCACTTGAATCATCATTCTTGGGTGACAAAGTCCTAATCGAAAAATGGCATGAATTTGATTATATATCAGGTTTTATAATAAAAAAAATTAATATATTAAAGCCCCTCTTCTAATAATAATAACACTCACCTAAAATTAGAAATAAAAACTATTTAACTGTATATAACTTTATTATATTTCGGTGGTTTTCATTTTTAAGATTGATTTTAATAACATTATTTTACTACTTAAAAATTGGTGTCAACGGTAAATCAATGTGATATAATAAATTATAACACGACATAAAACGACATAAAATTGATTTAAGGGGTTGACGTTCTTGGACAAAACAAGATATACACTTTCTCAAGGTAATTCAATGCTGATAAATATACTTAGATTATTTGCAGCGGAAATGGTGCTTTTTGGACATAGCATCAGATATTTAGACTTGTTTCCTAGGTTAAATCCACCATATATGGGAGCTATTGAAAATTTTAGTGTTATTATATTATTCGTTATATCAGGCTTCTTAATCTTTTATTCCCTTGATAAAAAAAAGGACATGACTTTTAAATCTTTCTTTTTGAATAGATTTTCCAGAATATATTCGGCCTTAATACCATGCCTTATATTAATTGTACTATTAGATTTTATAAATTTGAAATACTTTAATTATCAATTGAAATATCAAAATGCTTTTAATTTCAAAACATTACTTGGTAATATTTTTATGTTACAGGATTTACCAATAAGAACTATAAATGGGGTTACTTTAAAAATATTTAATTTTAATTTATTAAATTTTAATAACTTAACGAGTTTTGGTTCTGCTAGACCTCTTTGGACAGTTGCTATAGAGTGGTATATTTATTTATTTTATGGATATTTCTATCTAATTATGATTAAAAAAAAGAAATTGAATATTTCTAATTGGGTTATATTTTTCTTAGTAAGTATTGTTCCTCTTTCCAATGTCATAACCGGTAGGGGCAATGGATTACTTTTGTATTGGTTAGCTGGTGGTACTGTTTTTTACTTAATTAAGAATATTAGTGGAAAATTCAACGTGCAGGTATTTATATTTTTAGGCTTATTAAGCTTCTGCTTTGCTTTTTTAGATACTTTACCTATTGCAGATTATTACGACACTAAATTTGTGCTTTTATTTTCTTTATCATTTTTTTTGTTCTTAGTAGCTTTTAAAGATAATGAAAGCAAGTTAGTGATTAAAACAAATAAAATATTAAAAAAGTTTACTAAATACTCATATACCTTATATTTAATTCATTATTCCATAATTGACTTATTGGTTCAAATCTTAAAAGCAGAGAATAAGTATATTGTTTTAGTGATTTGCATTATAACATCAAATATTGTAGCTTTAATAATGTATGGATTTGGAGAAAAGTATAGTGGAATAATTAATATAAAATTGAATAAAATATTTTTGATTGATAAAACCTAACAAAAGTGACACATTTTTAATGAAGTAGGTTTTTAACTTTAATCCATTAATATAATAACAAATAAAAAACTCCATGAAGTAAGTTCAAACAACTTATTTCATAGAGTTTTTATAATTTTCACCATCTAGTCTAAACTCATTTAGAATTATCATTAAAGCTGATACTATTCTCAATGCGTTCTATAAAATCATGTATATGTTCAAATAAAATCCCATATGCCATCCATACTGGTACATAACTTAGTGTAATTATTCCACAAATTGATAATGTTGTATTTACATAGTTCCATGGGCACTGACCTAAAATCAACCTAAGAAATAGTCCACTAATTAGTTCTACTGTAAATATAAGGACCATATATATTCCCCCCCGAGCCAAAAGGGGAAGATGTCTAATCCTATTATGAACAGGTTCAAGAAATACTGCAAGACCATATATAGGAAACATCCAGATGCAGGTAGTTCCCCTGAGTAAGACATCTCCCTTTAGCATAGCTCCAAAACCATTCCAAAAAACCTCAGCCAATAGTCCTATAAATCCGTATATAACAAATTTTTTCCACATGAGAATATTGTGTGTATTCTATTGCAAAATATACAACTAATTTTTTTAGATTTATATTATGCTATTGTTGGCGATTCAGAGATACATTACTTATAGTAATTGTTTACTATATTATGTATGGTTGTATCTAATAATGTCATAAATGTATTGTATTTATGTTTCAATATCTGCGGCCACTTCATCTAAATAGCTATCTTCTTGTTTTTCATTAAAATTAATTCTCATTTCTTCAATCACTAATGGTCTATTCATAACTCTAGTATTTATATTCATAATATATTCTCCAACTAAACCAATAAAGAAAAGTTGCATTGATCCAAAGAAAAATACACCTATAATTATTGGTGCCATCCCAATAGGGAAATGATTCCAATATATTAATTTTAATATTAGATATACTAAAGCAACTATTATACTTAATCCAGATAATGCAAATCCTATAAAAGTTGCAATCCTAAGACCCATCTTAGTATACGATGTAAAACTAAGCATAGCAGCATCGTATAATATATATAAATTGTTACTTGTTTTACCAGCTCTTCGTTTTGCTTGTTCATATGGAATATCTTTTCTTTCAAAACCTAATTCAGCAACAATCCCTCTTAAAAATGGTGAAGGATCCCCTAAATTTCTAAGGATATCAACAAAACTTTTATCATATAATCCAAAACCTGTGAAATGTTCTATTTGTTCCACATTAGACATTTTTTTTATAGCTTTATAATAACACGATCTTAGAAAATACATCAATTTATTTTCTTTACTTGTAGTCTTTATACCACAAACTATTTTATATCCATTTTTCCATTCTTTAATAAATTTAGGAATCATACTAATGGGATCTTGAAAATCAGCGCACATAAGAATCGTACAATTACCCGTTGTTTGACATAATCCATAATAAGGTGAATTAAACTGCCCAAAATTTTTTGCATTAAATATAGCCTTTATATTATTATTTTTTCTACATAAATCCACTAATAATACTCTCGTGTTATCATTAGAATAATTATCTATAAATATAATTTCGTAATCATAGATTGCCAATTCATTTTTAAACAACTTAACAATTTCTTTACTTAAAGGAATTACATTTTCTTCCTCATTATAAGTAGGAATTAAAATACTTATCTTTTTCATTAAACTAACATCCTTAATTAATAAATTTTAAAATTTTGTTTATTCCCTCATCAAATTTCACGCTACAAGACCAAACTAAATTTTTCTTTAATTTATCTATAATCGGTTCAAAGCTTATGACCCCTTCTTTATTATATGGTATTGCCCCAAATTGTAATTCACTTGTTGATTTACAAATATCTTTCATATCTATTACAAAATCTTTAAGTTGTCTACTTGTTCCACTTGCAATATTGTATATTCCATCATTGCAAGATGTATTTGCAAGTAAATACATGACTATAGCTACATCTTCTACGTAGATAAAATCCCAGCTTTGTACACATTTAGTTAAGGGTATACTCTCATTCCTTTTCATCTTATCTAGCGCTGACATAACTAGTGTTCCCTGATAGTCATAAACACCATATACACTAAATATTCTTGTCCATATAAATTTCATATTATTTTCTCTAGCCATTATTTTTAGTGTTTCATATGCCCTTAACTTAGCCTTACCATATTCAGTAGTAGGTCTAGGCTCATAGAGTTCATCAATTTTACCGACGCATCTTCCATATTCTGCCTGAGAACCGATCCCTATAAATATGTTGCATCCTAATTCTTTTGCAACCTCCATAGCCTTTATTGCGTACAGGTAGTTTTCATTCTGCAGTATAACATCATCACGGTAGGGTATTCTTGCTCCCTCCCATGCCAAATGATAAAATATATCTATTTTTTCATTTGGTATTTCACCTATTATATCTCCGATTTTTTCCATACCTATTTCAATAATTGTAAGACGATTACTTTCTGGTAATCTATTTATTTTTTTCGAATTAGGTCTTACTACTGCTATTACATTACAATTATTTTTCAAATATTCCTTAATAATATGCACTCCTATAAAGCTAGTAGCACCAGTTATTACTACGTTTTTCATAATTATGCCTCTTTCTATTTTACTAAATTATAAACTAGTATTATTACTTCTACTGTGCTTAAACATTGCAAATCTCCATTAATTTATTAAATAAACTCCTCTCCAAAAGTGGATCTTGATCATTAATCGGTCTACCCATAGCAAGTTTAGGATACAAATAAGTAGTATCAGTTAAGCTTATTTCTATAAAGCAAGGTTTATTATCCAATAACATATCTTTGCATCTCGAAATTTCCTCTATTGAATTTATATTTGTGTACCGCAGTCCATACGCAATTGCAATTTTTTCAAAATCAGGAGTTGTATAACCAAATTCTTTTTTAGTTTGTACAAAATTAGATTCAAAGTACATTTCCTGAAAATGGCGAATCATTCCTAGTGACTTATTATTAAGCAGTACAACCTTAATAGGAATATCTTCTCTAGCTATGAATTGAAGCTCTTGGATATTCATTTGTAATCCACCATCTCCATTAAAACAAATCACATTTTCACGGCTTCCATAATAAGCACCAATAGCAGCTGGCAATGAATACCCCATTGCACCATGTCCTCCAGAAAAAAGCATTTTTTGCTTACTCTTCATAACAAAAGATTGTGCCACCCATACTTGATTTTGACCAACATCTGTTGTTATAATAAAATTATTTGGCACCTTATATGAAAATTCTTTTATAATATCAGTTTCATATTGTGAATCAATTCCCTTAAGTTCTTCTTGTACCTTTTTACATGAATTTATCCACTTCTCATATTTATCTTTTACGTCGAACTTTTCTGTATTCAATATTGATATTATTTTCTTTAAGTCTGCAACAACTGATATCTCGTCATCTTTAATTTTATTAGTAAGTTCTCCACTGTCGATATCTATTCTTAGAATTTTTGCATTTTCTGCGAATATTTTCAGATTACTTCCTGTTTGCCTACAATCAATTCTAGAACCAATACTAATGATTAAATCGCTATTAGATATTACAAAATTTGCACATCTATTCCCATAAGCACCCACGAATCCAAAATTGTTATCATCTCCGTCTGGCATTACATCTCTTCCGATCATACTTGTAACAACAGGAATTCCAGCCAAATCAACAAAATTTCTAAACTCATCAACTGAATTTGCACTGTTGATTCCATTCCCTGCTAGAATAACAGGTCGTTTAGATTTAAGTAGCATATCTAAAATAATATCTTTAATTTTTTTATAATATAAATTTGATTTTCCATCCTCTTCTGGTTCATATCCTTTTAAATTTTCCGGAATAATTTCAGTTCGTTGAATATTCATAGGAATATCAATAAGCACAGGACCTGGTCTTCCATTACAACTTATAAACAAAGCTTTTTCAAGTTCATACCTTATATTGTTTTCATCATCAATCTTCACTGCATATTTTGTAATTGATTTTACAATGCTTACAATATCAGTTTCTTGAAATCCCTTTTGCCGAACAAGCAAGTCTCCCTTTGATTCGTAGGTATTAACCTGACCAGTAATAAATATACAAGGAATAGAATCAAAATAGGCATTTGCGATCCCTGTAATAAGATTTGTAGCACCTGGTCCACTTGTAGCGTATGCAACTCCAGGTTTCTTTGATGTTTGAGCATATCCACATGCACAGAATGCAGAGCCTTGTTCATGATAATTTACATGTGCTGAAATGGACTCCTTGTATTTGTTAAAAGAATCCATAAGGTGTGTAACCATGCCACCAGGATAACCAAATACATCCGTTATCTCTTTTTCAATTAAAAAAGTTACAATATAATCACTTAATTTCATATTACAATTCCTCCTATACTTACTTAAATGCCCAGAATTTATTTAATAAAAAATTAAGGGGTATAGTAATAATTAAATTTAATGCTGGTGCAATTATTTTAGAAATATTTAAATAATCAACCATAGCTATTAGTAAAATTGTACTTAATACAAATGTTGCACCGTATGACACAAAAGTTTTTATCATAGGTTTTAGATTCTTTCCATTACTCTTTTTAAATACAAATTTACTGTTCCAATAGTAAGCATTTAATACACTTATAACGAAACCAACTGTATTTGCCACAATATAATTTATTCCAAAATAAATTAATATATAATAGGTAGCAAGTGAAATAAGAGTGTTAGAAAGTCCAACTATCCCAAATTTAATAAATTGCGCTACTAGTTTCAATAATTCTTTTTTATTAACATTTAGCTTAGTAGAAAAATCCATCATTTAATGGCTTCTTTTATTGTCTTAGCCATGAAATCAATCATATCATTGTTCATTCCTGGATAAACGCCTACCCAAAAAGTATCGTTCATAATTCGATCTGTATTTGTTAAATCACCAACAACACGATATCCTTTGCCACTAGCTCTCATCTCATCAAAACAAGGATGTTTTATTAAATTTCCTGCAAATAACATTCTTGTCTGAACACCATTGCTTTCAATATATTGAACAACTTTATTTCTATCTAAACCTTCTTTACATGTTATAAGAAACCCAAACCAACTTGGATCAGAATTTTCACATGGAACAGGTAAAATAAGCTTATCTTCAACCTCTAATAGACCTTCTTTTAATCTTCTAAAGTTTTCTTTTCTTCTCTCAACAAAAGAAGGAAATTTTTTAAGTTGAGCACATCCTATAGCGGCTTGCATATCAGTAGCCTTCAAATTATATCCGAAATGTGAATACACATATTTATGATCATATCCAAAAGGTAATTCACCATACTGGTTATCAAAACGATGTTTACATAAATTATCCACTCCAGAAGGGCAAACACAATCCCTACCCCAATCTCTTAGTGAACGAATTATTTTATTAAGTAATGGATTATTTGTATATACTGCTCCACCTTCACCCATTGTCATATGATGTGGTGGATAGAAGCTTGATGTTCCAATATCGCCAATTGTACCTGTGAATTTTTCTTCTCCGTTTATCATGTATTTAGATCCAAGAGCATCACAGTTGTCTTCAATAAGCCATAAGTTGTTTTTGTTGCAGAATGCTTTAACTGCACTTAGATCAAAAGGATTCCCTAATGTGTGAGCAATCATGACAGCCTTAGTATTATCTGATAATGCCTTTTCAAGCATTGTTACATCAATATTATATTGTGGAATAGTAACATCAACAAAAACAGGAACCGCACCAAACTGGATTATAGGGGTCACAGTAGTAGGGAATCCTGCCGCAACAGTAATAACCTCATCCCCACGTTTAACAGCTCTTTCACCTAAAAGCGGAGACGTTAAAGTCATAAAAGCAGCTAAATTAGCACTTGAACCTGAATTAACAAGACTACAGTATTTAACATTTAAGTATTTAGCAAATTCACTTTCAAACTCATTTGTATATCTTCCTGATGTAAGCCAGAACTCAAGAGAGCTGTCTACAAGGTTAGTCATTTCAGCGTTATCATAAACTCTTGATGCATAAGGAATTCTTTGGCCTACTACATAGTCATCCTTTTTATGGTATTTATCACAATACTCACTAACGAGTTTTAAAATTTTTTCTTTATCCTTTTGTTCATTTAATTTATCTAACATATTTTATTCTCCCTCTCCGAAAAACTCTGTTATTTGTTTATTCATACATTCATCAATATCATTTTTATTCAAATAACATTTTGACCAATCAATTGTTTTTTGAATTGCTGTTTCAACATTCCATCTAGGGCTCCACCCAAATACATTTTTAATTTTTGAACAATCTAACTTTAAAAAATTAGCTTCGTGAGGTCCTCCCATGAACTTGTCTTCCCAAGCTATGTTCTCTCCCCACTTTTTGCAAAACATGTTAACCAAAGTTCCTGTTGTTATACAATCACCGTCATTAGGTCCAACATTATAGTAACCTGCATATTTTATATTTTCATATTGCATTGATGCAATCATAAGATATACAGATAAAGGCTCTAAAACATGTTGATAAGGTCTAGTTGAATGGGGATTTCTTACAATTATCAACTCTTTCTTTTCTGCTGCTCTAATGCAATCTGGAATTATTCTATCATTAGCGAAATCTCCACCACCTATAACATTTCCAGCTCTAGCTGTAGAAATAGCAACTCTTCCATCTGTAAAAAAAGAATTTTTATAACCATGAGTAACTATTTCCGAGCAAGATTTACTATTCGAATAAGGATCAAATCCATCTAATTGTTCATTTTCACGATATCCCCATTCCCATTCATTATTTTTATAAACCTTATCAGTTGTAACATTTAAAAATGATTTTACATATGAATTTTTTCTTACACATTCAAGTATATTGACAGTTCCCATTACATTTGTTTCATAGGTATAAACTGGTTCCTTATAACTCTCAAGTACAATTGGTTGTGCTGCAAGGTGAAAAACAATCTCAGGCTTGTACTTATTAAACGTGCCCATCAACTTTTCCAAATCTCTAATATCACCAATTACCGAATTAATACCTTTTTCAATTTGTGAAATTTCAAACAAATTTAGTTTCGTAGGTGGGATTAAAGAATAACCAGTAACCTCAGCACCCGCTTTTACAAGTATCTTACAGAGCCAAGAACCCTTGAACCCAGTATGACCTGTTACTAAAACTTTCTTCCCCTTATAAAACTCCAAGTTTCTTACCATTTTTTCCATGGTGCTTTCCCACTTTCCCATAAAAATTCAAGCTGCTGTTTATCTCTCTGTGTATCCATACAGCTCCAAAACCCTTCATGCTTATATGCCATAAGTTCACCCATTTTAGCAACTGTTTCTAATGGAGTTTTTTCAAATACAGTACTATCACCTTCAATATACTCAAAAATCTCAGGATTAAGAACCATAAATCCTCCATTTATCATGCTACCATCATCGTCATTTTTCTCTCGAAAAGAATTAATTGAATTATCCTCATTAATATCAAGAACACCAAATCTTTGTGCAACATTTATTGCTGTCATTGTAGCTATCTTTCCATGAGTTTCGTGAAACTTGACAAGTTCAGCAATATTAACATCACTAACCCCATCTCCATAGGTAAGCATAAATGGTTCATTACCAATGTATTTTTGAATTCTTTTTATACGTCCACCCGTCATCGTATTAAGGCCTGTATCAACTAATGTAACTTTCCAAGGTTCTGAAAAATTACTATGTACAGTCATTTTATTCTTCTCACTAAAATCAAATGTAACATCACTTCTATGTAAATAATAGTCTGCAAAGTACTCTTTAATCATATGAGCCTTATATCCACAACAAATTATAAAATCATTATATCCATGGTATGAATACATTTTCATAACATGCCATAAAATAGGCATGTCTCCAATTTCTATCATAGGCTTTGGTTTTAAATGACTTTCTTCTGAAATTCTTGTTCCAAATCCACCTGCTAATAGTACCACTTTCATATTTCAATATCCCCTTTATATATATATTATCTAAATTCCTAAAACCTAAGTATAATTACTCTCATATTCACGTTCTCAAATTGTTCAAATCGGCTGGTTTCTTATCTGTTTTTTGTGTCAACAATTATATAGATGCCATAATACGACGTATAATATGTTTCATATTTAGGCTTATGATTAGCACGATTCATACGAGTAAAGTAGTTGTTTGTAATTTTGGGATATTCGGGAACCAGTACTTCCGTTTGCCCCTTCTCTTTGGCATCTTTAATCAAAGTTCGCCACTCGGTTGTGGTGGTCCGTAAAGCGTTCATCCATACATAACTTTTAATACCAATATACGACAATAAACAAATGGATACAATGCTTACCAAACTGAGTTTAGCCATTTTTTCATTAACCTTAATATTCCTAAGTAAAAATATCAAAACAAAATCCAGCCAGAGCAGTGTTCCATATGGTGGGGTGTATGGTACAAGACCCCATATACCAATTGAGGCCCCAATTCCAATTAAGTATTCGCAATTATTAATTAATAGCTGTTTCACTTCTCGCCTTGTTAATCGTACTAAAGTGAAAACAAACAAAAACAATAACATAGTCAATATAACTAAATTGAGGTGACTTGTTCCCATAAGTGTTGCCGTATGCACTTTCAAACTTAATTTCATTCTTGTCAATATACTGAGATGAAATACTAAACTATCATGGCTTTGACGTATTCTGTTGAAATTTCCCGGTGCAAAAAAACAAAAACAGTAACCTACAATTAATCCGCTATGTATAAATATTCGCTTTATTCCTGCCTTTTGTTGATAAATGAAAACGAGTGTTTTAAACATAATTAGTATAATGCAAATAGCACCTAATACTTCATGTGTAATTCCTGCAATAAATCCCAAAATATTAAATAACACGATCCACTGCATCTTAAAAACGAATTTTCTTGAAATTAGCTTGTTTAGCATCACCATATATATCAGGTAAAGCAACATTGTCAAACCATACATACATGTCATAGTCCACATTGACATAATTCCCATTGCTGCATTATACCAGAACATACTCACACTAAAAACCAAAATTGCCAGTGGATTTCTGAGAATGCCTTTTAACGAACCAAACGCCAAAATACCACTTGCAAGAACAATTCCTGTGTATATGATAACGCTGACAACTGCTGTAAATATTTGGCCGAACATTTCTAAAAATGGCACACATAATGTTCCTAAGATTCTTCCATTCCAAAGATTATATTCATAAATCATTTTGTTCCAAACTAGACTCCAAGATGTTATCAGACTACCAATATTTCTGTTTGGATTATCTAAATATAAATTAATACCAGTTACATGCTGTCCTAAAACATCATCACCAAGCGGCATACGATAATATATTAGCATAAACCAGAGAGTAGCAAAGAATAATATAATTGCAATGCTCAGCAACTCCCTTTTACTAATTTTCAAAAACTTCACCCCCTATTAACCATGGAATAAACCCATGTGAGATAGTACCTATGCCATTATATACTATCTGGTGTATATTGTATATGTTTCCGTTCATTAGGTCTCTATCCATAATAAAAGAATTGATTTTTGACGAATATCAGCAAAAGATACTACTTTTTCATCCTTTATTTCAAATCATAATTACAGTTTATCATTTATTTAGAGTATATGGGTAATATTTTATGTAAACATACTTATTATTTTCTAAGTATAGGATTACTTTCCAAGTAACATATAAATTATTAGCCAACGTCTCCTGTGTTAATTTATATTAAACCATCATATTCTAATATTCTTCTTATTATATTACCACTTAATTATTTAATTATATAAAATTAAAAAAAGAGCAATAAATACATAAATAATAGCTTATATTTTAATATAAGCTATTATTTTCCATCTTAACTTTCATTTAAATTTATTAATCATAGCTCCGAAATCATTCCACAAAACCTCAGCCAAGGGTCCTAAAAATCCGTACATAACTAATTTTTGGATTTATATTAATTTTTCCTTAAATATATCAGTTAAATTTAATTTCTCTACTTTCCTCTTAATTTCGTCTATATTCATTGTATAAAGTCCAAGTTGCTGCATTCTTTTAAAATACTCTGCTCCCGCAAAAGTATATCTATTTCTTCTTCCTTCTTTAGATTTCATTTTTTCATTTGCATAGGCTATTATATCTCCAACGGCTAGGGACCTTGGTAATATTAATAGAGGCATTCCTAAACAATTTCTTATTGCATTGTGCCCTGCTAGTGCGCCCGTTATCATAGCCTCTGTGTGGCCTACAAATAATCCAGACTTTTCTCCTGCGCAAAACATATTATCTAGTCCTACAACCTTCATACTGTCTGTTCTCGGGGCTACAGATAGGTATCTTATGGAGTTCCCCTTTCCTCCTGCAATTGGATCAATATATTTAGCGTTTTCAAGCCCTTGAATTTTTCTTAATTTATCCAATGGATAATATGAAGTCATAAGTTTTGCATCTCCTGTATCTAATAAAATCATATTTTCTGCAAACTCTTTGATTGCATATTGCTGACATACCTTCACTTTAAGTTTATCTAAATTTACATCCTCCTCTGGAACTTTTAAAACAACCACTCCTGTCTCATTTAGCTTTTTCATAACATCATCACTTAAAGAAGACTTAGCCAGCTTACACGAACCGCTAAAAGCTCCATATACATCTTCTTCTCTTTCACCTTTTAAATCTTCAATACCCGCTCTGTAACTTATGCTCACTCTCGGACCAAAAGCTGGACATCTTAAAACACACATTGAACAGCCATTCCCGTATTTTAAGCAGTTACCCATTGGACCTGTAGAACCTGTGGTTTCTATAAATACATCAGCTTCTACATATTTCCCATCTGATAGATATATTCCTTTTATTTTATTTCCTTCTTTTTCAACATCTACCACTCTTGTTATCATATTTAATTCTATATCCATGGCTTTTAGACATTTTACCACTGCTGGTTCAATTTTGTTTACATCATATAGCCATGCATTTTTATGCGCAGGAAAATCAACATTTTTATGTCTACTATTCTCATCAGTCACATGTATTAAATCACCTGCACCAAGTGCTATCAATTCTTCAGCTGCAGTGAATCTACCATTATTTCTCATTATACCACCTGCATTGCCAAGACCTAAAAGCATGTCTGTTTTTTCGTATATTACAACCTCAGCTCCTGCTTTTTTTGCCGTGATTGCTGCCATGCAACCGGACCACCCACCACCAATTATGATTACCTTCAAAATATTCTCCTCCCTTCCAATACATATTTAGGTTCCGTCTGCATTTTGCAGAGCCTTCTTAATTTAAGATCGTTATTTGTTCTTGTACAACAGCCACATATTCCTTCTCCACAGCACATCTTAGCATTATTACAACAAGAATATTTAATATTTTTGTCAATATCTTCTACTACCTTCATAAGTCCATAATTTAAAACATCTGCAGCATCACAGTGAACTAAACTAATATCATTATTACTAATTAAATCATTCAATATATTATTAAACTCTTCTGTTATCTTGCCATTTACCATAGTATTGCAGTTTATAATTTTAGAAGCATATTTTTGTAGATATTCATTAACAAAACTATTTTTATAAGGCGAACTATCAATTATAACTATAATTTCGTTATCAGTTGCATGCAAATATTTAAGCACTGGTATCATAGGTGCCTGACCTATCCCTCGTGCTACAATTAAACATTTACTATTCCTAATTTTATATATGTTTTTTAGTCCTAAAGTGCCATTCCAAAATGGCCCTTTTATTAGCAGTTCTTCACCTACATTTAACACATTTAATGCTTTGGTTTTAGGCCCTTTAACTTCTATTGCAATAGTTATAGTATTATTTCTCGTATCAGTATCCACTATTGATATAGGCATATCAAACTTGGTTTCAGTATCTGGCCTACGTGCAAAAACATAACTTCCAACGTGAACCAATTCACTTACCAATTTGTCACTTGCGCAAGCTTTAAATGTAACAATATTATCTTCAAATTTATTTTTCTCTAATATTTTACAATTGTAATATTTTCTACTTTCTTTAGCTTTATAGTTGTTTGAAGCATATTCTTGATAAATACATACTCCATTAAAGTTGCAGCAATCACAGAAATCTTTACCCGCTAGCTGTGAACATAATATGCACTCTCCTGTTTCTGCCAGATGGCAAGGACATGGTTGAGACGTCAAACAACGATTTTCTAAAAGATACAAGACTAGAATTGAATAATTTTTATAGCAATTACATAATATTCATATTTTTCTTTATAAAAGCCATTGAAAATTTTGTGATTTTCAGTTAAACTAATCTTTGAAGAAAGGACTGATTATGTGAAAATTTTTTTTAAAAATCTACTGCCACTATTACTTATTGGTTCTATTCCTTTATCTAATTTATTTTATTGGACATTAAATAACACTCAAAGAGGAGTTTATGATTTATCTACTGATTTAGATAGATCTTTACCACTTATAAAAATATTCATAATTCCTTATATGTCTTTATGGTTTTTCTTAGCCTTTTGTTTTACTTATTTGTGCTTTAAAAACAGAAAAGTTTATTATAATATTATGATTACTTTAGTACTATGTTATGTTGCTGCATTTATCACCTTTTACTTTTTTCAAACCACTACCCCAAGGCCCCTTGTTACTGGGAATGATATATTCTCTAAATTAATTTTATTTACCTATAACTCGGACAAACCATTTAATTGTTTTCCAAGCATACATGTAATTACTGCATACTTAGCTATGAAAGGAATTAATGCTACTAATGCTAGAAAATCAATGAAAATTCCAGTGAATATTTTAGGAATTCTTATTATTATATCCACTCAACTTGTTAAACAACATGTGATAATGGATGTATTTTTCGCTTTATTTTTATGTGATGTAATTTACAATTCAATTACTTATGCTGAACGCCAGTACAATCTTTATAATTCCAAAAGAACTTATGAAAAAAGTTATGAAGAAGAATTTGAAAAAAAATTTAATGTGGGCAAACAAAATATTAATCAATAATTAAAATAAAGCTTAAAAGCTGCTAAGTATTCTTTAGCAGCTTTTAAGCTTTAAATTATAACAATTTTATTGTCTTTTAATCTTATTGATATGTTTGACCCTTCACTAAATTTATTTTCAAGATAATGCTCCGCAATCTCATCTTCAATATATTTTTGAATAGTACGTCTTAGTGGCCTTGCACCATATTTTTCATCATATCCTTTTTCTAATATAAAGTCCTTAACATCTTCTGAAACCTCTAATGTAATCTTTTTTTCTCTTACCTCTTCCATTACTTCCACAATCATTAAATCTACGATTTTGCGAAGTTCATCCTTTTTAAGAGGGGTAAATACAATAATCTCATCTACTCTATTCAAAAATTCTGGTTTAAAAGATTCTTTTAAAGCATCTTTCACCCGAGCTTCTAAGATATCGTAATTATCCTGAACAAAACCAATGTTACTTGTTTTAAACTTAGTACCTGCATTGGATGTCATTATAATTACAGTATTTTCAAAGAAGACAGTTCTACCTTGACTATCTGTTAGTATTCCATCTTCTAGAATTTGCAGTAGCATGTTAAATACATCCGGATGAGCCTTCTCTATTTCATCTAAAAGTATTACTGAATATGGCTTTCTTTTAACTTTTTCAGTCAATTGCCCCCCCTGATCATAACCTATATAACCTGGTGGTGCTCCAATAAGCTTTGAAACTGTATGTTTTTCCATGTATTCAGACATATCAATGCGTATCAGTGCTTCCTCGCTCCCAAAAAGCTCACAGGATAGTGCTTTAACTAGCTCTGTTTTCCCTACCCCCGTTGGTCCTACAAAAATAAAAGAAGATGGTTTTTTCTTTTTTCTAAATCCTGAACGATTCCGCCTAATTGCTCTAGATAAACTTATTATAGCCTCATTTTGGCCTATAACCCGTTTATGTAATCTTCCTTCCAAGTTTAACAACCTTTTTGCTTCTTTTTCTGTAATCTTTTGAATCGGAATTTTAGTCCATGACTCAATTACAAAAGCAATATCTTCTATAGTAATTTGAACTTCACTGCATTTTTTTTGGGTCTCATTAATATCTTCTTTTATTTTGCATAACTTCATCCTATATTCTGCAGCTTTTTCAAAATTTCCATTTACCTCTGCTTCCTTCTTATCCTTTTTAATTTTTTCTGATTCCTCTTTTAATCCTGATAGTTCCACAAGGCCTTTATTTTTTAAATTGGCACGAGAACCTGCTTCATCAATAACATCTATAGCTTTATCTGGCAGGAATCTATCTGTTATATATCTTTCAGATAAATTTACAACTTCCTCAATTACTTCATCAGATATTTTAACTTTATGATATTCTTCATAGTAGCCTCGTATTCCTTTTAAAATTTCAATTGTCTCCTCTATACTAGGTTCCTCAACTAAGACTGGTTGAAATCTTCTCTCAAGTGCTGCGTCTTTTTCTATATATTTTCTATATTCCTCAAGGGTAGTTACTCCAATAACTTGTATATCACCCTTAGCTAAAGCAGGTTTTAAGATATTGGCTGCATTCATTGCTCCGCCCTGGACTTCACCAGCGCCCATAATATTGTGTACCTCGTCGATAACCAATATTATATTACCATTTTCCTTAGCTTCTTCAATAATTGACTTCATACGGCTTTCAAATTGTCCTCTAAATTGTGTACCTGCAACCACCGCAGTGAGATCAAGTAAATAAACTTCTGCATTAAATAATTTTTCTGGAACCTGTTTTTCTACAATTCTGCAAGCAAGACCCTCTGCAATAGCTGTTTTTCCGACACCCGCTTCACCGATTAATATAGGGTTATTTTTAGTTCTTCTATTTAAAATCTGTACTACGCGATCAATTTCCTTATTCCTCCCAACAACCTTATCTACACCATTTTGCTTTGCTTTGTTTGTTAGGTTTATTCCATATGTATCTAAATGCTTTCGTTTCTTTTTAAACAAGTTCTTTTTTGATTTATCTTCAGATATTTCTTTAATCTTTGGGGAAGTTTCAGCCTCACCATCTATAAAATTGTCACTTTTATCAGCAGGAGTAAATAACCCGTTGAAAATATTCCCAATAATATTTTTTTTATCATCACTTTCAATATTCATATCTTTCTCATCTAAATCCTCAAGATTCATATCTTCCAAATTCATATCTTTAAACATATTACCCATTTGCTCATTTAAGCTTTCAATATCCTCGGGAGATAACCCCGCTTGTTGCATCAATTGATCCATAACTGGAATACCCTTTTTTTTAGCACATTCTATACACAATCCTATAGTTTCAGTTTTTCCATTTTCAATTTTTGATGTTAATATCATTGCTATATTTTTTTTGCATATTTCACATAACTTCATATAAATCATCTCCATATTTTATGATGTATTGAATATTATTATAGTATATCATTTTTTAATAAGATTTGTTTCAAAAAATCGGATTGTTTATTTTTCATTTTTAAAATGCCACTCCTTATCATCCTTATAATTTTCTTTTCTTTTCTATTTTATTCTAGAATAGTGTATCTAATCCCTTTTTTCAAGCTGTTAAATTAGCCTACGTAATCATAATTTTTTCTATTAATCGGGTTATTTCTTCTAATGAAAGCTGCGACGCTATTAGCTTTGCAAAGGTCCGTGTATATCGTTCATTCAAAAGTTCTAATTCTCTCTCATTTAATTCTAAAAGAATTGTGGAATTAACTTTCATGATACTCCTCCAAATAAGCTATTATATTATAGTATGTATCTTTAAACTTAATGTTACAAAAATGCATATACCTAAATATATTTAGTTAAATACATTTTTACGTAATATTATTTTTTAAAACACATATCTTTATTTTGTAAAGATATTATCGTTTATAAGCTAATATAATTTTATTTTTATGATTTTATAAAAAAATATCTTTTTAAATCAATTATTGAGGAGTAAATAAATTGAAAATCGCCGCTATATACTCCAGAAAATCAAAAATTACAGGAACAGGAGAATCTATTATTAATCAAATTGAAATATGTAAACGTGAAGGTAATCATTTGGGTTTTGAAAAATTTATAATATACGAAGACGAAGGTTTTTCAGGTAAAAATATTAAAAGACCCCAGTTTCAAAAAATGCTCTCTGATTCAAAAGAAAAAAAATTTAATGTTCTGATATGTTATAGGTTAGATAGAATAAGTAGAAATATCTCTGATTTTACTCTTCTTATAAATGAATTAGATAATTTACACATAAACTTTATAAGTGTAAATGAGCGTTTTGATACATCAACACCTATGGGGCGCGCCATGATGTACATTGCCTCCGTTTTTGCACAACTTGAACGAGAAACTATTGGAGAGCGGGTTCGTGACAATATGTTAGAACTTGCTAAAACTGGAAGATGGTTAGGCGGCCAAACGCCTTTAGGCTATGAAAGTAAAAAACTATTCTATTTAGATTCTCAGTTTAAACAAAAAACAATGTATACATTAGCACCTATAAAAGAAGAATTAGATGTAGTTAGAATAATTTACAATAAATATTTACAGTACAAATCTATTAGTCAAGTTTTCATTTTCATTTTTAAAAAGAATATCAAAACAAAAAACGGAGCTGACTTTAATAAGAAAAGAATTCAACTTATATTACGGAATCCATTATATGTTAAAGCAAACGACGCTGTTATAGAACATCTTCAAATTATTGGCATGAATGTAACGGGAAAAGCTGATGATAAGCATGGTATTTTAACCTATAATAAAAGTAAAGGTTCAAAAATTAAACGAGATATAACTGAGTGGATAGCTGCGATATCAACTCACGAAGGTATTATTAGTGCTCCCCTTTGGATTAAAGTTCAACAAATATTAGATGAAAATAAAAACAAAGCTCCAAGGCTCGGAACTTCTGCTGCGGCACTGCTCACAGGATTTTTAAAATGTTCCAAATGTGGTAAAAGCATTATTGTAAAACATGGTCATATAAGTGCGATAACTAATAAGAAAATTCAATACTATGTCTGCAGTACTAAAGATTATTCAAGAGGGGAAAGATGTAATAATCCTAATATTCGAGTAGATGAGCTTGAAAAAATAGTTGTTGATAATTTAAATAATATCACTATACAAAGAAGTATTTTATTAGATGAGTTAAATAAAATCAAAAGTGAACTATCTAAAAATAGTTTCATGTTATCTGAAATGGATGGTTTACCTAAATTAATAAATATAAAACAAAGTCAAATAGATATTCTTATAAATCAATTATCTTTAGGCACTGAAATGTCCAAATATATATCACCTCAAATTTCTAAATTAGGAACTGAGTTAGAAAATTTAACTATTAAATATAAAAATTTAAAAGATATTTCTTATCAATATAAAGATGATAATTCGAATGCAAATAATTTTTTATATTCTTTAGATAACTTTTCATCAATAATAGATACCTTAAATTTTAATAACAAACGTTTATTACTTAATACTGTTGTTAAGTCAATATATTGGAATGGTTGTAAAGGTATTGTAAAAATTGATTTAGTGCGTTTAAAGTAAACACTAAACTGCTTATCGCAGTTTAGTGTTTCTAGAACAAAATTCACTTCCTACATCAATACAGTCGTATGGTTCATAACTCATCAATATAACCTCCTAAAGTACTCTACTATTAAAATATTTAAAAATGTAAAAATTGTTACAACTTAAATTGCGATAAATAGTAGAGACTTTGCTGTTTTTTTATTTATTGAGAATTATTAAGTTCTTTATTTTATCCAAATTTTGTTTAAAGTTGTTTTTCTTTTTCACTTCGTTTTTACTTACTAGAGCTTGCGTACACAGAAGTTTACTATTTGCATAGATTTCTACCCTACCAACATTTTGTCCTGCTTGTATTGGCGCATATACCTTATATAAAGGCTTTCTAATTTTAAATTCAATATTCTCATCTTCTTTTACCGGAATTATAATATCTTTACTACTTACTAATTGTACATCATCAATTCCGTTTTCTATACTAAGGTGCTCTAAAACATTATCTTTATTGATTATCTTTTTATATTCATAATTTTTTTCTATATAATTATTTATTTTTTCTGTTTCTTTCCACCTAGGCGTACAATTTAGTGTAACTATTACAATATCTCTATTTTTAATTTTAACAGAAGTTACTAAACATTTACCTGCTTTTCCAGTAAATCCAGTTTTTACTCCAGTAGCATTTGGCAAAAGATATAGAATCTTATTTATATTGTGATAACTTCTAGTAAAGCTATACTCTTTGGCATCAATATCTTTAGAACTTACTATATCATTAAAGAATTTATTTTCTTTTGCTTTTGAAGTAATTAGAGCTAAATCATATGCTGTAGAATAATGATTACTACTATCTAATCCATGAGGTGATTCAAAATGGCTATTTAATAATCCAATTTCTAATGCATATTCATTCATAAGCTTTAGAAATTCATCAACACTCCCGCTTATTCCTTCTGCAATGGCAATTGAAGCATCATTACCTGATCTTAACAAGAGTCCATATAATAACTCTTTTAAGGTTATTTCTTCTCCTTGTTTCAACCCTATTTCAGAACCGCGTATAGAAGCAGCCTTTTTTGATATAATTATTTTCTTATTTAAATCTCCACACTTAATTGCTACTAAGGCAGTTATTATTTTTGTAGTACTTGCAATTTCAATTGGAGTGTATGCATTCTTTTCATACAAAACACGTTTTGAATCACAATCTATTGCTATAGCACTAATAGCATTAACATTTATATCTGCAGCATAGACATTTTGAATTAAAGTTGTAGATAAAAGAAACAACCCTAAAAACAATGATAAAAATACTTTGAATTTTTTTGTCATAATTTCACCTCTTTTAGATTTTAATATCTTTTAATAATTCAAACTTTAATTCCCTGTAGATAATGCATATTTTCTAATATATTGATATTTTTATATATTTCTGGGCATAATACCAGTTATTGAATAGAATTGGAGGTTACGATGTTTAAATATACTATAGTATTCCTTTTATTGTTAACAGTTATATTATTTCCAATCCCTTTAAAAATAACTCTTAAATACATAAACAAAGTTTTGGAAATTTACATCTATAATAAAAGGTTTATGGTAAAAAAACCATTGAAAAATAAAACAGAAAAAACTTTTAAAAATACTTCCAAAAAAAATTCAAAAGAAAGTTTCTTAAGATCTTTAATTCTAAGTGATATAAGATTGATTTTTTATAAAATTAAAAATTTAAAATTTAAACCAGTATTAGTTTTAAATGCTAAACTAGAATATGGATTAGATGATGCTGCTTTGGTAGCTATTTTATTTGGATTAATTCATTCAACTTATAGTCTTTTACATTTGATATTAATAAATTTTGTAAAAGTTAAAGATATGGATATTCAAGTTATTCCTCATTATGAAAAATATGATTTAAATATGGAAATTTCAAGTATAATTTATATCAATTTAGCGAAAGTTATTTATATTGCATTTGTAATGATATTTTGTCTTATAAAAATAAAAAATACTAAAATAAGTATAAAAAATTATAAAGGAGGAGATATATATGGATAATCATCCAATTGAAAACTTAATGAGGAGTACCATGGAAAATATAAAAGATATGATAGATGTAAACACCATTGTGGGGGATCCTATAAAATCACAAGATGGTACTACAATTATTCCAATTTCAAAAGTATGTTTTGGTTTTGCATCAGGAGGAAGCGAATTCAATAATATTAAAGATTCAGATTTAAGTACTAAATATCCTTTTGGTGGTGGTTCTGGTGCTGGAGTCACTGTAAAACCTGTTGCATTTTTAGTTGTTAAAAATGATTCTATAAGACTTCTATCTGTAGATCAACAAAATACATATGATAAAATTGTTGATGCTGTACCACAAGTAATAGATATTATTAAGGGTATGTTTAAAGATAAAACTGACAAAGAAACAGAGACTTGTGATAAAGAAAATCCAGATGAATAATTACTTTTAATTATTAAATCTAAAAACTTTGATATTTAAAATAATAACTCCATTATAATAAGTTTTAAGTAAAAAACTTATTATAATGGAGTTATTAACTATATACAAATCATCTTACAAAAGTCTAATCATTATGATCTAGATCAATATTAGCATTGTCTTTTTTAACATCTTCTAAATGTGGCATTTCATCCAAACTATGGAAATCAAAATGTTTAAGAAATTCATCCGTAGTTACATAAATAATTGGTCTACCAGGAACATTTTTTCTTCCACTTTCCTTGATTAATTTTTTTTCTGACAAGGTATAAACAGCTCTATCACTCTTAACCCCTCTTATCATCTCAATTTCCACTCTCGTGATTGGTTGTTTGTATGCAATTATTGCTAAAGTTTCAAGTGAAGCTTGGGATAAAGATTGCCTAATATTTGTCTTTAATAGTTTTTGAACATACTCACTATTACACGATTTTGTAACAAATTGATATTCATTATTAGTGACTAAAATTCTAATTCCTCTGCTTTCTTCTTCATATTTCAATCTTAATTCATTTAATAGCTCTCTTGTAAAATTATTGCTGCATTCTAAAATACTTGCCACCTCATTTAGCTTTAATGATTCTCCAGCAACAAACAACAATGATTCAATAATAGAGTAATATATGTCTTTAGTAGAATTCTTTTCACTCTCTAATCTTTTAACATTAAATTCATTCATATTAAATTACCCTTTCTAAATATATATCTTTAAAATTACTTTCTTGAATTACCCTCACACTTTTAATTTTAATTAGCTCCAGTAATGCTAAGAAAGTAACAATAACTTCCAATTTTGATGAATAACCATAAATAAATTTGGTAAAATGTATTTTCCCAAAATAATCAAGTTTTTCTTTTAATTCTTCCATTTTATCTTCTATTTTATATTCATCTATTAGTATTTTTTTAGTGATAACGTTATCCGTATCCATTTTATTTATATATTCTAACATTAAATCATTGTAATAATTATATAAATCCAAAATTGTAACATCCCTTAGGAAATCTATTTCTTTATTAGTCTCATTGTTTTCTTCGATTATTTCTGGTTTTTTACTAATCATTATACCTGTGTCCTGTTCCATAATTTTTAGACTTTCTGCAATAACTTTGTATTTTCTATACTCTATTAACTTATCTAGTAATTCCTTTTCAACATCATTTTCTTCTTCCTCGCTAAGCTCTTCTTTATTTTTAGGCAATAAGTATTTCGATTTAATTTCAATTAATGTTGCAGCAATAACAATAAATTCTGATGTCACCTCTAGATCCATTTCCTTCATGCTTTTAAGATACTGCAAATACTGATTTGTTATTTCAACAATGTTTATATCATAGATATTCATTTCATTTTTCTTAATAAGATGTAATAACAAGTCAAATGGGCCTTCAAAATTAGTTACTTTTATACTTAATGGCATGTACACTCTCTCCTAAATAAATAATTAATTATAAAGAAATATTTAATTTACTTTTATTTCTCTATATCAAGTTCATTTTAATTATAATGCATCTTGGAAAAAATAACTAGTATCTTGTTTTGATCTACATTTCAATATTAAAATAAAAACAATTTATTTTTATTAAAGGATACTAAATTACAAAATTTTAGCTTCTAAGCATGTTTTTTGCCCAGAAGCTATAATTTTATTAAATTGATTTATCAAATAAGTCTAAAATATTACTTTTAATATTATCCAATAATCTAGATTTTTTAATATCTCTATCACTATAGATATTAATTTTACCACATAAATTATTGTCAATATATATTTCACAAGTTCCAATTACTACACCCTTTTTATATTCTTTAAGCCCTTCATTTATAACAAACTTCTTAGTAATTATATTTTTCTTACCTCTCTCAAGGGTTATAAGAAAATCCTTTTGAGCTTTAGCCATTAGGAACTTATCACCTTTTTTATTTAAAGTTACTTTTTCTAAGTCTTGATCTTTTGTTATCACTTTTTTAGTTTCAAATTTAGAAAATCCATAATTCATCAACATGCTGGCATCACTATTTCTTATTTTAAAAGTAGGTGCACCCATAATTATTGCAAGCATCCTTACATTGCTTCTGATTGCAGTAGCTGATATACAATATTTGGCTTCGTCTGTAAATCCAGTTTTAAGCCCATCACATCCTTTAAAAAATCTAACAAGCTTATTATGATTTACAAGACCAATTGGTGACTTTCTACCTTCGGAGATAGTTTCCATATAGGTTCCAGAATATTTTAATATTTTAGAATGTTTTAATAACTCTCTAGACATAATTGAAATATCATATGCAGTTGTAAAATGTCCATCTGCAGGTAATCCAGTACAATTTTTAAAACTGGTATCTTTCATATTAAGACTTTTTGCCTTTTCATTCATCATATTTACAAAAGCGCTTTCGCTACCTCCTAAATATTCTGCCATTGCCACTGCTGCATCATTTCCTGATGCGATGGCAATACCTTTTAAAATTTCTTCCACTGTTCTGATTTCACCAGTATCAAGTATCATGCTGCTTCCGCCCATTTTTTTAGAGTTTTCACTTATAGTCATTTTGTCTTGTAATTTAATCTTACCTGAATCTATTGCTTCCATAGCCAGTAACATAGTCATTATTTTAGTTACTGATGCAGGTGCGAATTTTTCATGAGAATTTTTCTCATATATTATTTTTCCACTAGATGGTTCCATTAATAGTGCTGAACTTGCTTCCACTACAATCCCCTTAGTATCCTTATTCTCTCCTACTGCCATAGCTGATATACCAAAAAGCTGTGTTGTAAAAATTAATGATAAAATTAAACATAATACATTTTTAAAGCTTGTTCTCATATGCATCCTCCTCGAATTCCTTTCCGCTAGATAGCAATTTTAAAATGCCATCTGCTCTGTTCAAAATTTATAACATTATTTTTACCAAATAACATTGATATTATCACTATTTATTTATAATAAATTAAAAATATTATTTTAGCTGTAAAACAAAAAAATCCACCTTCATAATAAATGAAAGCGAATTCTTATTTCTAATCATAATGTTTATGCTCTAGGATGAGTTTTCTTATAAATCTCTGCCAATTTACTCTTTTTAACTATTGTTGTATAAATCTGGGTTGTAGACATACTATTATGACCTAAAAGTTCTTGAACTGAAGTTATACCAGCACCATTTTGCAATAAATGAACAGCAAATGAGTGCCTTATTGTATAAGAATTTATTGTTTTTTTTATATTTGTGTTTTTAGCATACTCTTTAATTATTTTCCAAAACCCTTGCCTGGTCATCTTATTACCCTTTATATTTAAAAATAGTAGATTTAAATTATTAAAATTCATTTTAAATCTAATCTTCAAATACAACGATAGACACCTAACTGCATGAGTACCTATAGGAATTATTCTTTCATTTTTCTTACCATTATTGCAACTTATGTATAGCAATTCTAAATTTATATCATATATTGTTAAACTTAAAAGTTCTGAAACCTTCATACCTGTTGCATACATTAATTCCAACATTGCTTTATCTCTAGACCCCTTAACCGTTAATTCCTGTGGTTGATTCAATAATTCATCTATTTCTTCTATAGTTAGAATTTGGGGTACATTCCTTTTAATTTTAGGAATAGAAAAATATGTTGTAGGGTCGTGTTGTGCATAATCATTTTCAATAAGATATTTATAGTAATTTCTGATAGAAACTATACTTCTCGCAATAGAACTATTAGCGCGACCATCTTTTTTAAGATGTTCAGAATATGCCATTATTGTTATGTTATCAATAATTTCTATAGTTTCATTTTTATTTTCTGAGAATTCTATAAATCGTTTAACATCCCTAGTGTAAGCTTCTACAGTGTTTTTAGTTAAATTCTTATTTTTTAAATTTTTAATATAGTTTATCAATAAATTATTCATAATTTTCTCCCATATTTTAGAGAATATTTATATTTATACTTAGGTTAGACTTTAAAAAATAAATAAAATGTAAGAATATAATTATAAACTAATTTATAATTATTATCAACTAATTTGTATACAACAACACTATTTTTGTAAACATTTGTATTATTAATTAAATTGTGCAGCATATAATCTACAGCTTTGGGCATAAGAATCCCAATTATTAATAAAATAATGAAACATTTTATTGTTAAGATAACAAAATGTAATAAATCTTTATGCTTCACTTAACTACACTTCCCAAATTATTAATAAGATTTTTAACAAAATATGGTGCAATATATGATTCTATAACTATTCCTATAAAAAGGAAAATTATTAATACAATAAAGATTACGCTATAATATATTAATCTACTTGATAGACTACTTGTCCATTGTTTATTAAACTTATTTTTAAGTAGCATTATAGAAAATTCCATTGATACTACTGATGCAAAAATAATGCACGGAATATAAATTATATTTTGAGGCAATACCCCTAGTATTGCAATACCAATGCCACTCTTTCCGAGCCCACTAATCATAAAGCTAAAAGTAAACCCTACTGTAAATCCTTTTAATAAATCAATTATTAAAATCACTGGTATTCCGACAATAGTTAAGCCTAAAAACCAAAGAAAAATAATCACTGGCAGATTATTTTTAATAGATTGTAAAAATATTAGTTTATAACTAATCCCGCTAGTGTTTGTTGGATCAATAAAATTCGTCAAGTAATTCACTAAATCATTTCGTTCAAATTCCCCCATGTATTTAACGCTATAGATACCTAAAATTATACCTGTAAATACACAAAGAATGCTTATAATATATAACCAAAAATTTTCTTGTATATGTTTGTTTATATTACTTACTAATGTATTAGACGACATAAATTTTTCCCCCTTTGTTTATTATTTTATTTACTTAGTATCTACTCATAATATGTTGTTAGAATTATTCACGTTATTTTTTATATGAATATTATAACTTAGTTCATATTTATGATAGTAAAGAGGGTTATATGCATACTTAATTTAACATTAATAATAAGATAGTTTTTTATACTTCATATTTCCTTATTAAAATAAAATAACCTACACAAATAAATTGTATAGGTTATTTTATTTAATTAACTAACTCTGTTCTGTAATCTTAATTTATCGGCTACCATTGCTATGAATTCACTATTTGTGGGTTTTCCTTTAGCATTATGTATAGTATAACCGAATATTTTATTTATAGTTTCAACTTGCCCACGTCCCCATGCTACTTCTATAGCATGTCTAATTGCTCTCTCTACCCTACTAGCGGTAGTATTAAACTTTTTAGCAATGGATGGATATAATTCCTTTGTTACTGCAGAAAGAAGTTCTATATCGTTTACTACCATTGTAATTGCTTCCCTTAAATACATATAACCTTTAATATGAGCTGGAACGCCAATCTCATGAATTATATTTGTAATTTCAGCTTCTAAGTCCATTGGTTCGTTACGACTTTTTCTAGTTTCAGTTGTATCAATAAATGAAATTGATTTTTTACTAGTATCGCTAGAAATTGTATTGTTAAACATCTGTCTTATTCGTTTTGTAAAAACTTCCATATCAAAAGGTTTTACTACATAATAATCTGCCCCTAAAGCTATAGCTCTTTGTGTAATTTTATCTTGTCCTACTGCAGATAATACTATTATTTTAGGTATTGGATCAAGCTCCATGCTACCTAATCTTTCTAGTACACCAAGACCATCTAAATGTGGCATAATTATATCTAATACTACTAAATCTGGTTTTCTCTCTTTTATTAATTTAAGAGCCTCTATACCATCTTTTGCTATGCCCGTAACCATAATATCTCTTTGGCTTAACAAATAATCATTTAAAATATTGCAAAATTCTTTATTATCATCTGCAATAAGCACACTAATTCTACTTTCTTCCATATTATAACTCCCCCTCACTAATCAATTCCCATATCTTAACAAATATTAATTCGACAAAAGAATTACAAATCCTTCTTAAATTAAGAAATTTTACAAATAAATAATTATTTTTCATCTTTTCTAAAATAAAGGATAGCATATGCTATCCTTTAACTCTTAATATATATTTTACCCCTTTTTCTAAAAAAATACTAGCTATTTTGCTAAAATGCCAGCATCTTTTAACATCCATTCTATATATATTCCATATCCTACGTCAGGTTTATTTATTAATACATGAGTCACAGCACCTATGATTTTATTGTTTTGAATTATAGGACTACCACTCATCCCCTGAACTATACCACCAGTTTTCTCTAAAAGTCTTGGATCTGTAACTTTAATAACCATACTTTTAGATCCAGAAGTATTTTGTGGTAATAATTTCTGTATTTCTATTTCAAACATTTCCGGTTCACTACCATTTATAGTTGTTAAAATTTGAGCTTTTCCTACTTTAATTTCACTTCTTAAACCTATTTTCATAGGCTTATTAAATTTGTCATTTATAAGGCTTTTAGTTCCATCTCCAAATATACCACATTCTGTATTTGTAATTATTTGACCTTTGATTTTATCTTCATTTATAAAAATACCTCTTAACTCTCCTGGGCTTCCTCTTGTTCCTTTTTTTATGGACACAATATTGGATGATACAATTACACCACTGTTAACATTTAGTATTGTTCCAGTATCAGAATCTGTAATTGGATGACCTAGCGCAGCGAATTTTTTAGTTTTATCATCATATAAAGTTAATGTTCCCACACCAGCAGTTGAATCTCTTACCCATAGCCCAATTTTTTGTTTTCCATCGGAAGAATCTAACGTTGGTTTTACTTTTATTTCGAACAAATCAGAATTTTTACGTTGTAATTTAAGAATAAGTTCTGAATTTTTTCCTTTATTTACAAGTCTACTTAAATCTTCCGCACTATTTATTTCAATATCATTAATTTTTATTATACTATCTCCTATTTGTACACCCGCATTTGCAGCAGGACTTGGTACTTTATCATTAGCACCATTAATATCAGATAAAGCTACTACTAAAACGCCTTTGGTATTGAGTTTAACGCCAATTGGTTGACCTCCTGGATAAACAGTTATTTCTTGATTTTTTTTTGCAAAAGGTGATTTAACTGCCATTACTTTTTGAGTGTTATCTATTTCACCCTTCTTTTTTTCTATTATACTAGGTTTAATAATAATACTACTTTTATCTTGTTTTGGAAATTGGCTCGTATACACACTTTCTATTGGTCTATTAAACATGGAAACAGCTTTAATTTGAACATTAAAACATGAATATAGAGTGATTATTAACAGAGGTGTCATAACCCAATATAATATACTTAATCTTTTCTTCATAAGCTTTACCTCCTTTTCTTTTTTTATCATTACTCTAAGTTACCCTCGAATTCTTTATATTATGCTATACCATAAATTCAAAAACAGTCAAACAAATAGATTTAAAACTAATATTTGATATATTTAAAATATCTTTCTTTATTAGAATTATTTTCACCTTTTTTATAAATTATTAATCTTAGATTGTTTAAACCTTATAGTTTACAGTGAAGCTTTTTATTTACTAAATTAAAATTGTTTAAGGAATAATAAATATGAACTATGGTAATAAAAGAGCAAAAAAATAAAGCCTTAATATTATGACTTTATTTTTCCCTATAATACATATTTTTATTAATATTTTACAAGAAAATTATAAACTAATTATTTTTTTGTTTTTTAGCCATGTTTATCATTTCTTTAGAATTTTCTAAGGTTAATTTTGTAACCTCAGTACCACCTATCATTCTAGCTATTTCTTGTTGTTTTTCTTTATCATTCATTTTTATAATATTGGTATAGGTTTTATCATTAATAACATTTTTAGATATTAAATAATTAATGTCTGCCATACTAGCTATTTGCGGCAAATGAGTTACGCAAAAAATTTGATGATTTAAAGATATTGAATACATTTTTTCTGCAACACATTGTGCAATTCTACCACTAATCCCAGTATCTATTTCATCGAAAATAACCGTAGGTATTTCATCTTTATCAACGAATACAGTTTTGAGTGCAAGCATTATACGTGACAATTCTCCACCAGACACAATATCTTCCAAAGGACTTAGTGGTTCTCCAGGGTTAGTAGATATACAAAATTGAACCTTATCACAACCATTTTCATAAAATTCGTTTTCTTGTTTTACTTCAATATGAAACTTGCTTTTTTCAAGTCCGATGTAATTTAGTTCCTCTTTTATTTTATATTGAAGATCTTTTGCTGTATCACATCTAATTTCATGAATTTCAGCTGCTATAATTTTCATTTCACTCTCTATAACAATTTTTTCTTTTTTAAGAATAGTAATTATTTCACTACTATTAGTTAATTCTTCATATTCAATTTCAATTTTATCTTTATATTGAAAAATCTCTTCAATTGTTGGACCGTACTTTTTTTTACAAATGTTAATTTGGTTTATTCTACTGTTCATATATTCTAATTCTTTTTCATCGAAATATATTGTGTCTCTTAAATCTCTTAGCTCCGCAATATTTTGTTCTATATTAAAGTAGCTTTCTTCTAAAGAGCCTGTAATTACTTTTATTTTCTCCATATGTTTTTCAATACTTCGAAGTTCTTTAATTGTCATGGCTAAATTGTCAAATACTGACGTATTTTCTTCATCACTGGTATATAACAATTCATAACTTTTTGATAAATGTTTTTCCAAATTTTCTGCATTACTGATTATTGCATATTTTTCTAAAAGTTCTTGATCTTCACCAATTTTGAGATTTGCATTTTTAATTTCTTCTATCTGATAATTTAAGAAATCAATTCTTTTTTCCCTCTCACCTTCATTGCCTTCAAGTTTAAGAATTCTATTTTTCATATTAGTCATTTTTATATATTTCTCATTATACCCAGAAAGAACATGATCAATCCTATCAGTTCCAAATGAATCCACATAAAGTATATGATTAACTTTATCTAATAAATTATGGTTATCATGTTGTCCATGAATATCTAATAGATTTTTACTAATTTGTTTAACCTTTGAAAGCAACAATGATTTGCCATTAACTTTAGCAATGCTTTTTCCAGATTGAAATGTTTCGCGACTTATAAATACTGTGTCCTCATAATCAATATCCATCTCATCTAAAACATTTTTATTACTTTTGGTGTCTATAGTGAAAATTGCTTCAACATAAGTTTTATCTTGCCCTGTTCTAATTAAGTTCTTATTAAATTTCCCACCTAATACATAATTTATAGCATCAATTAAAATAGACTTTCCTGCTCCTGTTTCACCAGAAAGAACATTAAAACCTCGTTCAAAATTAATACTCAATTTTTCAATTAAGGCAAAATTCATAATATTTAATTGTAGGAGCATACTAATTCCTCCTATTCACTAATCATTTTTTTAATTCTTTGAATTATCTCTTTTGTATCTTCTTCCCGCCTAACTAAAATAAAAACAGTATTATCTCCAGCTATAGTTCCTACAATACCATTAAATTTTAACGAATCTAAGGCTTCTGCTGCAGCCGCCCCAGCTCCCGAAATAGTTTTAAGCACTATAAAATTATCCACATGATCAACATAAATCACTGTTTGAGAAAAAATATTCACCAACTTATTTGATAAAAAACTATCCCCAGGAGAACTAGTTGCATATTTGTGAGTTCCATGTGAATTCATAACCTTAATTAATTTTAATTCTTTTATATCCCTAGATACAGTTGCTTGAGTAATCTCAAATCCATTATTTTTTAGTTCTTCCGCTAACTGCTCTTGAGTTTCAACCTCTTTTCCCTGAATAATCTCAATTATTTTTGCATGACGTGAAATCTTCATCTTTTTCTCCCTCACAATCTATTGTTCTAGAAATTATTTTTTTTCTCAAAATGTCAAAATAATTATAATCATTAAATTTAACCAACCTACATTTTATATTAGAAACACTAACTACTATTTTTTCAAAATTGTTTAACTCTATTACTCGTTGTCCATCTAACGTCAAAAATATACTTTCATGTTCACATTTTATACTTATAGCTATCTCACTTTTACAGTCCAGCACTATAGTTCTCAAAGATAAAGATAGAGGACAAATGGGTGTTAAAGCTATTACATCTAGATTAGGATAAATTATTGGTCCCCCAGCAGATAAAGAATATGCTGTAGACCCTGTTGGCGTAGATATTATAAGTCCATCCCCTGTATAATTAATATAAAACTTGTTATTTATATAAATTACATATTTAACAACTCTCGCTAGTGTACCCTTTGATACAACTATATCATTTAAAGCAGTATAATTTTCACTCTCTCCCCGATTAGGCAAATTGCAATTAAGCATTATTCTGTCTTCAACATAATAATCATCTTCAATAAATCTTTTCATAGCGCTTTCAAAGTCTAACATCTCCACACTAGAAAGAAATCCCAAATTACCAATATTTACTCCTAATATAGGTATATTAGGGTTATTTAAATTCCTTGATGTTCTTAAAATTGTTCCATCTCCACCTAAAGCGATAATAATATCCAAATGATCATACTTGATATTCTGAAGACCAATGGCATCTTTAAATATAAATATATTAGTATCATCAATATATTTATTAACAATATTTTTTACATATTCACTTATTTTTCCATCTTTATCCTTAGTGGTATTTATATTAATGCCAATGCTTTTCATATTCCCTCCTTGATCCTAATTTAACTCTTCATGAGCTTTATTAACTAATTGTTTTATATTGTCTCCAACATAACTTACATAATATTCTTTAAGTTTATTTCCTTTATCCTTTGTAAAATAAATTAAATATTCAATGTTGCCATTAGGTCCTTTTATGGACGAGTAATCAACATTAATAACCTTTACATTGAGGCTTTGCAGAAGGTTTAGAAATTTAACTATAACCTCCACATGGTCACTAGGTTTTTTAACTACACCTTTTTTATTTACTATTCCTATACCTACTTCAAATTGTGGCTTTAATAAAGCTACAACACTACCATCATTTTTTAATAGGTTGAGTAAATTTGGAATAACTTTTTCCAGTGAAATAAATGATACATCTATACTAGCAAAATCAGCAAGTTCACCTATACTATTTAGATACCTTATGTTTGTCTTTTCCATTGATACTACCCGCGCATCGGTTCGGAGCTTTTCATCTAATTGATTTGTTCCAACATCTATAGCGTATACTTTGGATGCCCCATGCTGGAGCATGCAGTCCGTAAACCCTCCTGTAGATGCGCCTATATCAATGCAGACTTTCGTTGTTAGATCAATCTCAAAAGAACCTATAGCCTTTTGAAGCTTCAATCCACCCCTACTTACATATGGAATACCTTCTCCAATAAACTCAATTCTAGACAACAAATCTACTTTTTTCCCACATTTAGTACTCCTAATACCATCTACAAATATATTTCCAGAAATAATATTTTCCTTTGCTCTTTCTCTTGAAAATAAAATTCCCCTTTCAACTACTATAACATCTAATCTCTCTTTATTTTCCAACATAAAAAACCCCTCAATAATTAACTAAATAACTTTATTTAAACTAACTTTAAAATACTTTCAAAAATTCCATCCACATCTAATTTACATAATCTATACAATATGTCAACTTTTCCATGGGGAATAAATTCATCTTTAAGTCCTAAATTAATGACCTTTGTAGCGGTCCCCAATGTATTTACATATTCAAGAACTAATGAACCTAACCCACCATGTACAAGATTATCCTCTATAGTCACTAAAGAATATTTTTTATCCACTAGCTCAGAAATAAGGGTTTTATCAATAGGCTTAATAAAACATGCATTAATTACAGTAGCTTCTACTCCAATATTGATTAATTTTTCTCTAACTAAAATAGCATTTTGAACCATTTTGCCTGTAGCTATAAAAGCTATTTTTCCACCTTCAAAAATAGTTTCCCATTTTCCTCTCTTAAATTCTTCAATTGGAGACATTAAAACGTTACAATTATCCCCTCCCCGAGGGTATCTTATAGCAATTGGGTAATCTTGTTTAACTGCAAATGTTAACATAGACTTTAGTTCACTTATACATTTAGGGGCCATAATTGTCATATTAGGAATATGAGATAAATATGATAAATCAAATACTCCTTGGTGGGTTTCTCCATCTTGCCCAACTATTCCAGCTCTATCTATTGCAAAAATAACAGGTAACTTTTGAAGGCATACATCGTGTAAAATTTGGTCATATGCTCGTTGAAGAAAAGTTGAGTAAACCGCAAAAATGGGTTTTAACCCTTGCGTTGCCATTCCTGCAGCCATAGTAACTGCATGTTGTTCTGCAATTCCTACATCAAAAAATCTATTTGGAAACTCTTTTGAAAACGTTTTAAGTCCTGTACCGTCAGGCATTGCTGCTGTTATTGCAACAATATTTTTGTTCTCCTTTGCAAGAAGCGTAATTTGCTCTCCAAATGCATCGGAATAACTTTCTGTGTGAGCACTAAGTGGCTCTCCACTTAAGCAATTAAATGGTCCAGGTCCATGAAATTTATGCGGTTCTTTTTCAGCAAATTTATAACCCTTACCCTTTTGGGTTATGACGTGAATAATCACTGGTCCATTTATATTATTAGCAAGCTTTAATACCTTACTTACTTCTTTAATATCATGCCCATCAATAGGTCCCAAATATTTTATACCCATATGTTCAAACAACATCCCTGGTACAATAACTTGCTTTATTCCATTTTTAAGTTTTTGAATTGAACTCACCATACCATCACCAACGCTAGGTATTTTTCTAAGTGTAGCATTTATTTCCTTTTTTATCTTGTTATATGTTGGATCAATTCTAAATTGGCTTAAATACTTAGATATTCCTCCAACATTTTTAGAAATAGACATTTGATTATCATTTAAGACAATAATCATTTTGGTTTTTCTAAATCCTATATCGTTTAAAGCCTCAAACGCCATGCCTCCTGTGAGTGCACCATCACCTATTACTGAAATAACATGATAATCTTCTTTCAATAAATCTCTAGCTCTAGCAATGCCGAGTCCAGCAGAGATAGAAGTACTACTATGACCTACATTAAATATATCATATTTACTTTCTTCTCTTTTAGGAAAACCACTTATTCCACCATAATTTCGAAGCAAATCAAATTTATCTTTTCTTCCAGTAAGGATTTTATGTACATAAGATTGATGACCAACATCCCATATCACTTTGTCTTTATTTAAATCAAAAACATTGTATATACTTAATGTTAATTCTACTATACCTAGATTAGAGGCTATATGCCCTCCTGTTTTCGATACTTTTTCAATTAAAAATTCTCTAATTTCTTGTGCAAAAGCATTCAATTCTTGTATAGACATTTTTTTTATTGCATTTATATCATTATATCCATCTAATATTTTACCCATATATCTAGCCTCTTTTATTAAATATATTATTTTACCCACATTTATGGAAATATTATATCATATAATATTATTTAATTCAAAAGCTATTTCCACCTAGAAAACAATTTAATTACATTTAATAATAAAATAATTAATAACCAAAATAGTATTTTTAGTATTCTCTTTTTAATAAAAATTCTGTGAGTTCTTCTAAATATTTTGTATCTACCTTAAGTTTTCGTAACATTTCAAAACACTCCTGTGTCAAATCATTACATTTTTTCTTACACTTTTCTATACCATACATGGTTATAAAAGTGGTTTTATTATTAAACTCATCGCTTTTTACATTTTTGCCCAAAATAGTTACATCACCAATTACATCTAATATATCATCTTTTATTTGAAATGCTAATCCTAATTTATCACCATATTCTTTTAAATTTCTTAAATCCTCATCATTCGCTTTACCTAAGATAGCACCACATACTATTGCCGCTTTTATTAGTTCTCCAGTTTTATTTCTATGCATATACAGAAGTTCTTCCTCTGATATTGCCTTTCCTTCACTTAAAATGTCACATATTTGCCCTGCTATCATCCCCTCGGCACCAGCAGCTTTTGCTAAGGATGCACTTGCTTTAATTTTATTTAAATCTCCATCTAAACATTGATTTAGCATTATTATCATGGCCTCATTTAATAGGCCATCCCCTGCGAGTATTGCTATTGCTTCGCCATAAATTTTATGATTTGTAGGTTTACCCCTACGCAGATCATCGTTATCCATACAAGGCAAATCATCATGAATAAGTGAGTATGTATGAATCATTTCCAAGGCTGCTGCAAAAGGCAGAATTTCTCTATAATCTTTCATGTACATATCATATGTAAGAAGCATTAAAATTGGTCTTATTCTTTTTCCGCCTACTTTTATACTATAAATCATTGCTTCGAAATTTCTATTGCTAATTTCAGGCTTTTTGTCAAAATATTTACTTATCCACTGTTCTACATCATCTTTTAGCAATTTTATATTCATTTTATCCCTTCTTTTCTTTTTAGAGTAAAAATAGTGTAGTATAAACTAATTTTCAAATACCTTCTCAGAAACATCTGCAAGACCCACAAAATCTTTTTCGCCTTCATCTGTTAATATCTTTATTTTACCTTCTGTATCATTTAAAATTTTGTATAAACTATTGCAGATTTTTATACCTTCTTCATAATTAATCATCGTTCCTTCGAGTGTTATTTCATTTCCATCCATCAGCTCTACAATTTCTTCAAGTCTTCCCATCATGTTTTCATATGATTCTTTTTTCTTTGCCATTATAACTCCTCCAAACTGCTTAACTTAAATCTAGTACAACCGTCCTTTAACGTAATTTTTACCTCTTTTATATTTTGCAACTCAATAATTTCGCTAATAACCTCATTTCCATTGTTTTGTAACACTGCGTATCCTTTATTTAATACATTCAAAGGGTTATGCGCATATAAAAGAGCATTAAATTTGGATAATTTCTGCTTTTCTAGTGAAATTTTTGTATTAAATTTGTAATTTAAATTTTTTTTCAAATTATCAATTAGAGTATACTGGTTTACTATAAAATTTAAAGGATTATTAATTTTTAAAGTTTTATTTAGTAAATTAACTTTATTATATTCTTTAGTAATCTTAAATTCCACAGATTTTAGTAACAATTGCCTAAATGCTTTAATTTCATTATTTAAATCTTTTATATTCCTTACAGCAATTTCTGCAGCGGCTGATGGTGTTGGCGCTCTATGGTCGCATACAAAATCTGCTATAGTAAAATCCGTTTCATGACCAATTCCAGTAATTATAGGTATCTTAGAATTATATATTGCATAAGCTAAGTTTTCTTCATTAAATGCCCATAATTCCTCTATTGATCCTCCTCCTCTTGCAATAATAATTAAATCTACGTTTTTTAAATTATTAAAATATTTAATACCTTGTTCAACATCTGCGCTGGCATTTATTCCTTGAACAATGGATGGATATATAAGCATGTTTACAAATGCGTTGCGTCTTGTGGCCACATTAATAATATCTTTAACTGCGGCTCCTGTTGGCGATGTAATTATTCCTATTCTAGTAGGAAATGAGGGTATATCTTTCTTGTGAGCTTCATCAAATAATCCATCTTTTTTTAATTTATCCTTAAGATTTTGAAAAGCTAAAAATAACTGTCCTTCTCCATCAGTTTCCATGGAGTCACAATAAAATTGATATGTCCCCTCCTTTTCATAAACAGAAACCCTTCCACGTATAATAACATTCATACCATCTCTAGGTGTAATTCTAAGATCTGACGCATGTGATTTAAACATTACACAATTTATTTTTCCAAATGAATCTTTTAATGAGAAATATATATGTCCACTTGAATGCAATTTCACATTAGATAGTTCTCCTTTAACATTAGCATTGTTTAATATAAAGTCACTATCTATTACTTTTTTAATGTATCCATTAAGGGCAGTTACTGTTATTACTTTAATAAACATTATCACTCCATGCAGAGCAAGCATTTTTTATAAGCATTGTTGTAGTCATAAGCCCTGTCCCACCTGGCACAGGGGTAACATAGCCTGCTCGCTCAATAACTTCGTCAAAACATACATCCCCAGTAATTTTATTATTTACCATTGTAGTTCCAACATCTATAACAATCGCTCCTTCTTTAACAAAATCACTCGTTACAAAACCAGGCTTGCCTATTGCAGCAACTAAAATATCTGCTGTCTTACAAATTTCCGCAAGATTTGTTGTTTTAGAATGACATATAGTTACTGTTGCATCTTCATTAAGTAGCAATTGAGCTACCGGTTTTCCTACAATATTACTTCTACCAATAATAACAGCATGTTTTCCTTTAATAATACATCCAGTATTTTTAATCATTTCAATGACACCTAAAGCAGTACAAGGAATAAAACTTTTCTCTCCCTTATAAAATCTACCCATATTTACATCAGTTAATCCATCAATATCTTTTTTATATGAAATTTTAGAAGTTATTTCTTTCTCATTAAACTTTTTTGGTAAAGGCAATTGAAGAATTATCCCATCCACACTATCATCTTCATTAAACTCTTCTATAATATCAATAATATCCTTTTGATTGCAATCTTTATCCAATTCAATACAAGTATAAGAAATACCTGATTTATTGCAAAGATTATTCTGGCTTTTCACATATGATGTGCTGCCTCCATCCTCGCCAACTAATATGGTCTTAATCGAGGGTACTCGCACACCCTTTTTAACCCTCTCATTTATAATTGACTTAATTTCATTTCTGTAGTTTTCAACTATTCTCTTACCATTAACTTTAATTCCCATATTGTCATCTCCTTTTATACATTTTTAAGATACTATTTAGTATTTTAAAATTCTGATGTAATTAAAAGTTCATCTTTTAATTAAATAAAATAACTAGTCAAGGACTAGTTATTTTATTGTTATTTACTCTTACTTTTTCTAAAGCATCTTTGCTAATATACCATTTATAAAAGCTGGTGAACTATCTTCACCATATATTTTAGCAAGTTCAATTCCTTCATTTACAGAAACCTTACCTGGTATTTCTTCCTCAAATAATATTTCATATGTACTTATTCTTAAAATAGCTAAATTCATTTTAGATAGTCTATTAAGTTTCCACTTAATTAAGTGTTTTTCAATGTTTTTATCAATTTCCTTACCATTTTCATGAACACCGACTAATACTTTAGTAATGTATGCCATATCTAGATCCTTTAGATCAACATCTGTATTCTCTTTAAAATTTTCAATTATATCCTCATAATTCTCTTTATTTATTGACATTTCAAACAGCAATTTCATTGCTGTTTCTCTTGACTTTCTTCTATTCATTAGTAATCCTCCCGATTTTTCATATAACATTACGCCATAAATGTAATAATAGCAATAAACACCCTCTATTATGGAGGGTGTTTATTGTTATGCTTCTATTTCCTCTAGCTTTTCTATTTTGGGTAATACAACGTTTTGTACATACACGTTTACTGCTGATACTGTAAGTCCTGTCATCAGCTCTACAGATTTTTTTACATTTATTTGTGCCTTTTCAGTGACTTCTGGGATTTTAACACCATATTCAACTACAACGTGCAAATCAATAATTGCACTATGTTCTCCTACATTTACTTTAACACCCTTAGATAAATTTTTCTTTCCACTTAATATTTGTGTTATTCCCCCAACGAGACTAGCACTCATTCCAACAATTCCCTTTATTTCTGCAACAGCTAATCCAGCTATAACACTAACCACATCCTCAGATATCTTAACAACACCCATTTCTGTTTCATTTAAAATTTTATCTTCCATATTAGTACCCCCTTATTTAGCTTAGGTAAAACATGCAATGCTATACTTATTATATCAGATAAATATAGCATTTACAATTACTATTGTTTGATCTTAACTTCAATTTTTTCTAATTTTGTTTTATTCATTACAACATCGTTAATGCTACGAAGTTCAGCTTCTGTAAGCTGTTTTTTATCAGATTTTACGAGTATTTGTACCTTGTCATCTACTATGCTACACATTGCATCATCATACCCTAGAGCTTTTAGTGCAAGTTCGACGTCCGCTTCATTTTGTGAAGCCATCGATATGTTTAAGTATTTATCAGCAGCTGTTGCCTTTTGTTCTTTTGGAGTATTAGTATCATCTATTAAAGCTTTAATCGTTTGAAGAGTACTTGCATTTTCTTGTTCCCTTGATAATTTTGCTTCTACAAAATAGGTTGAAGTTGTAGCCGTTTTGTTTTCTTTTAAAGATATTGCACTTTTCTCAGTACTGAAATTAGCATCATTTACATATAATGGTCCATTCACCTTTGTTGCAAGATACCCTGCAAACACAATAAGTACTACCAACGTAACAATTATACCAGACTGTTTTTTATTCATAATGTTCCCCCCCATCTACCTTTCTAAGAAATTATATGCTACTAGTTCATAGGATATACATTAACTTTGTTTTCAGGCAAATTAAATAAATTAATTACTGCCTGTCTAATCCTAAGTTCAGTAACTTTTTCACCTGATCCCTGTGCTACTACGCAAACGCCTGTAATAATAGGCTTGTATGTCTTTACAATTAGTGGTTCATTTGCATCTCCATTATTCGACATAACAACAGTACTCCCATTATTCTCTTGAGTGATGTTTCTTTTTCCACCTGTTGTATCATTTTCTACAGTAAGGCTTTTTGAATCATTAACATTTACTGCAGGAACACTTTCTTCTCCACTCTCAAAATATATCATAAGTTGTACCTTTCCAACCCCTTGAATTCCTTCAAGCGTTAACTTAAGTTTGTTTTCTAATTGTGCTTCATAATCACTTGTATCTATCGGATTAGCTTCCGTAGCAACTTTATCCTTTTGCACTACAGGAGCTACAGTTGAAGTAGCTTTGGGTGTTTTAAAAAAACTACTTGCTAAAACTATTACTACAGCCACTAAAACTATTAATATCAAGTTTCCTAATAATTTGTCAGATTTTTTTGTTTTATCGTTTTTTTTTCTTTCCCCATTATTATTTAACTTTGTTTTAATAAACTCAGTAATTTTACTAAGTAAATTATCATTGTTCATAGAAATCCCCCTCTTTTCTTGTTTTTATATACGAATTAAATATCATATATTTATGAATTTAATTTATAAACAGTAATTGCAGCATTAGGTATTTTAAATTTACTACTTAAAAGCTTCTTTATTTTATTTCCTTGTTCATCTTGCAAAACATTTTTATTCCCTACATTTACACTTTTAGTATTTATTACTATATTTTTGATGTTTTGAACTCCTTTTTCCACAATTTCAATTTCAACATTTTTAATATCGAATGTTCCATCTTTGCTATCATAAACAATCTGTATATCAGCATTGTACTTATTTTCTGGATAAGTTTCTTCTAAACTCAATAAACATTCATTTTCTAGATTCTTTTTAAAATTTTCTGTAGTATTTATTATGTTAATGTCTTTATACTTTTTAATATCTACACTGGCGGTACTACTCTCCATGTAACTTGTTGCTTTACTTGAATAAGAATTTATATCAAAATTTTTATCAAACATCTTCATTATAGGGTTTATTATTACTACAATTAACATCAGTCCTAAAACAAATTTCGCATATTTTTTCATACTATTATCTGGCAAAATCATCTCCACCGCGGTAATAAAAAATACAGCAATGGTAATGTTTGTTATCCAGACTTTCAATAATTCTATCAAATTGTCACCACCTCCTTTATAATTAAGTAAACGCCTGGCGGATGAGTCCTAACAACCAGTAATTTTTAGCCCATTATTATACCTTTCCCTGTGGAAGCTACTATTGCAACCATTATGAAAAACATTACACTTACTGATATTACGCAAGACATTAAAAGTAGAATAGAATCTCCTACAGAATTTATACAATCTACTGTTCGCTCATCACTTATAGGTTCAATTAGTGCAGCTGCTGCTTTATATAAGAAAGCCATAATCAGCAATTTTATAATAGGAAATAATACTATTATTATAAGAATAATTAACCCAAGACCACTTATGGCATTTTTTAGAAGTAGTGAGTATCCGGCTACTGTAGAAATTGCATCGGATAAACATTTTCCAACTACAGGTATAAAATTATCTACTGCAAATTTTGCTGTTTTTATGGTAACCTGATCTATAGTTTTTGCAGCTATGCTTCTTAACGTAATTACCCCAATAAATACTGTCATCACTATTCCTTGAATCCAAATAGCAATTTGTTTTAGAAGTTTTGTTAAATTTTTTATTTTATAATCACTGGATATGTTTTTTACAAATTGCAATACAAAACTCATAAATATTATAGGAATGATAATATCTACATAGATTCTAGAACTTACAGTAGCAAAACCCATTATTACAGGATCGAGTAAGGTTGCCTCTGCAAATCCTCCTACAGTTGCTAAGAGCATCATTAAAACTGGGATAAGTGCCGCCATAAAATCTGCCATATTAAGTATGGTGGTTTTAGCTAGTTCCACTACTATATAAAAGCTTTTAGTAATCATCACAATCATTACGCCATAACATGCAAAATAAGCGATGTTAGACAAACTCTCTTTGTTAAAAGCACTTTGAAGATTATGAAGCAACGCGCAAATAACCGCTATAATCATAAGGCTTCCAATTAACTCCATTGAAGCAATAACTTCTTTAAATGTGTATTTAATAACATAATTTGAAATTTCTTTAAAACTAAATCCGTTTTCACCAGTCTTTATAAATTGTTCTACAAAAGTTCGTGGCTCCATATCATTAAATATTTCATATTTCGTTTTTACATTAGAAATATAATCATATAAATTGCTTATTTCCTGTTGTTCTTTCACTCCTACTTTGCCTATCTCTGTAGCTTGTACACTAATAGGCAAACATATTAAAAATAGTAAAATCAATAATATTTTTTTCATATTATACCTCTTCGTTAAAATTAGTAATATTTTTTTCATATCAACATCTACATTATCTTCAAAATAGATTGCATTACCGCCATTAAGATAGGTATTGCCAAAACTAATATCAATATTTTTCCAGAAAATTCAACCTTTGCTGCAATACTACTCTCACCAGCATCTTTGCAAATCTCACTGCAAAAGGAAGCTAAATAAGCAATACCTAGTATTTTAAAAACCGTGTTTAAATAGATAACATCAATATTTGCCTTATTTGCTAGTGTTTGCATAAAACCCATTATTATTGTAAGCTTGTTAACCATAAATAAAAAAATCAATATTCCTGCTACAATACTAACTTGAATTGCTAGATCATCCCTTCTGCCTTTGAAAATAAGCACGATAAATAATGCCGTAAAAGCAAATGCAACAACTTTGATTATTTCCATAATCTCCTCCTTGCCTGTCTCTGTAAGCAGATAACAATTATAAATTGTTGCCTTACTTGTCCTAAAATTGAAACAAAGTTTTTACAGAACTAAACAGGTTGTTTACTAAATTTATAACCATCATAAGAAGCAGTATTATCCCCGCTAAATTTGCAACTACAGCAATGTCATCCTTGCCACCACTTTTTAAAATCTTATCTATTATAATAATCAGAATACCTGTTGCACCTATTTTAAATAGCAAACTTACATCTAACACGTGTTAACCCCCCCTATATTAATGCTATTACAAGCATTGCCCCAAAAGAAAATCCTAAATATCTATACATTTTTATATTTTTGTTCATAAATTCTTCTGATATCTTAATTTGCTTTTTTAAGTTTGCTATTGTAAGCGAAAACATGCTATTTTGACCTTGTATGTCAGATTCTCCCAGTGTTTTGGATAAATCCAAAATAACATTTATATCATCGACATTAAGGTGCAATTTGTTTTTTGTTGCATTCACAGCACTGTTCATAGCCTCATATACATTTTCATATTCATTGTCAGACAGCAATTCACTTGTTTTATTAAAAAGTTCATTAATAGGCTCTTTGCTTTTACTTGCTATACTTTTAAATGCATCTGGCAAAAGAGCATGTACATAAGTTATTTCATTTTGAAGTTGGTAAATTGCTCTTTGAACTTCATTTAACTGAAAGACTCTATATTTAAGCCGTTCACTGTATATAAATCCAGCCATTGTTGAAGCACCCAAAATTACAATACATGCAATTATTTTAATCATATTATGACCTCCACATATCTGTGCCTTTAGTAAAATCATAAATACATTCTATTGTCCCAATTCCTCTTTTGTTGTTAAGCACAATTCCACGAGTAAATACATAGTTTTCCATGATATCTTTAAAAACTAATCTTTTATACAAGTCCTCAATTCCAAAACCATGAATAGTTGTAATTAGACTGATTCCAGAATTCAGTGCCATTAGAATACTCTCCATATCCTTTTGGGTACCTATTTCATCACAAACTATCACATCAGGTGACATACTTCTAATTGCCATCATAATTCCTTGACTCTTAGGACAATTATCTAATACATCCGACCTAATGCCTACGTCCATTTGGGGTATTCCTTTAAAAGAACCAGCTATTTCAGACCTCTCATCAATAATAGAAACATTTTTTCCATGGAATTTTTTATCTCTATCCCCTTGTGATATCTGCCTGGAAATATCTCTAAGTAAAGTAGTTTTTCCACATTTGGGTGGAGATATAATTATTGTATTGTAAACCGAATTATTATTAGTAATATATGGCATTACTTTATCAGCACAACCAATAATTTCTTTACATGCTCTTATATTTATAGACGATATGTCTTTAATCGTTTTTATACTATTATTTTCAATAACACAAATTCCACATAGTCCAACACGATGTCCACCTTTTATAGTTATATACCCTTGCCTAATTTCATCTTCAAAAGCATATATTGAGTAATTGCTTATCCTCTGCATTATGTATTTTATATCTTCTGGCGTTGCGATATAATCCCAAATTTCTTCTTTACTGCCAATGTGAATGAACAGAGGCTTGTTTACTTTTATCCTAATCTCTTCAAGTTGCTGTAAATTATGGACCTGTTCCAATTTGCTTCTAATATTTTTAGGTAATATTTCAAATAAATCATTAGTAACTAACATTTTTTTCGCCCTCCCATATATAATTTGTATTATATATTATCGTAAAATATTCCTCATAAATCAAAAATTTATTAACTTAAATAAGATTCATTTTACCTAATATATGTGCTGTGCCCTAAAAAAAGAACAAAAAAAAAGGACTATCTCAAAATGATTAAAAAAATCATTTTTAAGATAGCCTCTCTTCTTTCTAAATTTAAACTCTTAGCATGTAGTCACCATTTCTAGTGTCTATTCTTATAGTTTCACCTTCATTAACAAACATTGGAACTTGAATTATTGCTCCTGTTTCTACAGTAGCTGGTTTTGTTACACTTGAAGATGTGTTTCCTTTAACTCCTGGTTCAGTTGCAGTTATAAGTAATTCTACAAAGTTTGGGGCCTCTACTGAGAAAGCCTCATCCTTATAAAATTTTATTATAGCAAACATATTTTCTTTTAAGTATTTTATTGCATCTTCAACTTTTTCGTAGTTAAGTGGTATTTGTTCAAAAGTTTCTTGATCCATAAAGTAGTATAGTCCGTCAGCTGCATATAAATACTGCATTTCTTTTCTTTCTATAACTGCCTCTTGTAATTTTGTAGTTGGGTTAAACGTTTTTTCTGTAACCCCTGAGTTTATAACGTTTCTTAATTTAGTTCTTACAAATGCAGCTCCTTTACCAGGTTTTACATGTAAAAAATCTATTACGGTGTAAACTTGTCCACCTTCATCAAATGTAGTTCCTTTTCTTATGTCTCCCGCTGATATCATTTAGTATCCCTCCAAAATTCATTAATAATTCAATTAATCCATTTATATTATAATCTTACTAGCTGAAACCCTAACGCCTAAACGTAACCTTTATATATATTATCATATTTAGTATAGACTAACAATACTTGATTTATACACTTAAACACATATGTACTCTTTGAAAGGTATTCATACCACGTTTTATACCTCAGGCTTTCCATAAACATTATATATTAATATAAATTTGTATACATATACCTAATATAAGTCAATCCACTAATTAATAAAAGTAAATATAAACATTCCAGTTGAACAATATTATTTTATCAAAATTAGATAATATTTGCAAATATATTTACTAATCACTTGTTTTTTAAAAAATTGATTTTTATAATTGTAATTTTAGAATCTTTATTTGTATTAATGCTTTTTATACCTAAAAAATTTTTACTTTCATTTAATGAACATAAGTAGCTGTACAATAATTTTATATCTCCCTTATAATTAACTTCAACATTACATATTCCATCTTCCAACATACTCATAGATTTAAATACAAAATTCTTATTTTTTCCTAGACATTCTATAATGTCACTATATCCGTATTTCTCTACATTATTAGTGTTTTTAACATTTGTGGTACTAAATACCTGATTTTTAATATTAATAAATTTATTATTAACTAAAATAACTTTATAAGAGAATATAACCATTACCAAAACCAAAATAACTAACATCCATCTAGATCTTCTATTTTTATACATTTTTAAACCTCTAATATAACTTTGAAGTTAAATTTCCCTTCATTTTTAATATTTGGCATTAATTTTATTATTGAATAATGATTTTCTATACTTCTTATCGCGTCACTATATTCCTCATAACTTTTAACTTCAATGTCTATTTCTAAACTGTCTTTAGTTATAATTATATTTTTATAGCTTAAATTGTTTTCACTTAAAAAGTCACTGAGTCCTTTATATTTTTCAATAATAACTATATCGTGTTCAACATTTTTCTTTTCACTAATATTATTATTTACATTATCAATGTTTGTATCTCTATTCTTTGTATTATTAGATATATTTAATATAAAGCTAAGTAAAAAAATATTTATTATTAAAATTATCATACTAATTATTTTAATTTTTTTATTTTTTATTTTATTTTTTTCTTCTAAATACCAATTAGGAATAAATGTTTCTTTCATCATATTATTTTATCCTTTTACTATAATATATTTTAGCAATTCTTCTCGTTTTAATTCATCTAGAATTAGGCAAGATAATCCTAAATATTCAAATTTATCAATATTTAATTCTTCAACATTTGCGTAATATATTTTCTCGCACAATTTTACATTAGCATTATATTGTTCTAAAAAGTCATCCATTACCTGTGAAAATTTCAATATTGACAATTCCTTAATACTTGTAATATGGTTAGCAACAATTTCTTCGTCATGGCATATTAAGAAATATAAATTATAATTATAATAAAAAACTAGTATATATTTTTTTACATTTATTTTATTTGAATAATAGTTTTTAAAGCAAAATTGAATTAAGTTTACTTTCTTCAAATTGATATTGTTATTTATGCTATTTTCTAAAATGTCTAAATTATTACCCTTAAGACAAAAAACTAATATTTGCATATTAAATTTATCTTTTTTTATTAACTTATAGGTAAATACAATATTATCTATATCCTTATAATAATATCTTAACTCATTTTTAATCATATCATTTATTAGATATTTTTTAACGATTGGCAATGTTACCAGTTTAATATAAACTGTTTCACCTTCTACGAGAACATATAGGTTTTTGTTTTTTATATCAACTTGGAAGTCTTTTATATTCTCATTGTCCTTGCAATATTTATTTTCATAAGAAATCTTGTTCACTTTATTTAAAATTCTGTGTTTAGAAAATTCCATACCCGAAATACTTTTCGGTGAAATTTCTAGAAACATATTTTTTCTGAATTTCATTATTTTCCTCCTCATTTAAGCGGACGTTCAGTTTTTATAAAAACCATCTCAAAACTTCCGTCTATATCTACTAAACTATAATAATCTTCTCTATTTCTACTAAGTTCGAAGGGTGTTGTAAAAATAAATTCATTTGTCGAATTAGGATGAGTCACTTTAGCATTTCCATAATTTACAATGCTACTTGTAGAATTAGGAAAGAATTTATTTATTTCTTTTTCTTTTATTTCTATACTATTTGCATTAATACAAGATAAAAATAAAGTCATTAAATACTCTTTGTCCTTTTGATAAGTGTCTTCTATTTTATTAACATCTGTTTTTTTTATATTATCCTCATTTAATATATATCTTTTAGCACTGATAGAATACTCTACTTCTGCCATATAAATATCAAATATTGACATCATAATAGCTAAACAGATAATCCCTATCAAAATTGTATAAATCAATATAAATCCCTTTTTAGTTTGCATTTTCTATCGCCAAACACCTCTCAATACTTTGACCATTCTTCCAAATCACCTTTATATAAAGAATTTTTCCGGATTTTATAGCCACAAAATCTTTTACATCATCTATAATGATATTATTTCCAGTCCCATTTTCTGTATTAGGGAAAATACGTAAGTCTCCGTTTACGCATTTTATATACTTTGTACTAATTCCTTTGTAATAATTTATATAAATAACATTCCCCTCAGTTTTTACTTTATAGGCAGTCTGATTCACTTCTTTTTCTATTACTGCTATGGCTTCATTTAAATAGTTAAAACCATTATCTTGTAATATGCTATTTTTATAGTTTTTTTCATAAGATATAAGTATACTATCTACCACTCCCACCATTAGAAATACCAAGGCCATAGCAATCACTATTTCTATAAGCGTAAATCCCTTTTTTTTCATTTATGGTCACCTTTATAGAAATTGCACTGAAATTCTAATATATCCTTTTCCCCTCCAGCAAGTAATGATAAGCTTACTTTATAGACCTCCACCGTTGAGATATTTTTTATAAAATCACTTTTTATATATGAACTTTCACTTACATGTAAGATATCTTTTACAAAATCACATTTTATATATGCATTTCCAACAAGTGCCTGGTTTGAATACAATCCTGTTCCACCTGTTTTAATTTTATCAAAAACCATATTTTCTTTGTTAATATATACCCTTTTCTCCGTTTCCAACTGATTTAACTCAACAAATGTCATATTATATATAATATTATTTTTTAAAGCTTCAATTATTAACACATTATTATTTATAGTTTTAATATCTTTTTTCATATTCAAAGAAGTTACGTCAAAGGACATCATACAAATAAAAATAATAGCGAATACACCAAGACTACATATTACCTCCACTAATGTGAATCCTTTTTTAGTCAATGATTGAAACATAGCCTGTATCTACTTTCATAGTAATGTGATGGGTTTTTGCATTATTATCTTTTAGAGTTATTGTAAATGCATCATTACTAAACCCATAATTATCAATTTGAATTTCTCCACCTTTTCGCCTTCCCGTAATTTCAAAGGATGTTATTTTATTTGATAGTATTAGTTTGTTTACCACTTTCATTTCATAGGCTAACTTCATTTCCTTTTTTGTCATATCAAAATATATATTTGCAGTACAATAATTTTCTCTACAATATATTTTAGAATTATTTATAAAACTTACTACAGCACTACAAGCGTAATCTGAATCCACTTTATTTTTTAGAGTTTTATAATACCTAATTGAAACAAAACTACATCCTCCAATTAAACTCATTATAGATAAAACTAAAATTATTTCAATTAATGTAAATCCCCTGCGCATAAATTCTCCTTCTTATTCATCTTAAAATTTACCTGCTGCATCCATAACATTGAGCATTGGCAGCATAACCGCGAGTACTATTGTCCCAATCATAATCCCTAAAAATATTATTAAAATTGGTTCTAGTAGCACTGTCGCTTTCTCTACATTTTCCTGTGCATCTTCATAGAATATATCTGCTGCAGTTAAAAACATTCCATCTAAATTTCCCGTTTCTTCACCTATCTTTATCATAGATATAAAAAATTGTGGAAATAACTTCATTTCATTTAAGGAACTCCATAATTCTTCTCCTTTTTTTATATTATTAGAAACTATTTTAAGTTTTAACTTAAAATAATTATCACCAACAACATCATCAATTATTTCAAAAGACTTTAGTATACCCACACCACTACTTAGTAATATATTAAGTCCTCTAGAAAACCTTGAGAAAATAAGCCGTTTGTACACAGGACCTAATATTGGACAAATAAATTTAAATTTGTCAAAAGAAATCTTCCCATTTTTCGTTTTTACATATCTTGTAAAAATTAAAACTGTTATTAAAATAATCATCAAAATCCATAATAAATTACTGCTTGCAAAGTTACTTGCTCCCAAAACGAGTTTTGTTATTAATGGAATATCTGCATCGAAAGAATTTAAATTAGTAATGAAGACTGGAATTACCTTTATAAGCAAAAACAATGATACTACCATTAATGTTAGAAATACCGTACAAGGATAAATCATTGAATTAACTATTTTTTTTAAGAGTTTATTCTCTTTTTCATAATACTTAGATAATTCTTCTAAGATTATATCCAGCTTTCCACTCTCCTCGCCTAAATAAATCATATTTATCATAAACTCAGGAAATACATTTGTAGTCTTTCTCATACTTGCAAACAGGGAATTACCTCTTTTTACATTTTCCCTAATGCTAAGGAGACTGTTTTTTATGGCTTTATGTAACATTTGCTCATAAAGTAATTTAAGAGTATCACATATGGGTATTCCTGCTTTAATGCATATTGAGAATTGCTTGCAAAATATAGCTATCGTTTTTAAATTTGGTTTAGTAGGAATTTCAGCTATTTTTTTTATAATCCTAGTTTTAATTAAAAATATTTCTTGCTTTCGTAATTGTAATGCTAATTCTTCAATACTATCACTATCAGTAATACCTTTTATTAACGTCCCATTCCATGTCTTAGCCAAATATTTATATTTCATATTATATTTTCCATCCTTGATTCCCTATTTCTTTATACACCTTATTTAAGGCTATAGCTATAAGTAGCATTCACAAATTCTTCTATAGATGTTATACCCTCAAAAACTAAAGTTTTGCAGCTCTCAAAAAGTGAACTTAATCTTTTTTCATTACAATATTTCCAAAGCTCCTCGCTTATCCCACTTCTTGCTATAATGGATTTATGTTTACTATCTAATTTTAACAACTCGTATATTACAGTTCTCCCTTTATATCCAGTTTCATTGCATTTATAGCATCCTAAAGCACTATAGGTTTTTTCTCCAGATTTAAAGCCTAAATGAGAAAATTCATCATTAGTAATCTCATATTCAGTTTTACAATATGGGCATAATTTTCTTACTAATCTTTGAGCTAATACTACAACTAATGAATCCGCAACAAGATATGCTGGAATACCCATATCAATTAACCTAGATATTGAGGCACTAGATCCATTTGTATGAAGCGTTGATAGCACAAGATGTCCTGTTATAGACGCTCTAACAGCTATTTGAGCAGTTTCTTCATCTCGTATCTCCCCGATCATGATAATATCGGGATCTTGCCTTAAAATACTACGTAATCCTGTTGAAAAAGTAAGACCCGCTTTATTATTTACATTTACTTGATTAATTCTTGGCATATTATATTCTATTGGATCTTCTATAGTAATAATATTTTTGCTTTTGCAATTAATTTCATTTAGTAACGCATATAATGTTGTTGATTTTCCACTTCCTGTAGGTCCTGCAACTATTATCATTCCATGAGAAAGCTTTAATATATCCCTTAAAATCGTAACTTTATCAGAGCTAAAACCTAATGAGTCTAAATTAATGAATCTTTCTGCTTTGTATAGAACTCTTATAACTAGTTTTTCTCCATACATTGTTGGCAGTGAGGATACCCTAAAATCGTAGTCTATTCCGTCTATATTCTCAGTTATCTTTCCATCTAGCGGAATTAACTTCGTAGCTATATCCATATTTGCCATTATTTTTATTCTTGTACATAATGATTTATATATATTACTAGGAATTTGATTTATTTCGTTTAGAATACCATCTACTCTCATTCTGATTATAGCAAAATGTTTAAAAGGCTCTAAATGGATATCACTTGCCTGTGAATTAACTGCCCTCTTTAGCAGGGAGTTCGTTATCCTTATAACTGGTGCATCTTCAGTAGACAATGATGAATGAACATCTTCATTTTTTTGTTTGGCTTCTAGCATATATACTTTTTTCATTTCTTCAACCGCCACATCGACAATTTGTTTTCCATAGCAACTTTCAATTGCATCCAAAATATGACTCTCTAAGGCAAAGAATACTTTTATTTTTTTATTAGTTATAAATTTTAGTTCATCAATAACTTTGATTTCAAAAGGATTTGAAAATGCAACATGTACTTCATTGTCATTATCATAAAAAGGAATTAAATTATATTTTTGTGCTACCTCTTTTGATATTTGGTTATAGGCTTCATTTTTGATGAATTTAGATTCTAAATCAATAAATGATACGCCAAAATCATTCTGTAAAACTAAAATAAACTCATTCAAATTCACTTTTATATCACTGAGAATTATTTGTTCTTTACTACGATTGATTTTTTGTGAAAGTTCTACTACTTCTTTATATCGCTCTGCTGTAATTAAGTTTTTATCTAATAATGTTTGGAGTAAATTTTTTTTCATGTTATTTTACCTTTCCCAGTATACAAGATTTGTAAAAGAATATCCTATTTGTAATTATTATCATTTTTGGGTATTTTATTCACTTTTAAAACCAAAATTTCTATAAAAAAAACAACTGTACTATTATAAATAGACAGTTGTTTTTGTTCTATTTTAGAAAATATTGACCGTCGAAGGTGATTTCTGCGGGACCCTCCATGATAACCTCCCCATTAAGAATCTCTATATTAAGTAATCCACCGGGGACCTCTACTGTAACTTTTTTCCCTGTATATCCTAGTCCATTGGCTGCTACCACTGATGCACAACTACCGGTGCCACAGGCAAGTGTTGGCCCTGCACCTCTTTCCCAAGTTTTAACCTTTATCGTATTTTTGTCTACTACCTCGCAAAAATTGACATTTGTATTTTTAGGAAATAAACTGTGATGTTCAATGAATTTCCCTTCACTTACTTCATAATCATCATGTTTTCCAAAAACAATAGTATGTGGTACACCCATAAGCATTGACGTAATATAATACTCTTTATGGTTAATTTCTAGCTTTTTATTAATAATTTCTATTGATGATAATGCTGGTATACTGTCGGGACTAAAATTGTATTTTCCCATGTTTATAGTTACGCCTTCAGCAATTCCATCTTTAATACATATTCTCGCAAATTTTACACCATCGCCAGTTTCTATTTTTATATTTTCACCTGACACATATTTTTTTCCCCATACATATTTAGCAAAACATCTTATACCATTACCACACATTGACGCATAAGAACCATCAGCATTAATAATAATCATTTGTATATCTGCTATATTACTTTTTCTAACCACTAAAATCCCATCAGCACCTATTCCAAAGTGTCTATCACAAAGCTTGCTAGCTAGTTCCTCTAAATTTACATATCTCCCTTCCAAATCCTCAATAACAATAAAATCATTTCCCGTTCCCTGCATTTTTGTAAAATTAATAATTTCCATATAACTCCTCCTTGCTATCCTTATGCCCTGACTTTTCAATAATTTTCTTTAATGGTATACTATTATTAACATTATAGTATACAATGTTCTATTTACAAAGCATAAATAAAGTTTATAATGATTAAGCATAATGAAAGGATGATAAATATGGCACTAGATGGAATTTATTTATCTAGCCTCGTTGAGGAAATAAAAGATACAATTATAGATTGTAGGGTTGATAAAGTAACCCAACCAGAAAAAGATGAAGTTATATTAAGTTTTAAAAAAAATAGAAAAGTCTATAAATTATTAATAAGTTCTAGCTCCAATTATCCTAGAATTCATTTTACAGACTTTAACAAACAAAACCCAATACAGGCACCTAAATTTTGCATGGTTCTAAGAAAATATTTAAATACTGCCACCCTATTAGATGTAAGGCAACTAAATTCAGATCGACTATTAGTTATTGATTTTAAATCCAGCGATGAATTAGGCTTTGACAGTGTTTACTCCTTAATAATTGAAATAATGGGTAGACACAGTAATATTAGTTTAGTTCGTACCCGAGACAATATAATTATGGATAGTATTAAACATGTTAGCTCAGACGTAAACAGTTATCGTGTTTTATATACGGGTGTAGAATATATATATCCTCCTGCGTCCACAAAATTAGATGTTTTTAATTGTGAGTTTGATGAATTCTATGAGTATATAACTGCTAAGGACATACCGTTCACTGAAAAATTTTTCACGGGTAGCTTCACAGGAATAAGCTCTAACTTATCTTCAGAGATTTTGCACAGGTACTACGCAGAAAATACTGATTTTGATTTAGCCCATGCTAAAAACATTTATGCTTTTACCATAAACATGTTTAAAAACATACATGACAATATATTTTTAGCTTCCTATTCTATTAATGGTGTGTTAAAAGATTTCCACTCTGTAGAACTAACCTCCTTAAAAGATTATGAATATGAAAAATATGACTCACCATCGAAATTAATAGAGGATTTTTATTTTAGAAAAGATAAACACGATAGATTAAATGCTAAAAGCTCAAACCTTCAGAAGATAGTAAATAACAACATTAATCGTTGTGATAAAAAAGTTAAAATACTTAACCAAACCTTAAAAGACTGTAAAACTAAAGGTATTTATAAGTTAAATGGTGAACTATTAACTGCAAATATATACTCCCTTAAAAAGGGTGACAAAGTTGCAAGTCTTATAAATTATTATAGCGAAAATAGTGAGTACGTTCAAATCAAACTTGATGAACAAAAAACTCCATCACAAAATATTCAATACTATTACAAAAAGTATAATAAATTTAAGATAGCAGAAGAAATGGCTTTAATTCAAATGAATCTCACTAAAAACGAATTAAACTATCTTCATTCTGTATTGACTAACATAATAAATGTAGAAAACTATAATGGAATTGAAGATATTAAAAATGAATTAATAGAAACTGAATATATTACAGTAAAAAAACACAATAAAGCTAAAAAGGCAAAACCAACAAAACCAATGCACTTCATATCAAGTGATGGTATTGATATCTATGTTGGTAGAAATAATATACAAAATGATTTATTAACATTAAAACTTGCCAATAAAAGTGATATGTGGCTACACACAAAAGATATACCTGGTTCTCATGTTATTATTAAAACCATTGATAATATACCTGAAACCACACTACTCGAGGCTGGAAACTTGTCAGCATTTTATAGCAAATCTCAAAATTCCTCAAGTGTACCTGTTGATTACACTCAGGTGAGAAATGTAAAGAAACCCTCAGGTGCAAAACCTGGAATGGTTATATACACTACAAATAAAACTATATATGTAACTCCTATTGAAAGTACGTTAGAAAGAGTTGACTAAAAAATAGGATTGCATTCCGTATGGAATTTCTCCTGCGTGACTTTAAATAAAAGCTTGTAACGTGAAATTCCCTTAAGCAATTCTAGTGTTTTGTAAATATAAAATGCTCTAACACTCACATTCGGCATCCTGCCGGTTCGCTAGTCTTCCTTGGAGGAAGTCTCACGAGAATTTTATATTTACAAAACAAGAATTTCTAAATGAAATTTCAATGTTTCTGCGCTTCTTATTTAAATTCATTATGGAGAAATTCCATACTACTATGTATATCTATCATCTTAGTAGAAGACCGTAAAAAGAAATCGATGGACGAATAAAGTCATACTGAGATACATGAGTAAAAAAATAAGACAAGTGACATGTAGATTAGTCACTTGTCTTGTTTTTATTGAGAAATTTTAGTAACCAAGTCAACAACGTGATAGTGAATCCCATCTTCCCCATCCCTTGACCTTCCCGTAGAGACATGCATAAAAGTATAAACTTTCTCCAAAGTGATTTGCAATAAGTAATGAAAAAACATTGAAATTCAATTTACTAATTCTCCTTTTTCCGATATAAATTTCTCGTAAGCCTGCCAGGACGGCAGGCTAGCGAACCTGAGCCAGGACGGCGAATGTGAGTGTTAGAGAAATTTATATAGGAAAAAGATTAGAATTTGTTAATTGAATTTCACGTTTCGATTTCTTATTGCAAATCACGTAGGAGAATTTTACTCTTCTCTTTTTTTCCTAGGAACTTCTTTTATATATTGATAATAATAACATAGTAATCTACCATTATATAATTTTCTGTTTTTATCTGCTTTTTTTCCAAATTCCTTTTGAAACTCACGATTAGATGTTATAACAAAGCAAGACCACTCATTTAAACTTGAATACATTTCGCCAAGATCAACATGAAGTTTTTTTACCTCTTCTACCTCACCCAATCTTTCTCCATATGGTGGATTTGTAATTATAACCCCATATTTTTGCCTAGACGTAAACTCTTGCATTGGTATCTTTTGAAATTTTATAAACTCCTTAACTCCTGCTTTTTCAGCATTCTGACCTGCTGTCCTAAGTAGCGAGGCATCAATATCTGATGCTAGTATTTCAACTTCGTTTGGGTTTATAGTTTTTCTTGCGCCTTCTCGTACTTGCTCCCAAACATCCTTCTCTATATTGGGCCAAGTCTCACTCACAAATTCTCTGTTTAATCCTGGCGCCATATTTTTCGCTATTAGTGCTGCTTCTATTGGTATAGTTCCCGAACCACAAAGTGGGTCAGCTAAAACTCTTGAGCTATCCCATTTACTTATTAACACAAGGGCTGCAGCTAAAGTTTCCTTGAGTGGTGCCTCACCAGCATATTCTCTATATCCTCTCTTATGTAGTCCAACACCTGAGGTATCTACTGATAAAGTTACTATATCTCTTAAAATTGCAACCTCTATCTTATAAACAGGACCATCTTCTGAAAACCACTCTTTATCATACTTTTTCTTCATTGATTCTACTACTGCCTTTTTAACTATGCCTTGACAATCTGGCACACTATGAAGCTGTGATTTTACTGATTTGCCTATAATATGCATCTTACCATCTTCAGGTATTAAATTACCCCAATCTACTGCAAGTGTTCCTTGAAATAAGTCTTCGAAGGACAATGCCTTAAATTCAGCCATCTTGATATAAAGTCTCTCTGCGGTTCTTAGCCAAGTATTGCATATAGCAATATCCATCTCATCCCCTTCAAAAGTTACTCTTCCGTTTTCTACAATTAAATTTTCGTACCCTAGTACTTTTAGTTCCTTAGCTGTAACTGCTTCTATTCCAAAAGTAGTAGTGGCTATTAAAGTATACATCATATATAATCTCTCCCATTTCTTCTTATGCTTTTTTTCTCTTATTTATCTTATAACTCTTATATCTCATATTATAATATCTCTATTTGTTATGATTGTCTAGAATTTTTAAATTAGATAAATAAAAGTGCCAGAACTATCTCTGACACTTATTTTTAAAAATTTTATTAATTATCTCCAGTCTTACTATTTGCAGGCAAAACTAAGTTCAAAATTATACCAACCAAAGTGGCTAATGCAACTCCTGCAATATCAACTTGTGCTCCGAATAATGGGAACTTAATACCACCTCCACCAACACCTAAAACTATTATAACTGAAGCAATTATCAAATTTCTCTTTTTACTAAAATCAACTTTATCCTCCACAAAAATTCTAAAACCAGAGGAGGCTATTATTCCAAATAACATTATGCTAACTCCCCCAATTACAGGCAGTGGAATATTACCTATTACTTCAGAAACTGGACCTATGAAAGATAATATAATTGCAATTATAGCCGCCCATCCAATTACCCAAACACTGTAAACCTTAGTTATTGCCATAACTCCTATATTTTCACCATAAGTAGTATTAGGAGGTCCACCTACAAAACCAGCAAACATTGTAGCAATACCATCTCCCATAATTGATCTATGAAGCCCTGGATCTTTTGCGAAGTCGCGTCCGCAAACATTACTTGTAACATATACATGTCCAATATGTTCAGCTAAAGTTACGAAAGCCACTGGAGCCATAAGAATTATAGCATTTATGTTAAAGCTTGGAAAAACAAAACTCGGTAATCTAATAAACCCTGCGGAACCTATTTTTGTTAAAACTTCATGTGGAATTACTCCTAAAATTATAGAAAGTAAATACCCAACTACCATGGCAATCAAAATAGGTACTACACCGAAAAATCCTTTGAAATACATAGTTCCCATTATTGCTGTTCCTAAAGTTACCATTGATACTAATATCCATGATGCTCTAGATATACCTGCAAGTTCTGGACTTGTAAATGTTGCATTTAGTCCTGACCAATTTATCGCAACGGTAGCTAAGCTAAGTCCTATTACAATTACAACAGAACCTACCACAACTGGGGATAAAATTCTATCTAACCATTTGGTTCCTGCAAGTTTAATAATTAAAGCTACAATTACATATACAAGCCCTGCAGCAATAATACCTGATAGCATAGAACTTTGTCCATATAACTTTGTAGCGACACCCATAGGTCCTATAAATGCAAAGGATGAACCTACATATGCCGGAAGCCTAGCTTTTGTACATAAAATATACAAAAGTGTTCCTACCCCGCTACAAAATAGTGCAATTGAAGGACTAAGACCTGTGAGCATTGGTACAAGTATAGTTGCCCCAACCATTGCAAACAAGTGCTGAAAACTTAATGGGAGAGTCTTTAATATGGGCAATTTTTCATCAACATCTATGAAATCTTTCATTTGTTCCTCCTTTTAGTCTCGCTGGACTATATTAAAAGATTATTTATCTTCTTCGAAGCTCTATCTTCTTCGTAGCTTTATCTTCTTCGAAGCTAGATCATTAAAGTTCATATATACTTACTGAATCTTTATCATCAATTTCTAAAAGTTCAACAGAAATCATCTCTTTGCCTGAAGTAGGTATATTTTTTCCTACATAGTCTGCTCTAATAGGTAGCTCTCTATGCCCCCTATCTACTAAAACAGCTAATTGTATCATTTGAGGTCTACCATTATCTATTAAGGCTTCTATTGCCGCTCTAGCAGTTCTTCCAGTATACAATACATCATCTACTAAAATTATTTTTTTACCTCTTACATCTATTTCTAAATTATTATTTAATACTGGCTGATTGTCTATTGATGTAAGGTCATCTCTATATAAAGTAATATCAACGCTGCTTACTGGAACTTTGATTCCCTCAAACTTCTCTATTAAAAGTGCGATTCGTTCTGCTATTGGTACCCCTCGCCTTTTTATTCCTACAAGAATAATATTTTCTATTCCCTTGTTTTTTTCTACAATTTCATGTGCTACTCTTGTAAGTGTTCTTTCAATTGCTTTTTCATCTAATAACACTGATTTAAATTCCATTGTTTCACCTCCTACCAAATAGTATTATTTATTTTAATCTACCAATATAAAAAGCCTTTACCAAAAGGTAAAGGCATACTATACTTGTTTAATAGTATTGCTATCTTTATCCTTATGATCTCTCTGGAACATTTAAAGGCATAGATATTATATTAAAATCAGAACAACTTATGATATATGTATTTGTATCGTCAATATTTTATCACATGCTAAACACTATTTCAACTGTTTTTTAACTTAGCTATCAGTTTTTCTAGATAATCTGGAAGCGGTGAAGCAAATTCCATATATTCATTAGTCCTTGGATGAATGAATCCAAGTCTTTTTGCATGAAGAACTTGACCTTTTAAGTTAAAGCTCTGCTTTTTGAAACCATATATTAAATCACCAACTAAAGGATGTCCTATCTTTGCCATATGTACTCTTATTTGATGAGTTCGCCCTGTCTCTAAGTTACATTCTACTAATGTATACTTATCAAATCTTTCTATTACTTTATAGTGGGTAACAGCCTTCTTACCACTTTCAACTATGGCCATTTTTATCCTGTCCTTAGGATGTCTCCCAATGGGCGCATCAATAGTACCTTCATCACTTTTAATTACACCTTCTACAAGAGCTACATAACTTCTTGTCATTGAATGATCCTTAAGCTGGGCTGCAAGAGAATTATGTGCATTATCATTTTTAGCAACCACTAAGGCCCCAGATGTGTCCTTATCGATTCTATGCACTATTCCAGGTCTTAACACACCGTTAATTCCAGATAGGTCTGTGCAATGATTTAGTAGTGCATTAACTAGTGTTCCACTATAATTTCCTGGTGCAGGATGAACCACCATATCCTGCGGTTTATTAATTACAATAACATCACTATCTTCATACAAAATATCTAAAGGTATATCTTCTGCTTTTACGTTTAACTCTACAGGTTCTGGAATTTTCAAAGTAATTATATCCCCTAATTTCAATTTAAAATTACTTTTTCTACATTTTCCATTTACAATAGCATTTCCACCCTCAATAACTCCTTGAATATATGATCTAGATTTATCTTCAAATTTATTTGAAATAAACAAATCTAATCGTACGCCCACTAAGCTTTCATCAACTTTAAACTCATAACTGTCCATTTATACCTCATCCTTTACAATAGAAATCGCCAAAATTAATGTTCCCACAACTACTAACATATCCGCTACATTAAATGTTGGGAAATAATATACATCTTTAAAATGAATTAAAATAAAGTCTACAACATATTTATAAAATATTCTATCATATAAATTTCCCAGTGCTCCACTTATAATCAAAGCAAAACTTATTCTTAGAAGTTTCGATTTTGGCTTACACTTAATAATGTAGTATATCATACCTGCTATAATAAGTAGCGTAACTATAGCAAGCAATATCAATTTATTTTGCAAAATTCCAAAAGCTGCTCCTCTATTTTCCAAATACTCTAATTTAAAAAAATCTTTAATTAATATAACTCCATCGGTATCTTTCAAAGAACCTAGCGCCCAAATTTTAGTTAATCTGTCTAATAATAATCCCAAAAAAATAATCAAAAATTCCATACCCTTCCCCCCATTTTATATAAAAAAAATACATATTGTTATTAATTTGTGTTTTCCATATAATAAATCTCCACAATATATACTTCTTTTACTTTTGTAATTTATTTTATTGTTAATCCGGTAATTGATTTTTATATTGCTCATTACTTATCTTTTCTATGGGATCAACATACCCGTCATCGTCATCATCATAAAACTCAACTATGTCTTCTAATCTATTAAATCGTTCTACGGCCTGATAAGTATCCTCGGCATCAACACCTACTTCACCTTTGCTATTGTATTTAAAAAATGCACCAAGTACATCCTCTGTAGACGATCTATTATTTTGCTCTGCCGGAATCTTACTTTCTATTAATTTTTGACATAACACACAGTTATTAGCATAGGGTATAGCTTCTAATCTCTCCTCAGTTATATCTGTACCACAGCTTATGCATTTCCCATAGGTATGATTTTCAATGGTCTTTAAAGCATCTTCAATATCATTTAAAATTGACATTTCATTTTCCTTAAGTGCTAGTCCTTTTTCCTTATCAAATAATTCTGACGCAGTATCGGATGGATGATTATCATAAAAAGACAATTCTGACGCCATCTCACTATTAGAATCTATAACCCCATTTTGTTTCATTTGATTAATAAGATTACGAACTCGTGATTGCTCACTTATCAATTTCCCTTTAAAATATAACATTTTTTTCTTTTCCATGATAACAACTCCTCTTGTTTTTCATATAGAAATAATATTAAAAATATATAGCCTCTATATGTTTATGTTTTCTCATGGAAAGAATTTTTATACTATATTAATTTCTTTATACTAAATTAGCTTCTTTATATTAAATTAGTTTCAACATGTTATTTAAAATATTAGTAGAATTTTTCACTGCAATATCCTTAAATTTTTCATAATCCATTTGAGCACCATTATTTGCATTGTCTGATATTGATCTAATAATAATAAATGGGACCTCATTTAAGTAACATACTTGAGCAATACTTGCTCCCTCCATTTCACAAGCTAAACAATCAAACTCTGCATTTAGCCATTCTATTTTAGCAACATCTGCAATAAATTGATCACCTGACACAATTCTTCCTGTGAAATGATTATGTCCTTTTATATCCTTGCATGCTTCATTTGCATATTCAATTAGCTTTGAATCGCATTTGAACTCAAAAGTATCTAATCTTGGAATCTGTCCTATTTTATAACCAAAAGCAGTAGTATCTATATCATGCTGTACTAAATTATCCCCTATTACAATATCCCCTGGGTATATATTAACGGCGGTTCCACCTGCAATACCCACATTTATAATATAATCAACATTAAAATCATCAATTAATATTTGAGCACAAACTGCCGCGTTCACTTTGCCAATACCACTTGTTACTATGACTACATTTTTATTATGAATGCTACCAAGACTAAATTCCATTTTAGCCTTAACCTCTTTTCTCCTAAAATCCATATCCCTAATCAGAAACTGAACCTCTTCTTCCATTGCTCCAATAATACCTATGTTCATTTTTTTATTCCTCCATTTCGTTATATAAAGTAACTTACATTTTCTAGTTTAAATTAGCCTAAAATATTGCATCATATTTTCTACATAAAAAATCTCACCCAATGAGTGAGATTTATATGTTTTTACTCTTTTGCAAAAAAACTTTTTATTTCCTCTATGTCATTGTCATGAAAATCTTTTTCATCAATATTTTTGAGTGATAGGTCAGAGTACTCTAAATCAACAGCAGCTTCATCTTCAATTCTATTATCACTAATTCCTTTACCCACATTGTAATTTTTAAGATAATCATTTTCAAGTCCTTCAAACATCTCAAGCTGACAATTCATAAAATTTCTATATTTTGTTCTAAACTTTGCAAATTCTTGCTTAATTTTTTCATATTCGTCAGTTACCTTTATTACATCATTATGTGCCTTATCCAGCAATCTTTGTGAAGAATCATTTGCATTTTTAATAATTAATTCTGATTCCTTTTGAGCACAAAACTTCGCTTGTTCTGCTGCATTTTGAGCTAAAACTAATGTGCTTTGAATTGTAGATTCTATTTTAACATGGTGTTCTAACTTTTCTTCTAAAAAGCTTACTTTTTCTTTGAGCATTGAATTTTCTTTGTAGATAACTTCATATTCTTCAGATAATTCATCTAAAAAATCATGAACTTCATCAACATTGTATCCTCTTAAGCCTTTTTTAAACTCTTTATTATTAATGTCCATAGCTGTTATTTTCATTTATTTCCCCCCATACCTAAATATATTGCTTTATTACAACTTTTAATCTTCCCTTTTGAGTGGTTCCTACAATGTCTGCAACCTTAAATTTTCCATATCCCCTTATTGTCAAAGTGTCATTATTTTTAATGATTTTATCTTTTTTTAAACACTGATAATAATTTACTAATATTTTGCCCGTTGATATTAGCTGACTTGAGCTGTTTCTTGAAACATTGCATATACCTGAAATCATACCATCCAAACGAAATGACGTAGATATAATAGTTTTCTCCTCGAATTTTCTTTCTGGAAGATTACACAATGTAAAATCATATTCGTCGACTTCACAATGGCAATTCTTTATTTTAATCAGATTATTAATTATATAACTACTAATATCACTACAAACTGGTGCATAACATGTTTCGCCTTCAATTATTAAGTCGCCTAATTTTTCTCGTTTAATTCCAAGGGACATTATTGCACCTAAATAATCCTTATGGTCTATATTTGAGAATTTAGACTTATTTGTAATTTTCAATAATTTTATTGGATATGTTACAGGTTCATCATAACAAGAAAATGATAACATTCTCCTGTCAGCATCATTAAATATGCCATTTGTAAATGATTTAACTTTGTCATTCTCACATATCACTAAAATTTGATTCCAAATAACTGGAGACACAAACTCATTAGAAAATATGATTTTATTTGTCTTTTCTGCTATTTGCATTTTATTAAATATATTAGATATTAAATTCTTATCATCATAATTTATACCATTTAAAAAATCTTTTTTTTCCATCTTTAGCTTACCTTAAAGGATTATTCCCAATATACTAGACACAACTCTTCTTAAAACCATTATAATTACAAGTGCGATTATTGGTGAAAAATCTACCATCATATTCCCAAAATATCTCTCTTGAATTTTCCTACCTGGTTGTAGTAACGGTGCTGAAATCTTATGTACTATTTCTATATACTGATTTGTACGACCCGCATAAACCCAAGACAAAATCACTTCAATAAATATTGAAAACTCTAATACATTAAAAATAATGTTAAATAAATTATACAAATACAAATTATATACCCTCCTGAATTTTTCCAAAGTAAATAACAATTATTTGTTATTACCCTTTAAATATTATTGCAAACCAAATATGTCTTATTTATTCCAATTGAAAATTCCTTTTGAATTTAGTTCATTTTTCAATTCATTATTAACTTCTATGTTAGAAGGAGATATTATATATACCCCTTTTTCTACCTGCTGAAGCTCACCGCCTAGTGCATAACACACTCCTCCAACAAAATCTAATAATCTTTGTCCAGTTCTAGCTTCAAGTCCCGTAGTGTTAACTACTACGATTTTTCTAGATTTTAAGTTATCACTGATAACCGTTGCTTCATCAAAATCATCTGGTTTTATAATAACTACTTTTGTAGAGCCTGCTGTATGGATATTTACCACTTTGCTTTGTTTTTTATTTGTACTCATCAATGATTCAATATCTCTGTCATCATCTTCATTTTCAATTTCTTGAACTTCATCTTCATCGTCTTCTGCCATACCTAAAAAACCCATTACCTTATTTATTACTTTACTTGCCATTTTATAAAACCTCCAGTTTTTTATAATCTCTTTTTCCAAATATACTCTCACCAAGTCTTATCATATTAGCTCCTGAATCTAAAGCAATTTGATAATCTTTGCTCATACCTAATGATAGAAATTCCATGGAAACATTCTTGTACTCAAAAGTCTTTAAATTATCAAATATATTTTTCATTTCACCAAAGTATTTTCTACAACTTTCCTTGTCTCCAATTGGGATTGTAGCCATTAGACCTTTAATCTTTACATTGTTACACTCTTCAGATGCTTTTATTAAATCGCCAATCTCTTCAACATTAATACCAGTCTTTGCTTCTTCTTTCCCTATATTAATTTGAATTAATACGCTGGCAATTTCATTTTTAGCGGCATAACGTTTTTCAATTTCGTCTAATAAACGTATACTATCTAAAGAATGAATAAGGTGTACTTTTCCAACTATATATTTCACCTTATTAGTCTGTAAATGTCCAATAAAGTGCCACCTAACATCCTGGTTTAAACTATCATATTTTCCCATTAATTCTTGCACCTTATTCTCTCCAAAATCTCTAGCTCCAGATGCATATGCTTCCTTTATTTCATGAATTTCCCTAGTCTTAGAAACGCATACTAATGTCACGTTTTCTTGAATTTCATTTTTTATTCTATTATAAGCTTCAGCGATCGCCAACTATCCGTCCCTCCTTGTTGTTTTCTTTAACTTAAAATAATTTCTTGCTATCATTTCCCATTTATATTTTAATTCTTCATTAAACCGAAAATTCCTTCAATATTTTTATATTTTTTTTATTATTTACTTATTTGTAATACTCAAGTAGTTATATGGAATTTTCCCATTATAAGATAATATCTTTATGTTATCTTCCCTTTCAACGTTGACTTTAACTTCTCTGCCCCTTAATGATGTTAAGTGGGTTTGTTCTACCGTTAAATAATTATACAACACATCTTGATTTCCTATGGCACTAATGTAGAATGGAGGTATAATCTTCATCCCATTTAAATCAATGTTAGAGCCGGCACATAATCCATAATTATCATAAATAATTCTTTGACCATTAATAGATACTGCCTCTGCTCCCCCATTTCTTAGGTCATTTATTACTCGAACAATATCAGAGTCGTGAACTAACTGTAACATACTAGTATAGTCACCATCATCTAATGTAATTTTAACCCCTGGACCTTCGACATCACTTTTACCTAACATTAAGTTATTATAAGTAAGTTCCTTTTGAACTGTCGCTTGATATTTTTTTTCATCACCATTATCATACTTTTGAAGCTTTGCGTTAATATTATAATATTCCTCTTTTAAATTGTTTAGGTCGGAATATAATTTAGTTCTCTCATTATAGGCTTCATCATATTGCTTAACATCCAAAAAATTACTTTTGCCTTCAAATGAAATATTCATAGCTAAAAGTAGCCCTATAATTATTGAAGCAATAAAAACAAATATTGTAGCCTCATTATTTTTCATTTAATCACCTCATTAATGAGATTTGGCTTTGTCTATTAATAGTCGCCTAATAATTGCAAAGTTTTCAAATATTCTTCCACCAAATACTATAACAGCAGCCAAATAAATTGGAATTCCTAGTTTATCACCTAGATAAACCATTGCTACGGCCAAAGCCGCATTTCCAAAAAAACCTGATATAAAAATATCTGCTCTGAAATTTTTAGAAATTGAACCTCTTAATGCACCAAAAACAGAATCTAAACATGCAAAAATTGCAACAGAAATATATGGAGAGAATTTAACTGGAATATTAACATTCCATACAACACCTAATATAATACCTATTAACAATCCTACAAAAGCAACCATTTTATCACCTCTATTTCTTTACTATTGGATTAGCAAACTCAAATTTATATGTTTTATTAGATTTAGTGATTTCGACTTTATTTGATTTTTCCCATGTTACATCACAATTTTGGGTGAGTAGTTGTGGAATTGCTCCTGGAAAACTGATAGCACTTTCCAATATGTCATTTTTTCCAATTGCTTTAATAGTAATTCTTTTACTATAAGAAATTCTTTCATCATTTATAATAATAGCATTTCCAGCATTTCTTATACCACTTCTAGAGGTTAGTCTAATATCATTAATGGAAATTGCTTCAGCATCTGCAGCATTTAATTCATTAACAATATGAACTAAATCTGTATCATCTATAACCTGTTCTTGAGTACCACTACCAAAAATGCTACTTTTAGGGGTTATATAAATTGTAATGCCTTCACCTTCTACATCAGTACCTCCAATGAGAATTCTTGTCTCATCCAATTCTTTACTTAATAATGCACTTTCTTGATCTCGTCCTCCTGCAGCAGATTCGTACTGCTTTGTTTTTACATCTAATTCATCAATTTTTTTCTGCATATCTTCTTTGCTCTTTTTAAGTTGTTCATTTTCGGTTATAATTTCAGGTGTATTCTTGTCTGGCTCCACTGCTGCTGCATTTTGTTTACTTATCATTTTAAATTGATAAGTTATCATAAATCCTAACAATACACATATAATACCAATAGATATCTGAGATCTAAACTTCTTCATAGACTTCCTCCTAGCTACTCTCTAAAGGGATATGGTTATTATTCTGCTATTTCTCTAAAAAAACAACAGGATTCCCTTCAAAACTAACATCTACATATCCCTTTGCATTTTTATATTGAGGCTGTGTAATAATATTTATAGCCTTATTAAATTTGTTTTTTAAATTCTGCGTTGTTCCAAATTTAATACACATGTCCCCGGCGAAAACCTTGACATCTAGCACATTACTTACATCTACTAATGTTATATTACTATTGCTATTAGTTTTTCTGTAATCTTCAACAATGGTTGTTATTTCCTTTATAATGCTAATTTTCCGATCATTCTTTGCTCCAATTAAATTTCCAACTGCAATTTTCTCATAATTGAATCCAATCAGATTTATTAATTTCATACCTTTAATATCTGATCTTTTTTCAAGTAAGCTTCCATCCCTATCTAAAATATAGTAAGTATTGTTTACTTTTCCATAAAACAAAGCTACTTTTTCCTGTATATTTATTATAATTTTATTAGGAATAACTTTCTTTATTTCTACACCTAATATGTAAGGATTTTTCATTATTTTTTGTTTACTATCGTTAAATCTAGCATATAAAATATTACTTCCTAAGTGAATTTTAGCTATGTCATTAATTTGAGTTTTAGAAGCATTCACATTTCCTATAATTTCGATTTTCGTAATGTCAAAATAAGGCAACTTGAAACATAATGTAATCAATGTAGATACCATAATTATTACTAGAAACATTAAACTTCTTACTCTTTTTTTGTTTTTTCTTCTATGTAGTAATTTCTCTTTATTTTCTATAATATAATCGCCTTTTTTAAGATTATTACTTTTGTTTTTCATTCACTTCCTCGCATTCATAACAAATATTTTTTTGAATTTATACATTTAAATACAACAATACTATTTTAGTAAATTGTATATCATAATTAAATTAAAGTTTTTACATATAAGTGTTATTATACACTTACATATATAATAACACTTAATTTAATAATTTTCATCTCAATTTTAATCTATTTTTTAATATTATTAGAAAAATTAATACTTTACAGACAACTTCCAAAAATCACTCATTAAAGTACACTATAACTCTTAGTATTTATTTGAAGATATTTGCCATCAAATTAGTAAAAACAATAGAAAAAGCCTTGCATATATGCAGGCTCTATATTCTAATTTTTATTTGCAGATTGCCTCGATACATTTAAAAGTATGCCCATTGCAAACATGTTAAAAACCAGAGCTGACCCACCATAACTTATAAAAGGAAGCGGTACACCAGTAACTGGCATTGACCCCGTGACTACTGCAATATTAATGATTGCTTGAACACCTATTACAGATGTTATACCAATCCCTAAAATAGTACCGTATATATCTTTGGCAGTAACTGCTGTTTTAATGCCACGCCATACAAAAATAACAAATAATAAAATTATAAATGCGCATCCTATTAGACCTAATTCTTCTCCAATTACAGAAAAAATAAAATCTGTGTGCGGTTCTGGTATATACAAACATTTTTGTCTTGATAGTCCGATTCCGGCACCAGTAACTCCTCCTGAACCCAGTGCTAGAAGTGATTGAACTAGTTGATATCCAGCACCTTGACTATCAGCAAAAGGGTTTGTAAAATTCATAAGTCTAGTCATTCTGTATGGTTCAAAAATTGTAGCAGCACCAACTGCAGCTACTAATGATAATCCTATAGCAAAAATGTGAAAAAATTTAGCCCCTACGGAAAATAGAATAATTACAGTAACAATCATTATAACAGCTGCAATACTTAAGTTTTTCTCAAGTAAAATTATCCCTGCATAAAATCCCGAAACTAATAGGTATGGAAATACCCCTTTAAAAAATTCTTTAACTTTTTCTCCTTTTTTATCTAAACTTTTAGCCATAAACAAAACTACTGTATATTTTGCAATTTCTGATGGTTGAAAAGATGCAAATCCTAAAGTAATCCATCTTTTAGCACCATTAATAGCTGGGAAAGCAAAAACTGCAAGTAAAAACACTACAGTAATTAACATAATAACACCTGTATATTTTTTTATAATGTGATAATCAATTTTAATAGCTGTAACCATAAAAATGCTGCCAATAACTGCCCATAGCAATTGTTTCTTAAAAAAGTATTCAGGATCATTAAAGTTGAAAGCCGCATAATATGAGCTGGCACTATAAACCATTACAACTCCGATTGTAACAAGAAGCATTATTGTTGCAAATAATAGAAAATCTATCTGCCCCATTTTAACCTTGTATTTTTTCATATTATATCCCCCTTACATCACTAATAGGAAAATGATAGAAATCCAATTAAACAAAAAATCACTGTAACAACGGAGAATACTGCGACAACCTTTGTTTCATGCCATCCAAGTAATTCAAAATGATGATGAATTGGCGACATCTTAAATACCCTCTTACCAGTAGCCTTAAATACTGAAACTTGAATAATAACAGATAAAGTTTCTAAAACATATACGCCACCTACAATAATAACCAGTAGTGGTGACTTTAGTATCATACCAATTGCTGCTACTGCGCCACCAAGCGCAAGAGCTCCCATATCTCCCATAAAAATCTGTGCTTTATAAGAATTGTATTTTAAAAATCCTAATAATGCCCCTGCTAAAGCAGCGCAAAATATTGCAAGAGTGGAATGAAACATCATATTACTGACCAAAGCAAAAAATGTCATAACTACTATTGTAATTGAAGTAGCTAACCCATCTAATCCATCTGTCAAGTTAACTGCATTTGTGGTTGCTACAAAATATATAATAATAAAAGGTAAATACCAGATACCTAGGTTTATGCTTTTGTTTGAAAATGGTATCAATATGTCTGTTCCTATTTTAAGAGAAGAGTAATAACCTATTAATCCTGATACTACAACTAAAAGCAGCATCTTTTGTTTAGAGGTAAGTCCTTCATTTTGTTTACGTGTTATTTTTAATAAATCATCAATAAGTCCAATTAATCCGAAAGCTATAAAACAATATACTGCAATCATGGCTTCATCACTAGTATGTCTAACAATAATTAACATTGTAATTATTGTTGAAATCATGAATATTATACCACCCATAGTAGGTGTTCCTGCTTTTTTGAGATGACTTCTAGGTCCTTCAGCCCTTATATTTTGACCGAATTTAAGCTTATGTAATAATGGAATTAAAAATGGTCCTTGTAGAATTGATAATACAAATGCAATCATAACCGAATAAATAATTAAAGTCACTTTTATATCACCTCTTTAGCATTTATATTTTTATGTGAGTCTAGACTCACACGAGAGTTGAGACTCTTTTGTGAATCCAAATTCACACGAGGATCTAGGTCCTTATGTGAGTCTAGACTCACAAGTTTACTAACTATACTCTCAAGCTTCATATATCTTGAGGCTTTAACTAAAACAACATCATTTTGATGGATCATTTCATCTAGAAATGAAACTACCTCATTATATGTTTTAAAACCTCTATATTTATCTATATCGTTAAATCCTTCTTTATATGCCTCATTAAATTCACCTAGAGTAATTAATAAATCAATTTTTTTAAGTTTAGCATATTCTCCAACTTGTTTATGTGCTTCATACGCTCTATCACCAATCTCCTTCATAGTACCAAGGATTGCAATTTTGCGATTTCCATTAATATTACAAAGTACATCAATTGCAGCTAGCATTGAATCAGGACTAGCATTATAAGCATCATTAATGATAGTGAACCTTTTACCTTTTGTTATGTCTAAACGCATAGACGTAGCTTCTAATTTTTTAAACCCTAAAGCAATTTCATTATAGTTCATACCCATTTCCCTTGCACATGCTATTGCGAGCATTGAATTCAGTATGTTATGACGCCCCGGTATATCCACCTCAATACTTCTTTCTATTTTATTTCCCTTGTCCATTATTTCAAATGTTATTTTTCCCTCGTAAATATTTAAATTACATGCCTTAAAATCGGCCTCGGAATCAATTCCTGTTTTTATAAGTTTATAGTTTGATGTTTTTAAATCTTTTAATAGGTCATTATCTGAATTTACAATTAAAACACTGTTTTTACTAAAAAAATCTGTTATCTCCATTTTAGCCTTTAAAATATTTTCTCTAGTTTTAAGATTTTCAAGGTGAGACATTCCAATATTAGTAATAATGGCAATGTTAGGTTTAGCTACCTCACATAAATTATGGATTTCTCCAAAATCACTCATACCCATTTCTAGAACCGCAACATCATAAGCCTTATCTAACTTAAATATCATCATTGGAAGTCCTATTTCATTGTTAAAATTACCTAAGGTTTTAAAGACTTTAAATCTTGCACTAAGCACTGCTGCAACCAAATCCTTTGTTGATGTTTTACCTGTAGAACCGGTAATTCCTATTACTTTTAAATTTAACTTATTTATATAAAACTTTGCAAGATTAAGTAATGCTTTTTTAGTATCTGCTACCTTAATTATACATGTCCTCTCATTTAAAAGTGCTTTTTCAAATTTTATTTCATCAATCAAACAAATTGTTGCTCCTTTGGTACTAGCCTCAACAATGAAATCATTAGCATTAAAATTTTCACCCTTTATTGCTATAAAAATATCATTATCTTTTATAGCTCTTGTATCTATACTCACATTGTTAAACGATTCGCCTTCTATAAAGGCGCTTTCACCTTTCACAAAGGTGCTTTCACCTTTAACTATTATTTCTCCATTAGTTGCCTCTACTATCTCGTCAAGACTAATATACTCCATCTAAAATTGCTCCTTTATTATATCTGAAATAACTTCTCGTTCATCAAAATGTATTGTTTTATCTTTTAATATCTGATAATCCTCATGACCTTTTCCTGCGATAACAATTACATCATCTTGTTTTGCAATTTCAATTGCTCGTTTTATAGCCTCGCGTCTATTCTCTATAATTTCAAAATTATGTTTTTCAATTCCGGATACTACATCATTAATTATTAACATTGGATCCTCTGTTCTTGGATTGTCTGAGGTTATTAATGAAATATCACTTAAGTTCGTTCCAATTTTGCCCATTATGGCTCTTTTGGTTTTATCTCTATCTCCACCGCAACCAAAAACACATATAAGTCTGCCTTTTGTAAATTCTCTTACAGTTTCAAGTATATTCTCTAAGCCATCAGGTGTATGAGCATAATCTAAAATTATTTCAAATCCCAAGTCAAAATCATTTTTAACAAGTTCACATCGCCCAGGGACTTGCACGTTTTGTAGAGCTAATTTGATTGACTCTAGGTCTACCCCCTGATTTAAGCAAACAGCTATAGATCCAAGAGCATTATATACATTGTAATTTCCTGGTATACTTAGCTCTATTTCAGAGGAGTTATTCTTGTACGTCAAAGTAAATTTACTGCCCCTTGAGTGCATTTTTATATCAGTGGCCATAATATCTGCTTTGTTATTTAATCCATAACTTAATTTACTTTTTGTAATTAAACTATTACTTGTAATAGAGTTATAGGCTTTTACACCGTATAAATCATCAATGTTAATTATAGAATTTTTACTATACTCAAATAGCTTTAATTTTGCATTAAAATAATTTTCAAAGGTTTTATGGAAATCCAGATGGTCTTGGGTTAAATTTGTAAAAATACTATCGTTAAACCCTATTCCGTATACCCTGTCTAAACTTAAAGAGTGAGAAGAAACCTCCATAACACAATAGCTCACTCCACAATCTACCATTTTCTTAAAAAACTCATGAAGCTCCAGTGATTCTGGTGTAGTTCTCTCTGAATGAATTTTTTTTTCTCCAATGTAATTTGCTATAGTTCCAATAAGACCAACTTTATAACCTTGCTGCTCCAAAATAGCTTTAATCATAAAAGCAGATGTTGTTTTTCCATTGGTACCAGTAACCCCTATCATTTTCATGCTACGACTTGGGTTTCCATAATAATTAGCTGCACTTATAGCCAATGCCTTTCTACAATCCTTTGTTCTAATTACCGTAATGTTCGAATTCTTTTCTATATTTTTCTGACATACTACTGCAACAGCTCCATTGTTAATCGCATTTTGTATATACTTATGACCATCAACATTATATCCTTCAATGCAGAAAAACACATCTCCTTGTTTAATTTTTCTTGAATCATATTGAATTTTCTTTATATCTATATCAATATTCCCGTTTATTAAATTAAAATCAATATTCTCCATGATTTTTTTTAAATTCATATTAACACTCCCTTAAATCATCACATAAATTATGTTTACACATATTATATGTTTATACTAAAGTATGGTTACAATAAATGTATGTTTACAAAATTAATTTTCTTTTTATTACTAACCTCTTTTGAAAATAGTATACAAGATAAAGCTGATTTTGTAAAAAAATTCACTAAAAAAAGCCCTATACATTATAAATCCGACAGTTCAGAAATGCTGAGTCCTGTCGGTTTATATTTTAAAGTAATAATATATAATTATACACTATATATGATGTATAAACTATATACACCTAATCAGCAGTAAAATCTAAATTCACTGTAATTGTTTTTCCTTTTTTAACTTCTTTTCCTTCTATGCTTTGCGATGCTGCTATTCCATTGCCAACAAACTTAACTTTTAAACCGAGACCATTTAAAAGTGCACTAGTTGCTTGCGTACTATTTCCTACAATATTAGGCACCATGACCATATTACTGTCTGCGTTTACTATCCCAGTATGCAAAATAATCTCAGCTCCTTCTTTAACTGTGTATCCAGGTTTTGGAGTCATATCAGTAATGACATCCCCCGCAGAACTCAATTTTATTTTTAAATTGTTATCTTTTAATAATTTTTCTGCATCTGATTTTTTAAGACCTCTTACTTCGGGCACAATAACATCCTTTAGTAAGCTTTTCCCAATTTCCAGATTAGAAGCATCAGATTTAATAGATAAATAATTAAAAATATCATTGAAAAGTTGTTTTGCGACTACAGTTGCAATCTGCCCACCATAATAATTAGATGGATCTGGTTCATCAATTGAAATCAGTATAGATATTTGAGGATCATTTGCGGGTGCCATTCCTGCGAAAGAAGCAACATATTTCCCAGGTGCATATCCTCCCCCTACTGGATTGATTTTTTGAGCAGTTCCTGTCTTCCCAGCAATATGGTATCCTGCAATAAATGCTTTCTTACCACCACCATTTTCTATAACCTGTTCAAGGTAACTTCGAAGTTGTTTCGCAATTGAAGAATCCATTATTGTTCTTTCGTTATAATTTGAATATGCTTGTAGCACCTTTTTATTATTTAAATCATCATAACCTACTATCTCTTTCATAACATGAGGAGTTATAAGCTTTCCTCCATTTGCTATTGCATTAAAAGCTGTTAAATATTGTACACCAGACATAGCGGTACCTTGACCAAAAGATGTTACTGCTACATCAACAGCAGTCATATCTTTAGCTTTTCTAATTATTCCCAGTGCTTCTCCAGGCAAATCAATACCAGTTTTTTTGCCAAATCCAAATAAAGAAATATACTTAGATAGTTTTTCAGGACCCAATCGTTTTCCTAGTTCCATAAATCCAACATTACAAGAATTTTTTAATATATCTACAAAACTTTCAGTTCCATGTCCTGTGGTTTTCCAACACTTTATTGTTCTACCTCCAACTACAGTGCTACCATTACAAACAAATACATCTTTATCTGTAACTAACTTCTCTTCCATGGCAGCTGTAGATGTTACCACTTTAAAAATAGACCCTGGCTCGAAAGTATCACTTACTGCTCTGTTTCTCCATGCCTTTTGATTTTCGTCAAAAGTTTTTGTAAGATCCCAAGGATCATTAGGATTATAATCTGGTTTGTTAACCATGCCTAGTATTTCACCATTTTTAGGATTCATTACTGTTATAGAAACTCCAGCTGCTTTATTATCAATCATAGCTTGGGCAGCTGCTTTTTCGGAAAAATACTGAATCATCTCATCTATAGTAAGAACAACGTCTTTTCCCTCTACAGGTTTTGTATAATCAGATATTGTATAAGGCAAATCTTCACTTTTTCTATCTGTTTCTGAAATTTTCATTCCTGGAATGCCTGTCAAGTATTTATTATAATATAATTCAACGCCTGTTAAACCATTACCATCAGAATTAGTGTGTCCTAAAACGCTTGATAAGAAATTATTATTAGGATAATATCTTTTGGTGTCACCTGTAATAACAATTCCACGGAGATTATTCTTTTTTGCAAAATCACTAATTTTATCGGTTACATCCTTTTCTACTCTTCTCTTTAAAATGGCTGCCCCAATAGCTTTACCCTTTGAATTTGTCTTAGTTAAAATAGTTAAAACATCCTTTGATTCCATTCCCAATATTGTAGCAAGTCCCGGCGCAATATCTTTCATAGTTAACTTGTTTTTCGCAGTAGTATCACGTAATGAATTAAGATCTAAGTCTACCCTAAAAACATTTGCACTTACAGCTAACTCTTTTCCGTTTCTGTCTAAAATTCGTCCCCTCTTTGCCGCAATACGAACGTCACTTGTCCACTGAAGAACTGCTCTTTCTTTATAATCTGAACCTTTAACTATCATTACATAGCTGAGCCTTGTAACTAATAGTATAAACAAAAGAAAAAGTATGAAAAAGACAACTAACATTCTACGTTTAACGAATACCTTGTCTCTATACTCTTCTCTTGCCAAATTGTTTCCCCCTTGGTAGAACTCTCAACGATGGCAATTATGTAGTTACTTACTTCTTGCCATCTAAAATATAATATTTTTTATTGTATTTACTACATCGGTCTTTATTCTGACGTCTGAATTTCCTGGTGTTTCTAAGTTGTTTTTACTTAAATCTAAGTATTGTATTTCACTAATCTTTGGTTTAACCATATGAAGTTTCTCTGTAGCTGTTTTCTCCACGTAACTTATATTTCTGAACTTGATTAATTCTACTTCATACGCGTCATTTTCTTTAGTCAATACATCTATGCTTGCTCTAGCTTTAGTGCTGGCGTCTTGATAATGATAAATCATAGAATACCTTGCTATAATAATAATTCCAATAACCAAAGTTAAAAATATATTTATAAGAACGCCTTTTTTCTTTTTCATTTCCTTGTGTTTTTGATTAACTCGTTTTCTGGATTCTTCTAAATCTTCATGTTTTTGTTTTCTAAGTGGTTCATATGGTGCTAAAACTGTATTTCCATCAATTCGAAACTTGTTTTTTTCTACTATCATTTTATTCACCCCATCCACAATTTAGAACTAAATCTTTTCAGCCACCCTTAGTTTTGCACTTCTACTTCTTGAATTTATCTCTAATTCTTCCTCTGTTGCCCTTATAGGTTTTCTACTTATCAGTTTTACAATTGGTGTTTTACCACACACGCACATAGGTAACTCTTTGGGACATTTGCATGGATCTTCTAGACTTTTAAATTTAACTTTAACAATTCTATCTTCAAGTGACTGGAATGTAATAATAGCCATTCTTCCACCACTATGTAGTCTATGTATTCCATCTTCTATTGCTTTATCTAGTATTTTCAATTCTCCGTTAACTTCAATTCTTATCCCCTGGAATGTTCTTTTAGCTGGATGCCCACCGTCCCTCTTAAACTTTGCTGGAATAGCTGCATCTATAACATTCACTAGTTGTAGTGTTGTTGTAATCGGTTCCAACTTTCTTCTATCAACTATGAAATTAGCAATTCTTTTAGAGAACTTTTCTTCTCCATAATTTCTTAGAACATCTGCTATTTGCTGTTCCTCATAGTTATTCACCACATCAAACGCCGTAATTCCTTTACTTCTATCCATTCTCATATCAAGTGCTGCATCCCTCATGTAACTAAATCCACGTTCTGCATTATCTAGTTGATAAGAGGAAACCCCTAAATCCATAAAAATACCATCTACTTTTTCTATTTTAAGTTTGTCGAGTATCGCATCAATATTATAAAAATTATCATGTACATAAGTAACATTGCTATATTCTTTAATTTTTTCCTTGGCAGCTTTTAATGCATCTGCGTCTTGGTCTATTCCAATTAATCTTCCTTTTGGAGAAAGTCTTTTTAAAATTTCTAAAGAATGACCTGCGCCTCCTAGTGTACAATCAACATAAATCCCATCTTCTTTTATATCTAGTGCATCAAGGCACTCATTTAATAAAACTGATATATGCTTAAATTCCATTTTTTATCTCCTTTAATTGTATCTAATAATTATATAATCCTAATATATCTAATAATTCTATAATCCTAATTCATTCATTTTTTCTGCTATCTCATCAAAATTCATATCTGAATCGTTATATTTGTCCCATTTATCCTTAGCCCATATTTCTATTCTAGTGGATACTCCTATACTTACTATTTCCTTTTTAAAGCCAGCATATTCGCATAAATTTTGTGGTATTAAAGCTCTTCCTTGCTTATCTATTGTTATTTCATTAGCACCTGAGAAGAAAAACCGTACAAACGCTCTGGCATCCTTATTAGTTAATGGAAGCTTTTTTAACTTTTCCTCCATTACTTTCCATTCATCCAACGTATATATATACAGACATCCATCAAGGCCTTTAGTAATTATTAATTCACTGCCTAATCCATCTCTGAATTTTGTGGGAACAATCATTCTGTTTTTATTATCAATGGCATGTTGATATTCACCAATAAACATTTTATTCCCCCACTTTATAAAATTACTCCACTTTAAACCACTTTAAACCATTTTAAACCACTTTGAAGTAATATTCTATATAAAATTGAAAATTCCTTCTTGTTTTACCAAATTAAATTAATTTTTAAATATAATTTAATTTATTCATTGTTTTATTTAAATATATTAACAAAAAATATATTTTTACCCATTTCATATATCAACTTAAAGCATAACTATAATTTACTTTCTTGAAATGCATTAGTATGTAGAGTATAATTAAAATATCTGAAAAAAATTGACAATATTATAATAGACGAGGCTAGCATACTGGCTAGTTATTTTTTTGGGGGATGTCTTATCAAGTAATTAATAATCTTAAGCGTAGGAAAGGAATGTACATAATATATGAAGCTAGGAATTGTAGGTTTACCAAATGTAGGGAAAAGCACATTATTTAATGCAATAACAAAAGCAGGTGCAGAATCTGCCAATTATCCCTTTTGTACTATAGAACCAAATGTGGGTGTTGTTAGTGTACCTGACAAAAGATTGGATGTGCTACAGTCTATTTATAGTAGTAAAAAAATAATTCATACTGCTATTGAATTTTATGATATAGCTGGCCTCGTAAAAGGAGCAAGCAAAGGAGAAGGTTTAGGGAATAAGTTTTTATCTCACATTAGAGAAGTTGAGTCTATTGTTCATGTAGTAAGATGTTTCGAGGATGAAAATATCATACATGTAGATGGAAATGTTGATCCGACCCGTGATATAGATACTATTAATTTAGAACTTATTTTTTCTGACCTTGATGTATTGGAACGACGAATGGAAAGATCAGTAAAACTTGTTCGTTCTGGTGACAAAACAGCTAAAATGGAATTTGAACTTATGGAAAAACTAAAAGAGCATCTTGAATCTAACCTTCCAGCACGGACACTAGAATTTAACGAAGAGGAAGCCGCTTTTGTAAACACCCTTTTCTTAATTACTTCAAAACCCGTACTATACGCTGCAAACATCAGCGAAGATGATCTAATGTCTGGAAATACAGAAAACGATATGGTTAAAAAAGTTAAAGAATTTGCTTCAAATGAAGATTCAGAAGTAATTGTAGTTTGCGCAAGACTCGAAGAAGAATTATCCTCTCTAGAAGATGATGAAAAAATGGAACTTCTAGAAGAATATGGTCTTAAAGAAACTGGCCTTGATAAACTTATTCACTCAAGTTATAGACTACTAGGACTCATGAGTTTTCTAACTGCAGGTCCTCAAGAAATAAGAGCTTGGACTATACACATTGGAACTAAAGCTCCTGCTGCCGCTGGTAAAATTCATTCTGATATAGAAAGAGGTTTTATAAGAGCAGAAATAGTTTCCTATGACAAGTTGGTTGAATGCGGATCAGAAGCCGCCGCTAAGGAAAAAGGACTATATAGACTTGAAGGAAAAGAATATATCATGCAAGATGGTGATGTAGTTAACTTCAGATTTAACGTATAAAAAAGGTACAGATACTAAAAAATTAGTATCTGTGCTTTTTTCATGTATTATAACGAAAAGTATATATTGCTACAAATGCGTTCGCTTCACCTTGAAATTCTAGAATTTATTATATTTATGGGTGCTAAAACCCACAAACTCGCTATGCTCAAACATGTGGGTTTCTTCACGCATCCATAAATATAATAAATTAAGAATTTCTAAGGTTTGCTCAAACGCATTTTACGCAATATATACTTTTGATAATATACTATGAGAAAAAACATTCTTTAATTTTTCTATTATATTATTTCTACTATATTAATTTCTTATATAGATTTTTTTACCATATTATTTTCTACTACTATATTTTTTCAGTTCTTTGTTTATGGCTATCATTACTGTTTCAAAATTTTCATTTGAATCTCCCATCAGAACACTAATTGCATCATCTATGGAGGTCATAGTATATATATGAAAATTGCCATTTGCAATTTCTTGTTCAACTTCTTCATTTAAAACCAAGTCATCTGCATTCGACAAAGGAATCAATACTCCTTTACCTTCTATTGTGTCAATTGCTTTGCATGCTGCAAAGAAACCTTCTATCTTATCATTTACTCCGCCTATAGGTTGAACATCACCAAATTGATTAACAGAACCAGTTAGTGCGATATTTTGTTTTACAGGTATTTTACTAAGGGCTGAGAGCATGCATATTATTTCTGCAACTGATGCACTATCACCATCTATCTTCCCATAAATTTGTTCAAAACTCAAATGAAAATCCACTGGAAGCCTTGTGAATCCTCCATTAATACTACTTATATATCCCTTTAATATATTAATGGATTTACTATGAATATTACCACTTAAATTGCTTTCTTCTTGAACATCTATAATATTTCCTGCTCCTTTGTAACAACAGCAGGTAATCTTTATGGGTTTACCAAAGCTAAAATATCCCGTATCAATTACTGATAATCCATTCACTTGTCCGATTCTACTATTTGTAACCTCAATAAGCATTTTCTTTTCAACATAATTGTTTATTATTTCCTTTTCCATAATATCTTTTGTATACCCTATCTTAATTATATCATCTGCACCAATCTCTTCTTTATTTTCTCTATTAACCTTATTGCTAGATAAAATTAATAACTTATTTATTTCATTTTTATCATAATATATTCTTTTCCTGCTCTGAGCCTTCCTAGATAGAATCTTTGCTACTTCTCTTACCGCTCCTTTTGTAAGGAACTTAAAATTATTTTCGCTACAAATTTTATTTATCTCAAATACCAAAGAACCCTTTAAATCATTGCATATGGTCTGTAGCGAATTGCATTCTACTTTTATAGTGAAAATTTTTCTAAAGTCCTCATCCAAATTATAAAGTAAGTCATACGTCTCATAGTCTCCAATAAGAATTACCTTTGTTTTAATAGGCACTGGCTCTGGTTTTAAACTATTCAAGGACACGATTTCATAATGGTTAGCATTACAGGAAACATCTACCTCTTCTGTTAATAGTGATTTTTTTAATTGAGAGTAAGCCGTAGGATTAGATATTAAACTGTTCATTCTAATTATCAAACACCCTTCATTCGCTTTTAACATACTTCCACTTTTTATAAATCCTATATCTGTGGAATAAACCCCTTTGTGATTTTCATATTCTATATTACCAATTAAATTTGCTAAATTAGGATCTTGTTCAAAAATAACTTGAGGAACTTGATTTTTACTATTATCTACAATTACATTAACAACATATTTGTATATAATCTCATTTATTCTTTCCTCATCATCATCATAACTTAAAGAGTAATTTTCTATCAAATTTTTTTCAATATCACAACATACCTTATCAAAATAGTTTGTTACAACTTCATCTTCTATAAATATATTTTTAGATTCTTCTAATAAATCATACATTTCATTTTTATAATATGCTGCCATTATTTGTTTTATTTTATCTAGGTCCCTTATCTCAATCTCTTTTAGTTCCTCTAATATATCCTTAGCTTTATCTTTCAACATTTTTGCAATATCTAAAATAGTTTCTTTTCTATCTTTATTTAATGTATCATATTCATTTTCAGACATTTCTTTTCCGTCGCTTAAAGGCATAAATGTAAATCCACTGCTTGTGGACTTTATATCAAACCCTTTGTCTTTTGCTATATCTATAAGGTTACCAATTAGTTCATTTCTTTTCCTATGAATGCTTTCCTCAATCTCTTCCTTTTCTTTGTTTGTAAAACCATTATAAAACTGAAATGTGTTTTCTATATATTCATTTTGCATTTCTTCTATTAACTCTTTTAGCTTATTCCCACCCCCATTACTTACAAATATAGGTTTAGGACAATTTTCATCTTCATACAATACATAACAAATATCTTTTGGTTTCTTTTTATTCTCTAAAATTTTATTTACGTATTTCATTATATCTTTAAGAGTTTCTTTTGAAAAATCGTCTATTAAATAAATATTAAAACCCTCCGTATCTATACTCATGGCAGTCTTAATATTTTCTATTACATCAATATATTGTGGCATAGAATCTAGTGTTTCCCTTGAATACATATCTTCAATATCAAATTCATATATAATATCCTTTGGAGTTAATTCCCTATTCATATTCCTCCTCCTTTCAATTCTTTATTATATTAATATTCTTAAATTAGGCATTGGGGACCAATATTATGGAATAGAAATAATATTATTTTCTGAATTCATGGATAAATACTTTTTTTTGTTATTAAATATCATTAATAAATATTGTAAATAGTCCTTTATTAATGCTTGAGTTAAATTACAACATAAGATATAATAAGCATATTGACTTTTTATAATTTTTATAATTTTTTATGTGAAGGAGTAATATTGATGGGATTAAAAGACAAATTGACCAATAGTTATACAAAAGCTTATTTAAAAAGATATGGTGATAGACTTACACAAGCACAAGGTAGGGTTCTATCCGTCAAAGTAGATGAAAAGATTTATTGGAATTTTTTAAAAATATTTTGTAAATTAACTGTAACCATCTTAGTAAAAGCAGATGGAAGTAAATCAATTTCTAAATGTGTATTTAAGAAAAAACGTTGGTTTAAAAAAGTTAAATTTATATCTGTGCTTCAAGGCCATACTATTATAGTTCAAGGAATGAAGGGCAAAAAAGGTAAAGAACATAGTGAGCAGATTCAAGTTGTAAACATTAGAAACATGACAACAAAGAAAGACCTGGTTCCAATGAAGGGAAATGAACCTACTCAAAAAGTCCAAAGAGTAAGAGCTGATAGACGATTTAAATAAAATAGTAAAAGCTATATGACAAAAGTCATATAGCTTTTTTAATATACTTACAGCGCCTTGTGATAACTTGTAGCACGTCAGGTGATACTTAATGCTTGTGCATTAAATATAAGTACAAACTATTTAAGAGAGAGATAATACTGGAGAAAAATAAAACAATCAACCATTGGCCAAAATTAAGTGGTATGGTATGAAATACCTTCTGTAGGAATGGAATGTACACTATGCTAATTAACATAACTACAGATATACCTACAGCCCCAATTAGGTATAAATTAGTAAATAAATTGATTTCAAATAAAGAGTGCTTTTCTGATCTACACTCAAACACATGTATAAGTTGAGATAAAACAAGAGTTCCAAGTGCCAAGGTTCTACATGCTTCAATACTCATTCCATAATATTTACCACCAATAAATGCAAATATTGTACAAATACCAATGAGGCATCCACGAATAACTATTTTTTCTGTAAGTCCTCTTGAAAATACACTTTCATTTTTTCCTCTAGGTCTTTCAGACATAATGTCACGATCAGCAGGATCAACTCCCAAAGCAATAGCTGGAAGTCCATCTGTTACTAAATTTACAAATAAAATTTGTATTGGAAGTAGCGGATTTTCTAGGTAAAATAAAGAAGCCAAAAACATAGTAAGTACTTCCCCTAAATTACAGGATAACAAATACCTAATAAATTTCCTTATATTATTATATATTACACGTCCCTCTTCAACTGCTGCAACAATAGTTGCGAAATTATCATCTAAAAGAATCATAGAAGCCGCCTCTTTAGTTACATCAGTTCCTGATATTCCCATAGCTATACCAATATCTGCTTCTTTTATAGCTGGAGCGTCATTAACTCCGTCTCCAGTCATGGCAACAATATGGTTTTTATGTTTATAGGCTTTTACAATCCTTAGTTTATGTTTTGGACTTACCCTAGCAAATATTCTAAAATTATCAATATTCTTATCTAATTCTTTATCATTTAGTTTGTCAAGTTGATCTCCAGTTATTACTTCCTCTGGGCTTTTACATATATCCAATTCTTTTCCAATAGCATAAGCTGTATTTTTGTGGTCCCCAGTTATCATTATAGGTTTTATACCTGCAATCTTACACTTCAAAACTGCATCCTTTACTTCACGCCTTGGAGGGTCAATTATACCAGCTACCCCTATGAAAATTAAATTGCTCTCTAGTTTATCGTTACGAGTAATACCAGTCACCTTATAGGCACAGGCCATACATCTTAAAGCCTTATAAGACATAGTCTCTACAGCCCTCACTAGAGTCCTTTTATAACTAGGTAGCATTGGTTGCACCGCTCCGTCCACCAATATATAATTACAACACTCTATAACCCGCTCAGGTGCACCTTTTACATAACATACATCTTTATCATTTTCTTTAACTATTACAGACATGATTTTCCTAGTTGAGTTAAATGGTATTTCATATACACGTCTGGATTTATTTAAAAATTCTTGTATATCTTTAGGATTCTTAAAAAATCCTTTAATTAGTGCGGTTTCTGTAGGGTCACCAAATAAACATTTTTCCATATTCCTTGTGTTGAAATCGTAATTACAATCGTTACAGTATGTAAAGGCTTTTTTCATCACTAAATTTAATGGAATTTTATCTTTATCAACATCGTAAACCTGTCCGTCAAAATACAATGCTTTTATTGTCATATTATTCTCCGTTAGTGTTCCTGTTTTATCTGTACATATTACTGAAGTACAACCTAAAGTTTCAACCGCTGGTAATTTTCTAACTAAAGCATTCCTTTTAAGCATTCTAGATACGCCTAGTGCTAAAGCAACAGTAACTATAGCAGTTAAACCTTCTGGTATTGCAGCCACTGCAAGGCTTACTCCCAGTAAAAACATTTCATATTTATCCTGTCCACGCCAAATACCCATGAAAGTTACAACTAAACAAATTATTATACAAAGAGTAACTAATATTTTTCCAAGATGCTCCAGTCTTTCTTTTAGTGGAGACTTCTCATTTTCAATACTATGAAGCATATTTGCTATTTTTCCCATTTCTGTACTCATACCTGTAGCAATGACTTTTGCTTTAGCTTTTCCTGTAAGAAGTATTGTTCCCATATAAATGCTATTATCCTTAGAATTGTCACTTTTAGACACTCCAGCAGATTCTCCAGTAAGTAAAGACTCATCAAGCATAGCGTTACTGCCTTCAGTCAAAATGCAATCCGCCGGAACTCTGTCTCCACTTTCTAAAATTACTAAATCACCTGGCACTAAATATATAGCATTTATTACAAGCATTCCTCCATTTCTAAAAACTTTAGCTGTTGGTGCTGCAAGTTTACTAAGTGCCTCTAAAGACTTTTCAGTTCGAAACTCTTGAATAAAACCAAGTACCCCATTCATTATAACTATTATAAATATAGTTATCGCATCAGCTTTTTCTCCCATAAGACCTGAAAGCACTGTTGCTACAATTAATATCCAAGTAATAAAATCGTTGAATTGAGATAAGAATATTTGAAGAGCAGATATCTTTTTTTTATCTTCTAATCTGTTATATCCATATTTTTTTAATCTAATTTCAGCCTCAGCGCTTGTTATCCCCCTTGATAAATTTTCATTATAATAACCAGAACCTCTTGGTTTATTTTTTCCCTTTGTATTGTCATTTGACATTTGTTCGTTAAACACTTGTATGCCCCCCTTTTACTCTTTAAGACAGATAACATTTGTCTTTTTGTTACCTCTCCTGTTTAAGTCACAGTATTTTTTATTCTTTACTAATATATGTGCTTGCCTACTTACATATGAAGAAAATATAAGGTTAACATTGTTTTTTCTTTACAATATCCAAATTTGAATATAGAATAACATTAGCAACATTTCCTATATAATGATTACAAGGAGTATAATAATCCTTAATTATTGTCTCTATAGGAACACAAGCTGGATAACAATTAATAATTGTTATCTGCCCAAGAGAAACTCAAGAATGGACAACAATTAATAATTGTTGACTACCCAAGAGTAATACAAGGAGGATATACGTGAAAAACATTATATACATTACTGGGCATAAAAATCCTGATACTGATTCTATATGCGCAGCTATTGCCTATGCCGAGTTTAAAAATAAAACCGGTATAATCCCTGCAATCCCCATTAGACTTGGTGAAATTAATCGAGAAACACAATTCATTATTAATTACTTTAATGTGGAGAAGCCAAAACTTGTAACTACAGTTAAAACGCAGATTTCTGATTTAGACATTGATATTATAGCTCCTATATCGCCAGATATTTCATTAAAGATGGCATGGTCCATTATGAAGAAATATAATATTAAAACTTTACCTGTTATAAATGAAAATGAACAATTAGCTGGTGTTGCTTCTATTTCAAATCTTGCTTCAAACTATTTAGATGTTTGGGACAATTCTGTTCTTGCCAAAAGTAATACACCACTTGAAAATATTTTAGATACTCTAGCCGCTAAATGCATCTTTATACCAGAAGATACTTTTAAAATAACTGGAAAAGTTATAGTAGTTGCTATGCAGCCTGAGAGCACAAAGGCCTTAATTGAGGCTGGTGATATTGCAATATGTGGAGATAGAGAAGACTCCCAAAGCTTAGTAATTACATCAAAAGCTTCTCTTTTAATAATTACAGGAAACCATACTCCAACGGAAGAACTTATTGAGCTTGCAAAAACAAATAAATGCACTGTTGTATTAACTCCTTTTGACACTTTTACAGCTTCTAGATTGATAACTCAAAGTATCCCAATAAATTATGTTATGACCAAAAAAAATCTAGTAAGCTTTAATACAACAGATTTTGTTGATGAAATAAAATACACTATGCTTGAAACTAGGTACAGAAGTTATCCTGTTATTGATGAAGATAATAAAGTTATTGGAAGTGTGTCAAGATTTCATTTAATATCACAAAACAGAAAAAAAGTCATACTTGTTGATCATAATGAAAAAACTCAATCTGTATCAGGCCTTGAAGATGCTGAAATATTAGAAATAATAGACCATCATAGAATTGCAGATGTTCAAACTGGCCAACCAATATATTTTAGAAATGAACCAGTAGGAAGCACTTCAACAATTGTAGCATCCATATTCTTTGAAAATGGAATCAGACCATCTAAAAGTGTTGCGGGTCTTTTATGTGCCGCAATTATTTCTGATACATTGCTCTTAAAATCTCCTACTTCTACTGTAGTAGATGAACTTACATTAAAACGATTAGCTCAAATTGCCGATTTAAATATTGAGGAATTTGCTAAAGAAATGTTTAAAGCTGGTACATCTCTAGAGGGTAAAACCGCTGAAGAAATTTTCTACCAAGATTTTAAACTCTTTACCCTTAATAATTTCAAAGTAGGAGTATCACAAGTTGGTACAATGTATATTGAAGGGTTTGAGCCAATGAAAGAAGAAATGATAGATTTAATGACTAGAACAGCAAAAGAAAGTGGTTTCGCTTTAATTTTACTAATGCTTACCGATATATTAAATGGAGGCTCTGTACTCATAGCTGTAGGAGAGCATAAGGATATTATTTCAAAAACCTTTAATGTTACTCTAACTGATAGCGGAGTATATATTCCTGGTATGGTTTCAAGAAAAAAACAAGTTATTCCACCTATCACTGCTGCCCTAAATAAAATTAAATAGAAAATTGGCTAGTATATAAAAAAACAAAACATGTATTTCAATTAATACATGTTTTGTTTTTATAATTTTAAGCTTTATAATGCTAAAAGTATAAATACCGCAAAAACTATAAAACATATAGAATAACTAATACTTAGGTAATCCTTAATGTTAACATTATCAATGGTATTACTATATTCGCCATAGCTTTTCATATAATGTTTATTATTACCATTATAATAATAGTAAAAATTAACAGATTCTATATAAGCAGCTAGAATATCAACGTTTAAAAGAGGCATTTTCCAGAGATTGTTTATATGATCTCCTTTAAAGTTTATTTTTAAATTGCGATTTCTAAATATATAAACTATATATAAAAATATTTCTCCTATTATAGATGGAATTATGGTAACTAAAACAAAAAGTGGAGTTATGATACTATAATCTTCATCAAAACTTAAATTATAAATTATAGTAAATACAATAGCTGCAGCATTCCCTAATATTGTAATATAAAATAAAGGCATTATAAATCCACATATAAGTGCTCTAGATATAGTAGATATTGTGTCATAAAAATATTTTTTTTCAGTGCGTTTTAAATTTTTTCTCTCAGTATTACTTATATCTATTATCATAAAGGCTGTGATAGCATTGTATAATTGATTATTTTTTATATACATAAGTCCAATAAATATAAAAATTATGGCACATAAATATATACACTGTACTACAAATATGTTTTTAATTTTATTCTTTAGTTTTATGTTAATAAATTCAAATAAGCTTTGCCTATCTAATTTCCACAGTAATATACTAAGTAAACATCCAATTACATATCCAATCCCCATTTTCTTACCTCCTAGATACTATTATTTACTGTAATAATAATAATATATGAAGTACATTCTTTAATTAAAACTATTTCTTTTATTATTTTATAAAATCAAAAAAAGATATACTTTAAAAGTCATGTCTTTTTAATAATGTCCCACTTGTAATTTTTTCAAAACCCTACCTAATAAAATTATTAGCCTCTCAAGTTATTAGCCATTTGCCACATTTCATCAGCAGTTTTAAGTGTTGTAGAACTAAGTTGAAATGCTCTTTGCGTCATAAGCATATCTGTCATTTCTGTTGCAATGTCAACATTCGATTGTTCCAAGTATCCTTGCATAACAGAATAATCTTTGCTTTGCGTAACTTGTGTACCAGGCTTTGGTACAAATAAGTTATCTCCAACAGAAAGCATTGAATTATCACCTACGAAATTAAAAACTTGTACTTTTCCAACAGCTTTATCTCCATTACTCCCTTTTACAGTTACAGCGCCATTTGAATCTACTTTAAAATTATCTGCACCAAATTTATATGGTCCATTCACTTTATTAATATTATTACCATTTGCATCAACTATACTTAATCTATTTCCCTTTTCATCAACTATAGTTCCACTTGCGTCTGTAAGAAAATTACCTGCTCTTGTATAAGCCTTACTATTATCAGGTTGGGTCACTTCAAAATAGCCAGTACCGTCTATAGCTAAATCCGTTGAAAGGCTTGTCTGGGATAGTGAGCCTTGAGTATTATCCCTTGTCCATTCTCCTACCCTAACACCAGTACCATTTTGCAATACAGCTTTTGCAGTAGTACTAGGCGATACAGGATACCCATTTCTATCAAGTGTCTCGTAAACAAGATCTTTGAAATCTGTACTAATCTTTTTATATCCATTTGTGTTTACATTTGCAATATTATTTGATATAGTATCTAACTTTTCTTGTTGTGCCATCATAGCACTTTTACTATCCCATATAAGTCTTAACATAAACGTAACACCTCCTAATTATTTATTCTATTTTACTGTACCTACTTCATTTACAGCTTTCCCTAAAGTCATATCAATAGATTGCATAATTTTTTGATTCGATTCAAAGTTTCTCATAATTGACATCATATTTATCATTTCATTTGTAACATTGACATTAGATTTTTCTAATGTATTTTGTCTTACAATAACATTGGAATTTTGAATAGGATTTGCTGCATCAAACAAATTATCTCCAACTTTTTTAATGGTTTTATAATCTTTAAAGTCCACCGTATCAAATTTACATAGGTTTTTACCATCTACACTAACATTTCCGTATTTATCAGCCTGAAGTTTACCATCACCAACCAATATTGGCCCTATTTTATTAGTAACATTGTTTTTACCTAAAACCTTATCACCGCTATCTGTTACTAAATACCCACTTCCATCGATATGAAAATTACCAGTCCTGGTATAATAATTCTTAGTAGTAATTCCATTATCCCTTTGGACTGTAAAAAATCCCGTTCCCTCAATACCAAAGTCTGTGGATTTATCTGTCGCTACCAGCACACCTTGTGTAAAATCTGTATTTACATCATCAATTTTACTTCCTTGACTAAGAGAACCAATAGTATTTTTAACATTTTTACCATTCACAGTTTTAGCATAGTTTTGTATTAAAACATCATCGAATGATTTAACAGATAGGTTGTCACTTTTAAAACCATCTGTATTCGAATTTGCTATGTTATTAGTTACTATACTTTGTTGAGCTTCTCCAGTTATTAGTCCTGTAACAGCTGTATATAGTGCTCTTATCATTTTTTCACATCCTTATTAATAATAATTGGCATTTCATCAGGATACCGCATTCCATACGCACTAGCTTTAATTTCAATCTGACCTTTACTCATTTCATAGTTTATCTTCGCACCAGTTAATAAAATACAAGCCATAATCAAACCTATTCCTATTCCTATTAGAAGTTTCCTATCACTTAGAAAGTCTATTAAATTTTTTATTTTATATATAAATCCTTTATTAATAGTACTTCCCCCTTACCTAAATGCATTATTTCTGATACTTCATCTACAGATGATCCCCCATTAAATAATCTTTTTATTTCATTAACCTTTGCACTATTATTATTATGAGATCCATCGAACATAATTTTGTTATTATTTTTGACCTGCTTAAATTCATCTATAATAATTTTATTAGTATCCTTATCTTGCTGTGGCACATCTATAGTAATCAATTTTTTGTTTTCATCCTGATTAGATTGATAATTTTTATTAATGCTACTATCATTTTTCTCCATATTTTCTTTAATTTCCATTAATTCGCTTTGAAGTTCCAAAATACTTTCGGAAAACTCACGTCTAAGTTCCCCTATTCTAATATCATCATCTTGAATATTTCCCAAAGCGTTTCCTAAAACTCCATTAAAGGATTTATTTTGTTTCTTTATAGCTAATACATTTAAAATTATAAGAATTAATCCAATAAAAATTAATAAACCTGCCATATTATTCACTCCAAATTTCAGAAATAAAATCATTATTTTTTTAACTCTATATTATATCATATTTCAGTTTTATAAGAGCCTTTCTAAGGTTTATAAGAGCCCTACTATGTAATTGACAAACTCGTGATTCAGATACATTCAAAATATTTCCTATTTCTTTTAATGTAAGACCTTCATAATAATATAATGTTAAAACCAATTTATCTTTTTCTTTAACATTATCTAGTCCTAAAGCTAAATACTCAATTTGCTCTTTTTTTTCTAATGATCCTTCTGGACTTGGACTCCTATCATCTTTAATTGTGCCACTAAGTGGCATATCATCATCATCAGAAAATATTAAATCTTCAAGTGATACTACCGATATATAATTTATATTGTTTTCAATCTCAGCAACTTCATAAATTGTAATGCCTAACTCTCTTGCTATTTCGTGATTTGTCGGTTCTTTATAAAGACGTTTTTGAAGTCTTTCAATAGCTTCGTTGTATCTATTAAGCTTGTCCATAGCCCCTTTAGAGATTGGGCTATTACGCCTAAGTTCATCAATCATAGCACCCTTTATTCTTATTGATGCATAACTTGAAAACTTCATACCTTTTGTTGCATCAAATTTACTCAAAGCATCCATAAGTCCTAGCATACCATAACTAATTAAATCCTCATATTCAACATATTTAGTTTTCCCGATTATTACTCTAGAAGCAATATATTTGACTAAAGGTATATGTTTAGTCACAATTTGCTTGCGTACATCAGTGGCTCTAGCTATGGACATATAAACGCCTCCCTAATTTTTTTTCATCTGTTCTCTCATAAGTTGAAATATAAATTTAATAATCTTCTCTCTAGTTAAATTATCTAAAAATTCGAAACTAAGTCCACAAATAAATCTGCCATCGTCATCTTTTTGGACTCTCTTTGTTTGCCCCACTATTAATACCTCTTCTTTTTTAACAATTAATGAAACCAAAAGAAAATCATTCACCTTAATTTCCTCAGATACCTTAACCCTCATGCCACCACCACTTAAATCAACTAATACAGCCTTAGCATATTCACTCTTCTCAATTGTAGCAGGATTAGTTTTGGGAGCATTCTTAAGATTTTTGTATTTACCGTTACTTATTAATGGCACCCTAACATATTTTCTTCTCTGAATCTTATTAATTTCCTTGGGCTGTGATATAAGTAAAATAGGTATATTTTCAAATCTACGTCCTATAATTGAAGATTTAAATTTAAAGAGATTTTCCTTTTCATAATAAATTACATCTATTATAGCTCCCCTTGATAGTGGAACATAAGTACCTGAACTCATAGGGATACTAATTGCTATATATTCCTCTGTTACATCTTGTATGTTGCTGTTATAATACTTTTCATCAATTAATATTTCTATTTTCTTATTTATTTTGAAATCAACTTTAATCACTGCCCCCAACTCCTTATGAGAAAATGCTGAAAATTCTCTTAAATAACCCCTCTACCCCAATACCACTTGATCTTTCTTTCGTACCTTCAATTTTTCTTGCTATGCTACTTATGTCTTGAGCTGCTTGAGAATTAGGATAACTTACAATTACAGGTTGTTGCGCTCTTACAGCATAAGCTAACTTCTTATCTTCACCAATTTTACCCAAATACTCTAGTTTCATATTAAGAAATTTAATTACAGCATTATTAAATTTATCAAAGGTCCTATTAGCTTCGTTATTATCAAGAGACCTATTTATTATAACTTTAGCAGAATCTTTAATTTTAAAATGCTTAACAGCCTTTAATAAACTATATGCATCTGTTAGCGAAGTAGGCTCTGGCGTTGTTACTATTACTAGATCCTCACAACAAGCAATAAATCCCAAAACACTTTTATTTACACCAGCCCCAGTGTCCATAATTATATAATCAAGCCCTGTTAAAGCTGCAAGTTTTTGCAGAAACATATCTCTTTGAATCTGAGTTAAATCTTCAACTTTTGTAAGAGCTGAACCACCTGGAAGAAGTTTTACCCCAAAGGGACCTGTTAAAACAACCTCCTCAATTTCCTTACCTTTACTTATAACATCAAATACGTTATACCTTGAGGAGCATCCCATTAAAATATCATCATTTCCCATTCCTATATCTGCGTCAAAAATCATAACTTTCTTACCCATCTTTTGGAGTGCTATAGATAAATTCACTACTATATTGCTTTTACCTACTCCCCCTTTACCTGATGTGACAGTTATAATTCTTGGCTTACGTTGCGCCTCATTATCACCATTATTCACTGCCATTTGTCTAAGTCTTTGTGCCTGGTCTAGCATATGGTATCCTCTCCTAATATAAGACTAACGATTTTGTCTGCAGATAGTTCTTTAATATCATCAGGTACATTTTGACCAATTGACACAAAACTAAGTGGAATCTTAGCAATTTCTAATATATTAAGAATAGATCCATAAGTGGAAGTTTCATCTAATTTAGTTACTATAATACTATTATAGTGCAAAATTTGATATCCATCAATTATATATTTAATGTCCTTGTTCTTGGTTGTAGCGCTTAAGACTAAATGGATATTTTTTGTATCAGCTTTTTCTACAAATGTTCGAAGTTCAGAGATTTGCATTCTATTTTTACTGCTTCTGCCTGTAGTATCAATTAATACTACTTCACATTGACTCATATTTTCTATTGCCTTATCCATATCCTTCATGTTATAAACTACTTCAAAAGGTATGTTCATAATATCAGCGTAAGTTTTTAGCTGTTCTACTGCACCAATTCTATATGTATCTACAGTTATTAATCCTACCTTTTTCCCCTCAACTAGAGCAAGTCTGCCTGCAAGTTTTGCTATCGTGGTAGTTTTTCCTACTCCTGTTGGTCCTACTAAAACTATTCTACCTTCTAATTTGGGCTTAGTTACATGAATCATTTCTTTTAATACAATTTTTAGTTTTTCATATTCTTTATCTTCTATTTTCATATCTTCAATTTTAATATTTTCTACTTTCATATTATCTAGATTAATATCTTCCATTTTCATCATTATGCTTTTAATAATTTCACTATCTACATCATTTTCTTCTAATATTCTTTCTATATCACTTTTCTCGTTATCTACTCCATTATTAACACTCGCAAGTTGAGTAATCATAGTTTTCATTTTCATCATTTCACTCATTAAATCCTTTGAGTAATTATCAATATCTGGTTTGTTTTTTTCCTTAGGGGAAACGTTAGCATGTTCGGAAGAATATACAGACTCTTTTTGTACTACATTATTCGGTTTATTAACTTCCCTATTATAATCTTGAATGACATTTTCCTGCTGAACAACTTTTTTAATCGCTTCGATACTATTTAGCTCAGTACTATTTAGTTCATTTCTATTTAATTTATTACTATTTAATATACTGCTATTTACAGCATTTTGTTCCTGCTCACTTATTTGATTTTCGACTGCAGCGGTTACTTCAATAATTTTGCTAGAGAACAATCCTTTTATTCCTGGTTTTCGAATTTTCCTTTGACTTATAATTACAGCGTCTGAGCCTAGTTCATATCTTATTCTTGTCATGGCTTCATTCATTGTATTGACTGTATAACGTTTTATTATCATTCTAGAGTCACAACTCCTTCAGTTTTAATCTCAACCTCATTTGGTATCTCATTAAGAGAAAGTACAGAAACTGTAGGGAATACCATTTCAATTAGCCGCCTAAATGCTGGCCTTATTTTAGGAGATACTAAAATGACTGGTTGGTTATTATGAAAATAAATTGTGTTAATATTATTTTTAATAGAATTTAATATTTTCCCTGTGGTATCTGGATCTACTGCTGGGAATGAACCTTGTATTGATTTTTGAATGTTGCTAGCTACAATATTTTCCACTTCCGGTGAAAGCGTTATTATTGTCATAACTCCATTTTCATCAATTAGTCCATTGCAAATACTTCGTCCAAGTGAAAAACGTGCATACTCTGTTAATACTTCTGTATCCTTAGTTATTCTGGCATTATCAGCTAATGACTCGAGGATAGTAACCATATCCTTTATAGCTACTTTTTCTTTAAGCAAACTTTGAAGAACCTTTTGAACTTCACCAATAGTCATAAGATCAGGTATTAATTCTTCTACTACAGTATTATATTTTTCTTTCACCGAATCAATTAATAGTTTTGTTTCTTGTCTACCTAGAAGTTCAAAGGCATGGCTCTTAATAGTTTCGGTTAAATGTGTTACCATTACGGTAGTTGGATCAACCACTGTTAATCCTTTAATTTCAGCATCTTCTCTTTGATCATTATTTATCCATACTGCAGGTAATCCAAAGGTTGGTTCAATAGTGTTAATGCCTTGTATAGTTATATCTTCCGAACTTGGATCAATGCATAATAGCATGCTTGGCATTAACTCACCTTTAATTATTACAGTACCTCTTATCTTAACTACATATTCATTCGTTTTAAGTTGCAAATTATCTTTAATTCTTATTGGTTGGACAACAATTCCCATCTCTAGTGCACATTGTCTCCTTACTGAGGCAATTCTTTGTAATAGATCCCCTCCTGTAGCTTCATCTGCCAGAGGTATTAACCCATATCCTATTTCTATTTCCATAGGCTCTACAGTTATCAAATTCATTACATCTTCTGGCTCCCTATTTTCTGTTTCAAAAGTTTCTTGTTCTGCGTTTTCTATTTTCATAATTTTTTGATCTTTTTCATCTTTCAAAAGGAAATATGCACTAGTTGCTAAACCAATCGCTAGTAAAATAAAAACAACATAAGGCATACCTGGTATTGCAGCCAAAACCAATGCTACAACTGCTGCTATGGCAAGAACCTTTGGGAATGAGGTAAGTTGAGTGGTTATTTGACTTCCTAAATTTGTATTGCTACCAGACCTAGTAACTAGAATACCTGATGCAGTTGATATTAGAAGCGCTGGAATCTGGCTTACAAGGCCATCTCCTACTGTTAACCTAACGTATGTAGTTGCAGCTGTTGCAATTGGCATATTAAGCATAACAACGCCTATAATTATTCCACCAAAGATATTAATTATGGTAATAATAATTCCCGCTATTGCATCTCCTTTTACGAACTTAGAAGCACCATCCATAGCCCCATAAAAACTAGCCTCATCTTGCAGCTTTGTTCTCCTCTCTCTTGCTTGTTCTTCTGTTATAGCGCCTGCATTTAAATCAGCATCGATACTCATCTGTTTACCCGGCATAGCATCTAGTGTAAATCTCGCGGAAACTTCTGAGACACGACCAGCACCGTTTGTAATAACAATAAACTGTATAATGATGATTATTAAGAAGATAATAATTCCGACTACATAATTACCGCCAACAACAAATGAACCAAAGGCCTCAATTATATTACCTGCATAAGCTTGTGTTAATACAAGTCTCGTAGATGATATATTTAGTGCTAATCTTAAAAGTGTTGTAATAAGCAATAATGTTGGAAAAACTGAAAATTGTAAAACTTCTGTTGTAAACATTGATAATAGTAAAATTATAACTGCAAGTGTTATATTAAATGCAATTATCACATCAAGAAGTGCTGGTGGTAATGGAATAATTATCATCAAAACTATTGCTATTACACCAAAGGCAACTAAGACATCCAAATTATTTTTTATATTAAATTTTGCTTTTTCTGCCACAAATATCATCCTTTACTGTTTTTTCTTGAGTTTATATACCAATGCTAATATCTCTGCCACAGCTTGATACATATCAGCTGGAATTTCTGAGCCTATATCTAGTTCATTATATATGAGCCTCGCTAAAGGTTTATTTTCAATAATTGGTATATCATTTTCACTTGCAACCTCTTTTATTTTTATTGCCACATTATCTGCGCCAATAGCCACAACAATAGGAGCACCTTCCCCCCCTTGCTCATATTTAATAGCAATTGCTAAATGAGTAGGGTTTGTAATGACGACAGTAGCATCTGGCACTTGTTGCATCATTCTACTAGAAGCCATTTCTCTTTGTTTCTGCCTAATCTTTGATTTGATTTGTGGGTCTCCTTCTTGTTGTTTATATTCTTCTTTAATCTCCTGTACGCTCATTTTTAATTCTTTGTTATGCTTATATTTCTGATAAGTATAATCAATTATGGATATTATAAGCATAATTATTGCAATTTTAAAAAATATAGCTATTACTAGACTTCCAAATTCGCCTAAGATAGCCTCTATCTTCAAACTACCATATGTCATTATATCTAAATAATTGCTTTTAACAAAATTATAAGCTACATATGAAATAGTTGAGACAATAACTAAATTTTTAAGTAAATCCACCACGGATCTCATAGAAAAAATTTTTTTAAATCCACTTATAGGATCCAATTTTTTCAAATCAGCTTTAAGTGGTTCACCAGTAAATATAAAACCAGATTGCATTAAGCTTGCAACTATTCCCATTATCATAATGGGAACCATAATAGGTAAAATTAAAATTGCAAATTTTGTTAGTGAAACAAGAAGCACAGTTTTAAAAGTATACTCAGTAAGAGTAAATGTTAAATAATTGCTTAAAAAAAGACTTAATACACCTTCTAAATTTTCTAGGACATATGTACCTAACATAATCATCAAAAGTATTGATGTAATTAATGTAAATGTAGATGATAGTTCTTTACTCTTTGCTACTTGTCCCTTTTTCTTTGATTCATTTTTCTTTTTAGGTGTAGCATCCTCAGTTTTTTCACCACTATCTGCTGAGATAAAAATAAGCATGGGTATTACCTTATAGAAAGCTTTAATTATATCTGGAATAGTGTAAAAAGAATTCACAATTAACGTTAAAACAGCTGGAAGTACTAAGGCAAAACAACTGATTCCTATTAATATTTTTATTGGCATACCTAGAATCATAACATTTAATTGTGGTACTGTTCTTGAAACAAGTCCAATACACAAATCCGTTATAATAACTATTAAAATAATTGGTATTGCTATTTTTAACCCAAGTGTGAAAAACTCTATGAAAATTTTCAGCATCATAATAGATGTCTGCTGCGATAATATAAACTTCCCAATTTCAACACTGTTGAATGAGTCAATTATCGCTCTTATTAGCATATGATGACCATCCACAACAAAAAACATTACTAGACTTATTCTGTAAAGTAACGTTCCTAGCAAAGTAACCTCATCATTAGATATTGGATCAAACATACTCATCATGGAAAATCCAATCTGAAAATCCATAAGCTGACCAGCCATTTGTGCTGCGAAAAAGCAAAATTTCGTTATGTACCCCAACATTAACCCAGTGATAACTTCTGTTATAGCAAATACTATAAGCGTCATATTACTCGTAATTAGATTCACATTGGCATAATTAACACCTGGAACAATTAGAAAAGTAAAAACAACACAAAATCCAACCTTTAGCATCACAGGAGCACCATTAGGAAAGAAAATTGGTAAAATCATAAAAAATGATGATATTCGCAGTAGTACCATAATAAAGCCTAAAATATAAGCAGCATTAATCAATGTAATTCCACCTAACCTCCCATATTAGCAATAAGTGCAAAGATTCTCGTTGTAAAATCAATCATTATATGAAGCATCCAGCTACCCATTAATAATCCAATCAATGCCACTGCTACAAGTTTCGGTACAAAAGTTAATGTTTGCTCTTGAATTTGAGTAGTAGCCTGAAATATACTTATTAATAGACCTACTAAAGTAGCCACAACTAGAATAGGCGCCGATACCATTATCGCTGTCGAAATAGCATCTTTTATTACAGATAACACAATATTCTCAGTCATTTAATTCACCTCAATTAAAACTCATAATTAATGATTTTACAAGTAGATTCCACCCATCAACCATAACAAATAACAACAATTTAAATGGGAGAGAAATCATAACTGGTGGAAGCATCATCATTCCCATAGCCATAAGAATACTACCAGTAACAATATCTATTATGACAAAAGGTATAAATAACAAAAATCCCATTTCAAACGCTCGTCTTAGTTCACTTATTATAAACGATGGCACCACTGCATATAATGGTACTTTATCATAGGTAACTATAGGCTTTCCATTTTTAAGTATTTCTTTACCCTTTGCATCTACTTGATTTTTAACTGTATCTTGTAATTTTCCCACATCTAAAAAAAGTTTTAAGTCCTTAGCTCTTGTCTGTTTTAACATAAAATCACGTATTGGTTTTGATCCTTTTTCAATTGCTACCGATTGAGTTATTTTATTATTCAAATAAGGAGTTAAAGCATCATTATATACAGTTGTAAATGTTGGTGCCATAGTGAAAAATGTTAAAAATAGTGCAAGTCCCATTATAACTTCTTTAGGTATTGCATTTTGAACACCTATAGCACTTTTAAATAAAGATAAAACTACAATTATTCTTATAAAACTAGTAGACATTATAATAAATGAAGGCAAAAGTGTAAGTACTGTGAGAAGTAATAATAACTTAATATTATCCACGTACTCTTTAGGAGTATTTGCATTATCAACTGAGATTTTAATATTAGGTATTGGTAGTGTAGTTGCATTCGCAATGTGTATGGTAGCTATACTGATTATCACTAGAAACAGAGCAAAAACTAATAAGTTTTTATTTTTTATTTTCATATTTAACTTCCTCTTTAGCTTCCTTTTTCAAAATATGTTTTTTAAACAGTTCCTTCATATCTGCATATTGAGGTATCTCTTTAATACTTTCAATTTGTAGTATTTCTTCTTTTGGTAATTCAAATAAAATATGAATTTCCTTTGAACTAGAGGATATAGCATAGGCTTTTCCACCTATTTTTACAACTACTATGCTGTTTTCTTTAGATAGCGATATTCTATCCAATACCTTCATATATCTGCCATCTTGCAATTTTCTAAGTTTAGTCCCACCATATTTAAGTGATAAATATAAAATAAACAATATGAAAGGCAAAAATATAATAATTTTAAAAATTAGTATTAAAAATTCTCCATCCATTATTTAATCACCTACTGTACCAATAAATCATTAAAATATATATGATCAATTTTCCCTTTCGTCAATATTGGATTTATTCTAGCAATTAGTTCCTTCTTTATAACATCAGCCCCAGTATCACTAAAGTCTGTGGTTTTCTTTGCTCTCAAAGCACTAATTACTAAATCCCTAATAACTGGCTTCTGTGTTTCAAGCTCTGTAGCTAAAGCTGAGTTTACCCCATACCCAACGTATACAAGCACCTTTAGATACCTTTTCGAATCGGTGTCTGCTAAGTTAAGTAAAAATTCATCTAAAGAATAAGTAGACTCTGTGACAGTGGGTGCTTTAGCTGCTGTACTCGTAGTAGTTGATCCTTTGTTAGCTAAATACATGCCTCCAAAGGCTGCACCACCAACTACAATTAATATTAATAATACTAAAATGGCTGTTTTAAGACCATTTCCTTTTTTTGGTTTATCGCTCATTTTGTAATGGCCTCCTTATCGTTTGCAACGATTAAAATATTTACTCTTCTATTTAAAGCTCTATTAACCTCATTATTATTTGGTGCAATAGGTTGATATTCACCGCAAGCAACAGAACTAAATCGATTTGGATGTCTTTGCCCTTTAATGGATACAAAATACTCAAGCACTGCAAGCGCTCTATCAGATGATAATTGCCAATTGTTTTTATATTTAGAATTACTAATTGGTACATTATCTGTATGTCCCTCTATTACAATATCATTTGGGAAAGTATCTATTAATGTGCTTATTGAATTTAACACTGGCTTACTTTTATCTATAATTTCCGCATTCCCACTCGTAAATATAATATTTTCCCTAAGTTGAAGAATAACTCCCCTATTATCGGATTTTATTACTACAGTAGATTGTAATTTTCTATCTTTTATAAAACTTTGAACCTTTGCATATATGTCTGATTCGTCATTAGTAGCTGATAAAGGTTGACCAACTAATGGAACTTCTCCACCCTTAACATTAAAATTCAAGACACTTTTCTCGGTTTCACCAGTTAATTGGGAGGAAAGAGAAGTTGCAACTTGTTTAAACTTAGAAACATCAACCGATGAAAAAGAATATAATACTACGAAAAAAGTTAGGAGAAGTGTCATGGTATCTGCAAAGGTAACAAGCCATGCATCTGTTCGAATCTCTGGTCTTCCACTTTTTCTTCTAGCCATTCTCTGTCACTCCAGTTATTTTAGCTCCATCCTCTATTAATTTAACTCTATCGATTGGTGATAAATATGAAATTAATTTTTCTTCAATAATTCGTGGATTTACTCCTGATTGAATAGAAAGTATTCCCTCAAGCATCATTTCGCAATTATTTACTTCTATAGTAGTTTTATAAGTTAAGTTTTGTGCCATAGGAACTAATACTAAATTTGCTAGTAACGCACCATAGAATGTAGTAATTAATGCCTTCCCCATACCCGAAGCTAAAGCTGAGGGATCACTTAGATTCGCAAGCATCTGAATAAGTCCTATTAGGGTACCAAGCATACCAAAAGCTGGTGCATAGGCCGCCCATGACTTTAACATATTAATTCCATCAATATGCCGCCTCTCCATTTCATCTATCTCTATTTCCATAATTTCTTTTATTGTTTCAGGCTCCAGTCCGTCAACCACCATTTGAATTCCTTTTTTAGAAAATTCATTAGTTATTTCTTCCATATCATCTTCAAGAGATAAAATTCCATCTTTTCTTGCTTTTTTAGATAAATTCTTAAAGCTTTTAATTATCTCTATACTAGATGATGTACTTTCTTTAAAAGATTGTACAATTACCTTGGTTACTCTCTTCATCGCTGAAATAGGATAAGCAATAAGCAGTGCTGCAAAGGATCCCCCAACTGTAATTGCTATAGAAGCAGGATCAAAAAATATCTTTAAACTCGTTCCACCTGACGCCATCCCCCATAAGGTTAGCCCAAACGCTGTTATAATTCCAATGGTGGTCAAACTATCATGCTTCTTCATTTCTTTGCCTCCTAGAACTCACCAGTAAATATCTTCCTTTTGTATTTTACTATTTCCTCAATTACCTTATCTGTACTCTCAAGCACTATGTACTTCTTTCCATTTATTAAAGTTATTAATGTTTCCGGCATTATTTCAATCTTTTCTATGACCTCAGCATTTAAGATAAATTCTTGATTATTTAGTCCTGTAAGTTTTATCATGGGACCTCCTCTGATGCTTTATATGTTGTAATGCCAAAGAATTTTGTAAGTCTTAAATACTTTTACTATTTAAGACTTACCACAAATTCAATTAAGCTTTTTTACTATCTCTTTAAACCAATTATGTCCTGTAATATTTCATCTCCAGTTGTAATTGTCTTACCCATTGCCTGGAAGGCTCTACTTGCAACTATCATATCTGTAAATTGCTCAGATAAGTCAACATTTGACATTTCAAGCATTCCTGATAGCATATCGCCATAACCTTTACTATTATCGGCAGCAGCACCAGTTCCTGATCTTACAACAGCAACTCCAGAGTTAGAAGTATTTTTATATTCGTTTTTACCAATTTTACTTAGTCCTGCTGGATTATTAAAAGATGCCATTGCTACCTGTCCAACCGCCGCAACTGAACCATCATCTAAAACCGCCTTAATAACTCCATCCTTTTCTATAGAAAAGGTTGTTACCTTTTTACCTCCTATTGTATCAGGAATTGATAATGGGATAAGTTTAGAACCAGCTGCTGGAGCAGTTGCAGCATTAGCATCTACAAAATTTGTGGTAAGCACACCAGCTGCAGTATAACTTATACTTCCAGTGGTAGAAACATCAGCAGCAGTAGCATTTGTGCCTATAGAATACCCCAAAACTCTTTCTCCATCTGATGTTAACAAATGTCCAGCATCATCTAATGCTAAAGCCCCATCCCTTGTGAACGATATATCAAATGCACTAGATCCAGTTGTATGTTTAGTTGCATCAACTGGTACTGACCCAGTAATTGCACCCTTAGCAACTATTAAATACCCTTCTCCATCCATAGCAACATCTAGATTTCTAGAAGTTGGTTGCATCATTCCTTGTCCTACCATAGTATCTATTCCTGCAACTTGGACGCCTAATCCTACTTGTTTTGCATTAACTCCACCTGTATTTGTTGATGATGCCGATGCCTGAGACATACTTTGACTCACCATATCTTCAAATCTAATTCTTGAGCTTTTAAAAGCTGTGGTCCCTACGTTAGCAATGTTATTTGCTATAATATCTAATTTTGTTTGATTTACCTTCATTCCACTTATTCCAGCATATAATGATCTTAACATAATATTACCTCCATTTTTTTAGTAATCACTTTGCTTCTGTCATTCCACAAAGTTAAGCTCCCTAAAAGGTCCAGCCTATATCATAACTACACTATCTATATTTGTTATTACATTTCCAGTGCTTTGATTTTTATCCATTGCTGTAATTACAGTCCTATTTTTAATACTTGTAATTAAGGCCATATCCTTATATAAAATTAAAGATTGTTTAGCACCTTTACTGTCTGCCATATTTATACCTTCATTAATTTTCTTCATATCTTCATCATTAAAATCAATATTTCTGCTGTTAAGCCTTTGTGCTGCATGAGACGATATGGTAAAACATTCTTCTTTTTTTATCTTTTTATCTAAAATATCATTAAATGAATTTTTTTCTTTATTTAATATGTTATCATCTTTATTAACTATATTGCTTTTATTTTGCAAACCCACATTGGAATATCCAGTAATATCTGCAGTTGAATACAGTTTGCCATTCACCACTCTATAAGCCATATTGAACATCACCTTACAATCTTATTAATTACTTTTCTATCCTACTTTTAAGATATCGTCATAACTTATGTCCTTAGTTACATCGACACCATTTTCTTGATAAGAAATAGTTAAATTAGTTCCACCTGTAGCTTTAGTCACACTTTTGACTGTTCCTGAATAAACTTTACCATCAGCTAAAGCTGCCGTCGTAACTTGCTTACCCATTAAAGTAATAGCCGAAGAAAATGTCGTATTACCATTTGAATTAGTTAATGTAGCATCTATAACATCTGATAAGGTGTCAGCTGGGAAATCTTTTGTGGTACCATCTATCATTTTTACTGCCATGTAAGTCGTACCTGAATTTTTATAAACCGCCTGGACAGTTCCACCATACTGGGCTCCTTTTTCATCGTAACTATCAAAAGCTACAAGCTTACCAACTAAAGATGTTGCGTTTGAAAAAGTCATAGTGCTATTCAAATTAGCCATTTGTTCAAGTGACGAAAATTGTGCCATTTGAGCTACAAATTCTGTACCATCTTTAGCATTAGTTGGATCTTGGTTAGTAAGTTCCGCAGAAAGTATTTTAAGGAAAGAATTCTGGTCCATTGCTGCACCTTTTTTTACAATTGTAGTTCCTCGAGTTGTAGCCCTTGATGAAGCTGCTTGCTCTGCACTTGAAGCTGTTGTTGTCACATCAGTTGCCATTTAATATCACCCCTTAAACATTGATTTTTATCTGAAGATAACTAAACAAACTTATTTACCTGATTATCTTCAATAACATAATTATTTCTTATTGAAATATCATCTTCTTCTGAATCGTTATTTGTTTTTGAGTTATTATTTTGTTCGCTATTATTATTTTTTGCACTAGAGTCCTTACTAAAAAATGTTGAATCCTCGTATACGCTTATATCTAAGCTTTGGATTTTAATATCCATATTTTTCAACCTATCACTAATGTCCTGAATATTATGATTCAACAAGGCATAAGTATCCTTGTTTTGAGCCGATATACTAGCTTTCATGATTCCACTTTCCATAGTAAGTTTTATTGTTATTTCTCCAAGCTCCTTAGGATTCATTTTGACTGTTAAATCCTTAATATTATTGAGTTCCATAAATTTTACAGATTTAATTACATCTACTTCAAGATTATTTTTATTAATTACTAAGTTTATATTTTGTACTTTAGTTGTATCTGATGTCTTTACGGTTTGAAATTGATTCATAAAACTAACTACTTTCGATATTTTTGTATCATCTTTATCTCCACTAATCAAATTTTTAAGGAATTTTTCATCTGTAGCACTATTTCCTGAAGATTTATTATCCTTTTTAGAATCACTTGAATTCTGCATTTGATTTTTAGGAACAATCTCAGAGGTTGTTTTTGTACTTTGATTTTTTACCATTTTTATCAAATTATCTTTTATTGATTTATCCTCACTAGTTTCACTAACAGTTTGAGGGATAGGAACTTTTAATGAAGTTAAATCTGTCTGTAATTCTTTAACTTGATCAGTTAGTTTTTGCAGGTTTTCAAGTATTTTAGTTGATACTTCACTATTTCCTTTTGATTTTTCTAGCAGTGATACTATTTCACTAAGATTATTCTTCAACATACCATTTGAATCAGATGTTAACTTTCCACCCACTAGTTTTTCAAGGTTATTAGAATTAATTTCAATTTCCGAAGTTTTAGTAATTGAAGTTTTGTTTATACTTTGAAGCATCGAGCTCAGAGACTGTAGTAACTGCTGAATTTGATCCATTCCACCAGTAGACTTATCGTTATCTATTAATCCTTTTGATGTTTTATTAATGTTTTGTTTTAAATTATCAATAATTGTTTTTATATTATTAATTATCTCTGTGCTTACCTTACTGTTATCGACCTCCGTTGATCCTTTTAAAGATTGCTTTAGGTTTTGTTTTAATAAATCAATGATTTTTTTTATAACATTGGTTATCTCGTTACTTACGTTATCGCTAGGATTTGCATTCTCTAAATCATTTACGGTGTCATCCTCTACTATGGTCTTTTTAGCATCCTCACTCAAATTTTCATTAGTTACTTTATCTGAGTTTTTAATTTCTGTTTTATCAGGATTTTCTTCCTTAGTATTTGTTTTATCAACATTTTCATTTGTGGAATTTTTAGATTGCAATTCATGCTCATCTAATGCCTTTTTAAATTCTTCTTTCCCACTTGTTTGCCTTGGAATATCTTGTTTTACTGGAGCAGTATAAGTTATTACATTATTACTTACATTCATCTTCTTCACCTCCTTTTCTAACACAATAGTGTTAACATACATGGAAATAAATAACCACTCAATATGTCCGCCTATTCTAGGCGCGTCTATTTATTTCCATGTATCTTTTTGTTATTTCTAATAAAAGCATAAAGTGCAAACTCATCATTACTCTTCTGCTCTATTAAATTTTGTTCTTTTAAAAAAGCACTCTTTTGATTTTCTTTCAAAATTTCAACTGTTTTTTTTTCAACTTGACATTGTTTTAGTTCTTCTCTTTTTTGCTCAAGTATCTTACCCTTATCTTCAAATACTACTGTATTTTTATCGATAGCATAATTTAGAGCATTTAAATAATTCTGCTTAATTTTCTGCTCTATAGTTGATTCATATACATCTATATTTCTATGAATTTTATAATTTTCCTTTAAATTATTTAACTCATTTTCAACTATGTTTTTTTCTCTTTGTGCTTCTTTAAATTCAAGTTTGCTTTTATCTTCAAAATCTTTCCTAATATCGAGAAGTTTTTGTAATCTAAACTTGTATACCTCACCCAATATGAAAACTCCTTTCCGAAGACCTTTCTAAGTTACACTCAATGAACCTTTAATTAAACATATCCTTTAGCACATTTAAACTAACTTTGAAATCTGTACTATCCTTTGTATCCTGCTTTAAATAAGCCTCTATACTATCATTGTACTTAATTGCATTGTCTATTTTTTTGTTACTACCCTTTACATAGGCACCTATATTTATTAAATCTTCAGAGTCTTTATAAGTTGCCATTAAATCTCTTGCTAACGAGGCGGCTTGTTTATGCTCAACTGTAGTTATTTCAGACATTAACCTGCTAACGCTATTTAGAATATCAATAGCCGGATAATGATTTTTACCCGCCAGCGATCTAGATAAAACTATGTGTCCATCAAGTATTCCCCTAACTGCATCTGCTATTGGTTCATTGAAATCATCACCATCCACAAGTACGGTATAAAAAGCTGTAATAGATCCCTTATCTGACATTCCACTTCGCTCCATTAATTTAGGTAACATTGCAAAAACAGATGGAGTATAGCCTTTACTAGCTGGAGGTTCCCCAATGGCTAGCCCTATTTCCCTTTGTGCCATAGCAAATCTTGTTACAGAATCCATCATTAAGATAACTTTTTTTCCCTGATCTCTAAAATATTCTGCAATAGCTGTAGCTGTAAATGCACCTTTTAATCGTACTAAGGCTGGTTTATCAGAAGTTGCACATACAATAATAGATTTTTTCATTCCATCTTCACCTAAATCTTTTTCTAGAAAGTCCCTTACTTCTCGTCCTCTTTCTCCAATAAGTGCAATAACATTTACATCTGCTTTTGCCCCTCTTGCCAGCATTCCAAGAGTTGTACTCTTACCTACTCCACTACCTGCAAAGATGCCAACCCTTTGACCTTCACCACAAGTTAAAAAACCATCTATTGCTCTAATTCCTGTAGGCAAAATTTCCGTTATTCTACGTCTTTTTAAAGGATCTGGTGGAGATGCATTCAAAGAATAAGTTGTATATTTCGTAATCTCATCCCCATTTAATGGATTACCCAATCCATCTAGAACCCTTCCAAACAATTCATCTGAGCATTTAACATTTAATGGACTCCCAGTTGGAACCACTCTGCATCCTGGTGATATACCTACTAGTTCCCCAAGAGGCATTAATATTACATCCTTATCACGAAATCCAACAACTTCGCATGGAATCTCTTCATTTGATATATTATAAATTGTGCACACTTCACCAACAAAAGCTGTTATTCCTTGAACCTCAATGGTAAGTCCTATAACATTCTTTACCACTCCTTCAGAATAAGTGTAGTTAATATCAGGAATTTTCTTCATTAAATACTCAAAATTTAGAGCTATCATAATAGTTCTCTACCTTTCTATATTTGCATTTGCTCTTCTTGTAGAATCTCTGCTATTTTTTCTATACCATAGGATATACTTACAATACTTTTGCCTTTTTCTTTTTCAATAACAGCAGTTCCATCATCTAAAAAATTATCCTCTATTACAAATATATCCCCTTGAAACGCAAGCTTGCTTTTCCATTCTTCAATCTGCTCCTTTACCTTTGCAAAATGAATAGTACTTATTTTTATAATATATAATTTTATATCTCTTTCAGCTTTTAATGTATTAAAAATCATCTCGTTTAGTGCATCTGGCTGCTTTACATCTTTTTTTAATATGTTCTCGGCTATACTCACAATTAAGTCTTTTATATGGTTCTCTTTTTCTTTTAAATACTTATTATATTCAGATTTTGCTACTTTTAATATACCGTCAGCCTTAGCTCTTACCGCATTGGCTTCTTCCATTGCTAAACTAATTGCTTCATTATGCCCGTTTTCATAACCTTCCTTGGTTCCTTGCTCTAATCCCTCTTTAATGGCTTGCGTTTTCGCCTCAGCAACACCAATATAGGCTTCTGAAATAATTTTTTTGCTTTCGCGCCTAGCATTCTCTATTATATTGTTAGCTATATTTTCATAACTTTCCATATTAGGGTTTTTAATACCACACTGGTCATCCATTGTTACTGCCACAGAACCTTCACTTAACTGGGTGCTTATTTCTCTATTGCCCTGTTTTACAACATTCGAATTTTTTATCACATTAAATGACAATTGAGTCTTCACCACCTCTTGAAAGTACGATTTCACCAGCCTCATCTAAACGCCTCAAAATACCAACAATTTTTTGTTGTGCTTTTTCAACATCCATAAGTCTTACTGGTCCTAGGAATTCCATATCCTCTTTTAAAGATGCCGCCGCTCTCTTAGATTGGTTTTTAAATATACTGTTTGCCACTTCTTCTGAGCATCCCTTTAATGCAAGAGATAAGTCCTTAGTATCTACTTCTCTCAATATTCGTTGTATTGAAACATCATCCAATGTAACAATATCTTCAAATACAAACATAGATTCTTTAACCTTTTCTGCAAGTTCTGCATCTTCTCTTTCAAGACCCTCTGTAATATTCTTTTCTGTGGTTCTATCAACTTGGTTTAGAATATCCACTAGTGATTCAATTCCACCAATTACTGTACTATCTGTTCTGATAACAGAAGATAACTTGCCATTTAAAACTTTTTCAATTTCTTTAATGACCATAGGTGAAATGCTACTCATAGTTGCAATTCTATAAGATACATCACTTTGCAAATCTAGGGGTAAATCTGCCATAATCTGAGCCGCCTTATCCGCCTGCATATAACACATAATAAGTGCTATTGTTTGGGGATGTTCATTTGATATAACATTTAAAAGTTGATGTGCATCTGCTTTCCTCGCAATAGCAAAAGGCCTATATTGTTGCGTTTCTTCCATAACCTTGTCCAATATTTCCTTTGCTCTTTGAGCACCAAGCGCTTTTGAGAGCAGATTTTTTGCATATTCAATTCCACCTTCTAAAAGAAAATCTTTTGCTTTATTCATCTCCATAAACTCGTCTAAAATCAATTGTCTTTGATCAGATTTAACTGAAGTTATATTGGCAATCTCATAGGTTATTTTTTGAATATCCTTTTCTGGTAATTTTTTTATTATTCCAGAGGATGCGTCAGGACCTAAGGTAATAAATAATATAGCTGCCTTCTGAATTCCTGTAAGTTTTTCACCTTTAGCCATTATTCATCACCTCTCATCCTCTGTAAGCCAAGACTTAATTATATCTGCAACTTGCTCTGGTTTCTCTGCGGCATACTTCTTAACTTGTTTTTCCATGTTGGATTTTTTATCGTTGGTTTCAAATTCAATAGGAGCAAAGAATTCTTGCGGCTTTGGAACAATATTATCACCAATTGTCATATCAATACCATCAGAAATTTCTTTTGCCTTTTTACTAGACCTACGAAGTACAACTATTACTATAATAAATATCATAATAGCTAAAACTCCCAAAGCAATGCGAGTATATACCACTTTAGCTGCTGCTGCTTTATCAGCATTTGCTATATCAAGAAGTGCTTGTTGAGCCGCTTTTTTAGCATCAGTATTAAAGTTTAATCCTTCTATACTTATAGTATCTCCTCTAGCTCCAGAGTATCCTATAGCTTGCGCAACTAAATTATTTACAGAAGCTCTGGTAGTTTGATCCAAATTACCATCAAGGACTACTGATGTAGTAAGTTTTTTAATTGCTCCAGGTGCCTTCACTACATCGTCAACTGTTTGTGAAATATCATAATTTTTTGTGCCATCTTTGCTTACAATGTTACCATCTTTAGTATTTGTAGGCGATGTGTTTTGCGTTGCATTATCTACTGGACTAGTTGATAACCCAGTGCTAGTACCGCCATTCCATGTCTCAGTATCATGTGAACTTACCACTGATCCCGTTTTACCATACGTTGTTGATTTCCTTGTAAGTGTATCAAAATCAAGTTCTGCATTAACAGAAACCTTAACTCCATCTTTATATACAGGATCCAGAACCTTTGCTATTTTATCTTCCAAACCCTTTTCAACTTGTGTCTGTAATGCTTGTTGCTCATCTGTAGAATCAGTTATAGTAGCCTTTTCCTTATCATATAGTCCATCGGTTAAAAGTTTAAAGTTATCAGATATTATACTCACATTTTCCTTTGGAAGATTCTGAACAGCTCCAGTTAACAATGCAACTATTGCCTTTACCTGTTCATCAGTAAGTTTTGTACCTGATTTAAGTTTTAATACAACTGAAGCCGTAGCTGGATCCGTTTCTTTTACAAAAGCTGTACTCTCTGGTAAAACCAAATTAACCTTAGCTCCTTCTACTTCTGGAAAAGATTTAATTGCTCTTTCAATTTCACCAGATAGTGCCCTTTGATACATAATTTTAGTTTCTGTATCAGTAGGTGCCATTTTACTAGTATCAAAAAGTTCAAATCCCTGGCTTCCATCTGTAAGCGGAACCTCTGACGCAAGCTGCATCCTTAAGCTATCAATTTGTGATTTAGGAACAAGTATACTGTTCCCACTTACTTTATAACTAACTTTATCCGTTTTCAACTGTGTAAGCATAGCACCCGAATCTGTTGATGACAAATTTGAAAATAACACATCATATTTAGGTTGGGATGCCGCTACTATAAAATAGGAAAGAGCTATTATAATTGCGCCCGCAAGTATACTATAGGCTATTTTTTTATTTCTACTTAAGTTATTCCAAACTTGCGAGAACTTATTTCTCATTTCAAGTAGCTTGTTCATATTCTAGCTCCCTTCCTATATCTGCATTTTGTTAAATGCATCATAGGCATCTACGAGTTTATTCCTAATTTGTACTGCTGTTTCTAAAGACAATTTAGCTTCTGCTGTAGCTAACATAACCTTATGTATATCCGTTTCGTCACCTGAAACAAACTTTTGAGTAATATCATCAGATGCTATTTGCTGATTATTAACATCATCCAATTTTTCTTTTAAAGTATCTAAGAAACTAGTTTTTTGGGTATCACCTTCTGTGGCATTTGTTTTAACTTCATTAGGTATTATTGCACTACTTACATTTGCATTCGCATTAATATTCATAAAACACTCTCCTATTTACCTATTTCTAAAGCCTTTGAAAACATACTTTTCTCAGCAGTCATAGCACTTACATTTGCCTCGTATGCTCTTGTAGACGAAATCATATCTGCCATTTCATTTAAAATATTTACGTTAGGCATCATCACATATCCATCTTTACCTGCATCTGGATTCGATGGGTCATAGACACGCCTTAGAGGCGAAGGATCATTTTCAATACCGACAGCTTTGACACCTTTAAAGCTTGTCTTATATGTTCCCGTAGTTTTATCTAATTCCTGTTGTAAATTTTCTTGAAATACAGCTATTTTTCTTATGTATGGTTGTCCATTTTCACCTCTTGTAGTAGTTGCATTTGCTACATTAGAAGCTATTGTGTCCATCCTTAGTCTTTCTGCAGTAAGTCCACTAGAACTTATATTCATTGCCGTAAACACATTATTCATAATTTATTACCTCCCTCCACCTACAATATAACTAGTAAGTGAAATCTTACTATTAACCTGCGATACAAGAGCGTCATACATTAGCGTATTTGCTGCTTGATTACTCATCTCTAAATCTATATCCACATTATTACCATCTTGTCTCATGCTAGTGTTTTCGTCTCTTTGTACTGTAATTTCTCCACTGCCACTAGCCGTTTGTATATGCTTACTACTATCAGTTTTCAGTGTATCTGCACTCATGTTATCATTTAATGTATCCTCAAATGAAACACTTAACTCCTTGTAATTTTTTGTATTAATATTTGCAATGTTATTTGCAATTACTTTACCTCGAAGTGCAGACGCATCCAAACTTTTTTTTAATAAATTATATGTATCATCACTTGAAGAACTTCCATTTATAATCACAATCGTCATCTCCCTTAAAGCGTTAGATATGGAATATAAAATTACATTTTCAACCTAATATTTTACTAAAATTAGCGAAATTTGTTTATCAAGCGAATATCTTCCACTTTATAATTATTATTATATACTATTTATTTATTTTAGTGAATATATTTTTTATTTATTTTTGTTAATTTAGTTAACATTTAAATTTAAGTTACTAAATCTTAATACTAGAATGCATATTTAAGGCATTATGGTATATTTTCTCGTTATTTATAACATTTATCATTTATTTAAGTTAAATAATTTATATTATACTTTTTGTTGTAATTTGTATATGAATTATTTATATTATGCGCATAAAATTAAGTAACAATCTAATTCTAGTATTTTTAAGATAAAAATGGGCGTGAACTACTAATATAAATTCATATTCTAATATGTAATACGCACTTTACAAGTTTAAGTTGCAAAAATAAACAATAAATCATATAAAATACTATTAATTTGCATTAAAATCGTTTACTTGTATATCACATCCTTTAATAATAAAGACAAGGTTGTTAGTGATGAAGTTAAAATAGATATTCAAAAAATAAATAAAGAACTCAACTTTATGAGTTCTTTATCTACTTCTAATATTTTCTAATACTTTTAATGCATTTTGAGGTAATTGATTTGATTGAACCATCATTGCATTCCCCGCTTCTATAAGAATATTATACTTTGAATATTCCATCATTTCAGTAGCCATATCTGTATCTCTAATGCCACTTTCAGCCTCTTGTGTTTTATCAGATATCGCTGTTATAGAATCATAGCTACTTTGAAATCTATTCTCTAAGGCTCCAAATTTACTTCTCGCACTAATAATAACCTTAAGAGCATTGTCTACTGATTCTAGTGATGCATCCGCTGTAGATGCATCAACCCCATCCAACCCTAATCCCGTTGTAGTTAAATCATACTTAGGTATATCAATTTTTTCCCCCACATTAACACCTGTAACCATTTCTATACTACCTGTGCTTTTTCCTACAACTACTGGATTAACAGCAGCATTTAAAAGTTTAACCCCATTAAACTCAGTATCATTTGCCATGTCATTTGCTCCACCTAGCATCTGTTTTATTTCCGTTTGAATAACAGTTTTATCTGCATCCGTCGTCGCTCCTCCAGCTTGTACTAATAGTTCTCTAACTCTTTGCAAACTACTAGTAATTTCTTCAAGTCCTCCTTCTGCAGTTTGAAGCATACTAACACCATCTTGAGTATTATTAGCCGCCATTTGAAGCCCTCTTATCTGCATTCTAAATCTCTCACTTTGAGCAATTCCATTTGGATCTTCTTTTGCGCTATTTATTTTGATACCAGATGATATTCGTCCTAATGACGAAGTCTGTTTGATAAGATTTTTGCTATATTCTCTATATATATTTAAAGATGCTATATTCTTATTTATTCTCATAAAATCAACTCCATTAAAGTTTTTTAAATACTCTATATTTAATATATCGAAGAAACTACATTTTACTTTAGGGGTTTTACTAAACTACTATTTTTGATGTTCAATACTTTTGTTTTATCGCTGTTATTTAAATAAGGTTAATATACAATAACATCTGGTGGATACAAACTTAAGGAACTTTCAAAGGAAATAATGGCATCTTCTTTTGATATTCTACCACTCACAAGATTCCTATATAACATATATAACTTCAAATGAAGATCAGGACTGGAATGCTTTACTTCAATCATTTTTTCATATATTATATTTTCAATAGAAGATTTACCACTTGAATTAAGGAGACTAGAAACAAAACTCTGTAATCCTTCAACTTTAGTCTTTAACTGAGGCTCAGAACAAAAATCACATATTTCATCTAATTCTTTAATAATTTTCTCTATTGTCTCTATTTGGATTGAAATTTGATTGTTACAACTCACAAAACATCACCCTTCTTTGCTTATAGTATTACTGTTTTATCATAAATTCACCCTTACTCTTATATCAATTTGTTTATAAGTATATTTTGTTTTAAGTAAATAAAAATCATATAATTACATTATCGAACAATATAAATTACACTTTATACTTATTGGGTAATTAGGCTAGTGTCAATTGCAACCTTATACACCTCCCTGGGATGTACAATACTTGCGTTTAGGCTTCCTACGCTCACTACTGAAATTGATATAGATTGATTCTTTGTGTCAACACAACTTACTATCAATTTTTCCCTATCAGATTCCTCTAGGAACCTTCTTCCTAACTCACAGCATCTGCTGGACTACTTATCTTTCTTATATCGTACAAAATACTGCCTTCGCGAACCATCTTGATTGACACTATTTCCACTAGTTTCTTTGCATTCTTATTTGACATTATTCTACCTCCTCTAAATAGAAGTAGCTCCTTAACCATAATTAGGCTAAGAAGCTATTTCATTTTGTTTTAACCTCTATGATCCAGGGAATTAATAATCTAGTATTACTACTCTCTAATATATATTAAATAATTGAAGGTACATTTGATTCACCTGTTGACTTTTGGGTAGAGCTATCTGAATTTCTATGTAGCCAATACTTTCCATGTAGAAAGTGGTTTGAATTTGACATCCATCCAGCCCTCCTTTCCCCGTATTTGCCGAAGATACCGACAAACATTTGCCACCTTCTGCATTTTCGACAAAAACATGATTGGGCTATCAGAAAATCTTCGCGATGGCACTATGTGGTCATTTCCCACAACATCTAACGCTCTCAATTTTTCTGTTTGTAGCCTATCCTATAGTAGATCAACAGCCTCCCTCTTGTCCTTTTTTGAAGTATTGATGTAGAAACTGGCTGTAGTCTGAATATTAGCATGTCCTGCCAATTTTGACACCGTTGTAAGCTCTACGCCTCTTTTCAGGAGCCTGGTACAAAACGTATGGCGGAATTTGTGTGGATGGATTCTGATACCCAGTTTCTCCGCAAGCTTCGTCAGCACCTTGTTTGTGGCATCTCTGTCCATCTTTGCTGACCTATTGGTTGGAATTAGGTACTCACTATCTACAAACTTGTTGTCCTTTCTTTCTCCTTGAAGGTATTTCTTTATTGCTTCTATTACTTCACCCTTTAGAGGTTCTTCTCTTCCCACCCTTGCCCCAGGAAATGGTCAAATTCATAGATAAAATATCTAAATCTCTTAGTTTTATATTCACTAACTCACTGACTCGGACACCAGTATAAAGCAGCAATAGTATAATTAATTTATCCCTTGAAGCTACCTCATCGGATTGAATGTAGAATAGTAGATTATCTACTTCTTCATCTGTAAATACTTCTACATCTTTTTCACTACCTGCAGCAAGTTTCAACTTATCTTTTCTTAGATACACTACTTGCTCTATTATATATTTCTCATCTATTAGGAATTGATTGAAAGATTGTAGGCTGTTAATTTTCTTGTTAATAGTGTTTATTTCATAGTTATTTTGCACTAAGTGATTTTTATATGCTGTAACATGAAACCTCTTTAGATTACCAGTGAAAATATTACCTTTAGATTCTATCCATCCGAGAAGGCATCTAACGTCACTCGTATAACTCGAAACAGTAGCAGGAAATAGACCATCTTCAACTAGTGTTCTATCGAAATCAGATACTAATTTTTGAGATAGTTTTTCAACATTATTTTCTTTCATGGCTATTCTTCCATATACTTTAGCAGTTCTTTAGGAGTTAACCTTAGAGGCATTATTAAGGATATAATATAATCACTACTTAGAACCATGAAGGAATTAGTGTAGCTTTCACAACTAGTGCAACTTATTAAGTCAACATATTCTTGCAAAGCATAGTTTAGATCTATTTTCTTTCTTATTGCCGCCACATCTTTTTCATCTTCTGCTATTAGAATATAGCCTCCTAAGTCAAGATATTCATTTCTTGTATGACCGTAGCAATCATTTAGTACTGTTGCTATTTCTACTATTTTGGCTACTACCTTTGCTGGAAGGTGTTTCAGAGTATCTAATTCGGCTTCTGTTTTGTGAGCTATTTTAATCATCAATTGTTCCCTCCTCTACTATAGCAGTAGAAGACTGTTTCACCATTTGAGTCAATGTATCCTTCTGTTGGTTCTTCACATTTCAACACCTCAACCCAGCCATTATCACTTAGGTACTCCTTTGCTACCATTTCTTTTGATGTTTTATTTATCCACATATCAGATATTACTTCAATGTTAAACATACTAGCTACCTCATCAGCATCTCCTAGCTTTGTATCTAATTCCTCTTTAGCTAAATCTTCCATTGCTTCCTCATTGTTATACACGTAATATTCTTCAATTTTGCAATAACCATTATTATTTAAATCTGTATATGCCTCTTTAGCCTCTTCTATGCTTATACATAACCCTACATCATCTTTTAGAAATAGATAGTATTTCACAAAATCTACCTCGATCCTATTGATTGAATTGTTATTTGTACCCATATTTATTCCCCCTTTGAATTTTCTATTCCATCTTATGTATATTAAATGCTTATATTGATATTTATTACCATTTATTGTATTACACAGTATATGAATTATCATTTATCTACAGGTACAAAAATAGCCTAAGACAGATTTTACTCTATCTTAGGCTATTTACATGCTTAGCTGCATTATTTAGATTATGCAGTGAAAATTTTCGGTATGATTTTCCCCTAGTCCTTGTACCACAATAGATGTTGCTACAGTATCTACTACGTATATTTTTGCAGTGGAGATTCAAATAGTTTTGCAGTGAACTCACCTTTTCGCCCTAGAAATCAACACTATCTAAATTCTACTTTTTACATTGCCAATAGTGCTGGCATTCTAGGTTCAAGAGAGTGTTTCACTACATTTTTTCAGTTCACTACCACACCTACTTGAATTTTGGAGGGATAGTAGGGCGTAAACTCGAATGCCCTCTTTGCCCTTAAAATAGGAATAGCTCATTCTTAGTTTTATATTTATTTGCGCAATCCCCAAAATTAGCACCTCTGGTGTAGTTGGAAGGATTGCCTCAACTTACTATTTTATATTATTTTAACCTTTAGCAGATTGAAATTATAAAAGAGACGTGGATAAAAGAAAGTGAGCCAATCATGGCAAGTAGGTCATAAAAACAAAAGTATAAGTGCAACAGTTACCAAGGTGTAATTCAAACAATTATCACATACACATATACGGAATTACTGAAATGTCATACTTATGAACGCAGTAATCACGTGTTTTAGTCGTATAAAAATAAAATAACAAGAGAATAATCTCTTGCTATTAATCAATACGGTGAATATAAATTTTTTATTGTTTTGTTCTTATATCTTTTAGGAACACTCATAATATAAATTAATATTATAAGTGTTGTTTAGACTAAAAATGTTAACTACTACAAAAGAGTAATGTTAACAATTACTACATTAGTAGTAACATTTTTTTTAGACCCAAACCCCTTAAAAATATTTTTAAACAATAGCAACAAAAAATTTATCATATATTCACCGCCTTCATTTATTTGATTGCTTACTATCTATTATATACACTAATTCCACTAATGTTCATAAATAAAATATAATATGGAGGGAACTTTAAAATTTAAAATTTGAACTGCACCATGATAATTGTCGCAACTACATCAAAATGAGCACCAGCAGCTAATTCAATAGCCACTAATGCTCACTCCAATTTTCTTCCGTCTTTAGTTCTACTACTCTCACAATCTATTGCGCTAACTTGTGCTGCTAACTTGTCTAGCCTGTCATTTAATCTATTTAATTCCTTTTGGTCAAGACTAGTAAGTTGCTTACCTTGTTCCGCTATTTCTCTCATTTGTAGCAGCTTCACTTCTTTGACATTAAGCATCTTCTGTTTGTCCTTCGTCCACTTAAGTTCCTGTTGAAGTTGTTTATTTTCTGCTTCATTTTTATCCCTTTGCACACCTGCAACTACATCTAAATTCTGTCCGATATTTGGGTCTATTGCAGCATTATGTACTTTATCTATAATTTGCTTATCGTTTTCTTTCCCCGTATCAATAGATGTTGTCTTAGCACCTACTATATCATCCAATTGTTGAACCTTTGGTTGAATGCCTACAATTGATAGTGGTGTAATATCCATATGATTACCTCCTATCTACTATATATTATTTTAAAAAAGAAGCCAGAGTTTTCACCCTGACTCCTTAATGTTACTTTTACAAATTCTTCAATTATCTTAATAATGCAAGAACTTGTTGTGGTTGTTGATTAGCTTGAACAAGCATTGCTTGAGCAGCCTGATTAAGAATGTTGTTCTTTGAGAATGTAGACATTTCTTTAGCCATATCTACGTCTCTAATTCTTGATTCAGCTGATGTTAAGTTTTCACTTGATGTTCCTAAATTAGCTATTGTATGGTCTAATCTGTTTGAATAAGCACCAAGTTTTGCTCTTTCTCCTGATACTGCTGCTGTAGCTTCATCAAGAACCTTAATTGCTGCTGAAGAACTTGCTGAAGTAGATAAATCAAGAGCAGTTTCACCAGTTGTTGAAACATCTGATAAAGTATTACCTGCACTAGTAGCCACGTAAGTAGCTCCTAAAACATCGCCATTAGCTCCAGATGCTGTAGCACCTGCTGTTCCTGCTAATCCTAAAGCAGCTGAACGCATATCGCTAAAGCTAGCAGTAAATGTTTGGCTTTGATTTGCACCAATTTGGAATGTAAATGCTGATGATGCTGCTGTAGTTATAGCTGCTGTTGCTGCTACTGTAGTTACTCCAGCTGTAGTTTCAGATGCTGATGCTCCTGTACCTGAAACAACTGGAGCTACCGATGAAAAATTTGCTGCTTTTTGAGTTAAGTCACCAGCTGCAGTCATTGTATATTTAGAACTTGTATCAGCATTAACAAGTGCGGATAATTCTGTTAAATCATTCCAACTACCAGCAGTACCCGCTGATGCACTATAAGTATAAGCTGTTGAATCAATAGTAACCTCTGACGTTCCCACTGTTAAAGCATATACGCCAGCAGAACCTGCAGTACCTGCATTTGCTGCCACCGTTGAAGTTCCTGTTACTGCTCCTGCTGAACCATCAAGTAAATTCTGAGTATTGAACTGAGTAGTGTTACCAATTCTGCTTGTTTCTGAAGTTAACTGATTCATTTCTTTTTGTATTTGTGTTCTATCCTCAGCTGTATTAGTATCATTAGAACCTTGAACAGCTAACTCTCTCATTCTTTGTAAAATTGAAGTAGTTTCATTTAATGCTCCTTCTCCAGTTCCTATCATTGAAATACCATCTTGAGCATTAGCTGAAGCTTGGTCTAATCCTCTGATTTGTCCTCTCATTTTCTCTGATATAGCAAGACCTGCTGCATCGTCTCCAGCCTTGTTAATTCTAAGACCTGATGAAAGTTTTTCCATTGATTTTGAAGCTGTTGAAGCGTTTATCCCCATGTTCCTTGTAGCGTTCATTGCACCTAAGTTGTGATTGATTATCATAATAAATTCCTCCTTGAATTTTTAGTAGGACATCCTTGTCCTCTATTGGTTATTTATAGTTAAGCTCATTGTGAGCTATACTAACTAATTTGTTGAACAGTTGTTTTTTAATTTGTCTTTCTTGCTTTCTTTGTTGATTTTCATCATCTTGCGATATCAAGGCTTTCAGAGCATTGTAAACATCAAGTTGATTTTCAACTGTTGGGCAACCTTCTAACCTCATTTACTTATTCTTATTTCTTAAAGCATATTCTATTTCTATTTCTATTTCTATTTCTATTTCTATTTCTATTTCTATTTCTATTTCTATTTCTATTTCTATTTCTAATATATACTTCGTTACTATTAATAATAACTTTACACCTTTTTAAAAATATATATTAAAAGAATATTCTCTGTTTCTCTTTGCTATTATTCTGTTGCTTTTATCTGTATTTCTGCTTCTAATATATACTTCGTTACTACAAATAATAACTTTATACTTTCTTAAAAATATATTTTAATATATTTACTATTCTATTTTAAATTTTTTTACTTAAAAAAACTGCTTCAGATGGAAATTTGTTATAACCCATAATTCCTGTCTGTCTTTTTTTATTTTTTTTCATTTTATCTAATAAATCATCTTTTTTTACTTTCATTCTAGATGCTAAATCTTTCTCTAAGTTTTCTATTCCATACTGCAAATATAATTTTTTCAGTTCTTCTTTAGAATAATTAATTTTATTCATATCATCTATAATCAATTGCCTTTTTTGAAAGATTTCATTTAGCTTTTCATATTCCTCTATTTTAACTATTTCAATAATAGTCAAAGTGGTATTTTTATATTTTATAAAATTATCCTCTAAGTTCAATTTATCACCTGCTTTATATTAAATAATAATTTACAATTAGCACTTCCCAATAGTTATTATAAACTACTAATTGCATTTATGATGAACTTGTTCCAAGCATAGAGCTGAGTGCACTTTGTTGCGAATTTAAAGCATTCATTGCCGTTTCTAGCGCAGTGAATTTAGCATAATACCTAGTTGAAGCAGCATCCAGTTGGCTTTGAAATTTAGTAATATTTAATGTCTGATTATAAACTTGGTCAGGGAGTGTATTTTTACCGGCAGTACCTGAACTACTGTAATCATATTGCTTATTTACAAATATATTCATAGATCCACTTAGTGTATAAGTACCATCCTTACCTAATCCAGGCGATGCTACATAGTCCCTCAATATGCTATCCATTCTTGTAAATATACCATCTTCCTTATATTTTTCTGATCCTGCATAAGCCTGGTTAGTAGTTAAAGTGCTACTTGAAGATCCAATAAACAATTTTTTAAAGTCATCCATGTTATTTTCAATAGCATCCTTTAATTTTGTCTCATCCGAAATTACAAGCTTACCACCATCTGTGGTATCTGTTGAGGTTTGAATACCTACCGCATCAGTACCAAAGGCACCAAAGTTTAAAGCAACCTTTCCAGTACTACTATCATTACTGTCATAACTACTATATACAGGTGAATAAAGTGTTCCTCGCAATTGAGTCAATAAAGTACTTAAATAGTCATCTTTTTTTAATATTCCAACCTTTGCTTTAGTCTCCCATGCAGTTATTTGAGTTTCACTCATACTTGTTTTCTGTGCATCAGTTAACGGAGGATAATTCTTATCTTTTGTTTCTGTCAGTTTTGTGTTAATTGTTGATATTATAGTATTATAATCCTCTATAAATGCTTTTATATTAGTAACAACAGCATCTGAATTTGATGTTACAGTTACATTTGAAGTTTCAGTACCTGTATTTACTCCTACTAGATTATATGTAACACCATTTACTGTGAATTTATTAGAACTTTGAGTAGTTGTTGTAGATGCGGATTGTCCTGGAGCTGTGATTGCTACCATCGCATCAGTACCTAATTTCGTTATTGTATTTGTTGTAACTCCAGCATTAACAGTTGTCACTGCTCCAGTTAAGCCTAAGTTTGTTAGTATACTGTCTGTTCCAGCAGTTGCAACCTCGGCTATATTAAACCCGGAAGCGGAGCCATAATTCTTTGATTGGAATGAAATTTTTCCAGTTGTATCATCTATGCTCATTGTAACTGCTCCACCTGTTGCACTATTAACTTTATCCATTAACTCTTTAATCGTAGATGTACTAGTTGAAGATATGGTTACTGGTGTTGCATTCGTAGCTGCATCATAGGATAATGAAAAGCTAGTATTTGTTGTAATTCCCAAATCTGATAATTTTGATGCAGATGATATGCCACTATTTATAGTGGTATCCGTTATATCCGATATAGCATTATCAGTATTAATCAGTTTAATTGTATCTGAATTTGAAGAAGCTTTTGTAAATTTAATATATTCATTAGTACCTTCTTTAACATATGATGCAGTAATTTTGCCATTTAAACTTGATCCTGCAATTTTGCTATTTATCGCAGTCACTATATCTTGTGGTGTACCTGAACTTAGATCTGGCATTGTCAAGCTAACTGATGAGTTAACTCCAGGTGTGGTAACTCCTAGTGTAGTTACACTAGCTGTTGTTACATCAAATTTTAAATCATTAGCGGTCCAGTTTGCAGCTGATACAGATATCATTGAGTTTTGTGACTTGCCATCTATTTTAGCTTGTTCTGCTAGCTTACTTACATTCACCTTATAAGTTCCAGCCTTTGCAGTTGCAGCTGATGATCCTGTAACTACAGAGCTATCATCACTTACAGCTGTATTAATATTCATAGAGCTTCCAGACATCATATACTTACTTGAAAGCGGATCAAAATAATCCTGTAATCCTTTTATACCTGTAATAATTCCTTTATATGCATCTTGCTGCCACGCCAATGTTTGCTTAGCCTGGTTAGCCTTATCTATCTTAAGTTGATAATTTGAAACCATTGATTTAACCACTGCATCTGTATCAATACCAGATGCCATTCCTGATATTCTTAATAAATTTGAACTTGAAGTAGTACTTGTAGTTGAAGTAGTACTTGGATAAATACTTGTCATATGTAATTCCCCCCTTACTTTTTATTAATTAACCGTGAGCATTGTTAATTCTATTTTGTTACTTTAGATTTTTTATAAGCCTCGTTCCAAGTATCACGAATATCGTCAATCAAAGGAATGATTTCATTCATGATTGCTTCACTTTTTTTAATATTAGCATCCACAAGTCTACGTGCTATAAACTCATAAACCTTCATTAAACTTTCTGCCCATTCGCCACCTTTAGTCACATTCAAGGTTGTCATTAACTCATAAAATATATTCTGAGTTTTTACAATGTTTTCATGAGCTTTATTAATATCCTTATCCATAATGGCTTGTCTACCTATTTTCGAAAATTTTGCAGCCCCATCTACTAACATCAAAAGTAACTGATCCTTTGATGCAAAATTTACGCTATTGCTTTTATAAGTATTGAATGCATTTCCATAAGCGTTCATTGCCATAATCCTTCACCCCTACTTTTTAGTATCTATAAAATTTCCAACGTCCTTTTGCTCTTTTGCTAAATTCTCTTTAAAAACCTCTATTTCGTATTGCATATTTTTATATGCCCCTACAACTATTTTATGGTTTTTCTTATATTTTGATAACTTGCCCCTAAATTCTTCATAAGTTTTTGAATTATCTCTTGGGTTTCTATCTTTATTTACAGTTATTGAATCTTTTCTATGAACTACTCCAGACCTTGTTGTATTTTTAACTCTCTGTCTTATTTCAACATCAATTTTATTTAATTTAAATTCCATGATATCCCTCCCATCTTTTTCCTAGTGGGTTACGATTTTTTTATTAAAAATTACGCCTTTTTATCAACCAAGATACCAGCCATCTCACACATTTTAGCTACCATATCTAGTATTTTCTTTGAGGGAATTTCATTTAAGACTGTATTAGTATTGTTATCAATAACCTTTATAATCATCTCGTTTAACACATCATGTTTTTCATATTGTAGGTGAGTGCCCTCACCCTCTAAAAATTTATTTATTTTGTTTACTGCATTTTTAATCTCTTTTTCACTACTTTCTTTTTTACCTAGTAAACTACTTTTTTCATCAGGTTTTGAAACCTTAACGTTTTCAGCACTTTTATAAAAGCTATTCAAATCTATGAAGTCATTTTTAATATTACCCCCAATATCCATATTCTCCCCCCATTTAGCATTTAACTTTTCTAAAGCAGATGCATCAAAATTTATTGCCCTTTGATTTTCATCAAAAACTTCTTTGTAGAGTTCTTTCCTTAAGATACTAATCTCTCTTGGTGCATCTATTGAAATTTTTACAGATCCACTTTCAATTTTAACTATAGTTACTTCAACATTTTCACCTATTAATAAGGATTCACCTTTTTTTCTACCTATTACTAACATTTAGACCTCCCACCTTGCTGCTTTTTGTAGAAGACAGCAATTATTAATTGCTATTTTCTTTAAATAGAGGTTCCTTTAATTTGTATTTATCATTATCTAATATCAATTGCTCACCAAATTTTTCTTTTATATTAACAATGATAGGAGCTTTTAAATTAGTAGTCATATTATTTATATTTGAATTTAAAGTTACCGTGGTTAATACTAATACCTCTTCTGCCTTAGATATTGCAAGTTCTTTTATACAGGTATCAGGTATTTTAAATTCATAATCCTTTATGACATTAAAAGGAGATACCATAACTAGACCCATCTCAGTATTTTCAATTGAGTGTAAAATACTAAAAACTTCATTTTTCTCTAATGGGAAAATTATAAATTTTTTCAATTCTTTAAATCCTGGAAGACCTTTTTTAAACATTATAACATCTTCATCACTATATTCTCTAACGCCATGATGCTTAGTGATTAGCTCCATATTAGACTTCACTCCTTTAGTAAAAATCATTTTAATCAACTTTCAAGTGTCAGATCTACTCATTAAGATATCTATATTATAAATAGTCAAGTAATGAAGGCTGAAGTACCTTAGCACTAGTTTGGAGAGATGCCGTATACACAGTTTGCATGGTAGCATATTCCATAGCTTTTTCTGTAATATCTATATCCTCTGTGCTAGTAAGAACTTCTGTCATATTAGTATTTTGGTCTTCATTTCTGGCTAAAGCGCTTTCCATTCCATTTTGCTTAGCACCAACCTCTGAACGCAATTTTAGTACATTTGTCATTACAGCTTGAATACCAGTTAAATCTGCTCCGTTGAGGGCTGCAATATCAGTAGCATCTGTAGACCCAAGATGATTAGTAATATTCTCTAATAACTTCTTAAGATTATCATCTGTTCCAGTTCCATAATTTATAACTTCTGTTGCTGTTACATTATACTCCATCGTCACACCTTGAGATACTTCAACTGACAGTTTAGAACCTATCTGATTTAACTCTTTATCATTAGTCGATGTTAAAGTCAAAGGTGTGTTCTTACTTGTAGAATCTTCTATTGCCGCAGTAGGTTTATCAGTTCCTCTTGTTCCACCAAATATATATTTACCATCAAACGTTGTATTTAGAATCTGAGAAAGTTCTCCAACCTTTTGATTAATTTCATCCTTAATAGCACCTCTTTCATCTACTCCATGACCAGCATCACCAGCTGATACTAAAAGTTCTTGAATTCTAGTAGCTACATTGCCTACTTGCCCGAGTGCGGTATCTGTCATATCAAGCCAAGTTGATGTATTTTTGATATTACTATTATATTGTATATTTGAAGCTATATCTGAATTTATTTGCATTATCTTAGAGGCTTTAGTTGGGTCATCCGATGCCTTTCGTATTTGTTTACCTGTAGCCATTTGAGTTTGAAGCGTACTTAAACTATTTAAATTTGTTTTCATATCCCTTAAAAAATTATTTGAAAGCATTTTATTAGTTATTCTCATATATTCACCCCTTAATTAAAACACATATATATTTTGTTAATTATTTTTTTAAACCATTAACAATTAAATCTAGAAGTTCATCAACTGTTGAAATAATCTTCGCATTAGCTGCATAAGCATGTTGATATTGAATTAAATTAGCCATTTCTTCATCTAAGGATACCCCTGATATAGAAGTTCTTGATTCTTCTAGGTTTGAAAGTTGTAATTCATGGTTTGTAACATTTTGTTTGGCATCTTGAACCTGTATAGCTAAACTATTCACGATACCAGTAAAGTAACTACCGATAGTCATACCATCTGAGGCTGAAGTAAATGTCGGCAATTTTGATTCATTTCCTTCAACAAACCCATTTGCATCAATAAAATCTTTTCTTGTTGAAGTAGGAGTTATACCTTGAATCTCAAACTTAACATCTTTAAGCTGCGCAATAGCTGACGCTCTAGTTCCATCAATTGTTCCTGGAGTATTACCTATTCCAACCTTAATAAGCATAGGATTCTTAATTATTATTGAATTAACTGAAATATTCCCTGCTGTAATTTCTGTTTCTCCTGCAATTGAAGTGTCATCACTATTAACAAAAAAATTAAATGTACCATTAACCGCATCAGTTTGATCTCCATGTACTGCATTTACTGAAAACGCAATGCTCTTCGCTAGATTATTTAATTGATTAACATATGTGTCTATATCTGCTTGTACAGACATGTATCCATTTAACTCTCCTGTTATTGGTTTAAATAATTGATAATCTGTTCCATTAGCCTCTCCAGTTCCGGTAGCCAATTGTACTTTTGTTTCATTAGTGCCTCCACCAATAAATTCTTTCCCTGCCATTCTAATACCGGCTGTATCAACAGCATAACCTTCCTTATCTGCCACAAGCACTCTGCCTTGATCTAAACTTGTATATTGATCACTAGTTAACGTCATAGACATCGTTACTTTATTTGCATCAGTTGACATGTCTCCATTTTTATAATAAGTTACATCATAATTTGTGCTACCAGTTACAGCACCGCTTTGATCGACTGACTTTGCAATACTACTCACATAAGAAAATCTCTTAACATCATCAGTTGAAACAGATTTTACAAGTGTTAGATCTACAGCGGCCCCATCAGTTGCCTTTATGTCTTCTCCTCCATATGTCTTTTTATCAATTGTAATACCAAATTTTGTACTAAGCTGATCTTCAAGTAAATCCCTTTTGTCCATTAAATCATTAGGTTCATTTCCACCAATCTTTACTGTTTTAATTTGTTTATTTAAATCATCTATTTGATTTAGCATAGCATTTATATCCACTACATCCTGCCTTACAACAGCCTTAGAGTCGTCCTTTACTATCATTAACTGATTGTAAGTACTATTCAATTCATCAGTTAAAGCTTTGGATTGCTGTGCAACTACGGTTCTTGTATTAGATAATTCTGGGCTTGTTGAAAGTGCTTGCCAAGAAGCAAAGACCTTATCTAGTAAAGTTGGCACACCAGTATCACTAACTCCATTTAAAACAGTTTCCACCTCTGATAAAACATTTTCTTTTCCCTGATTTAATCCCATAGTACCATTTTCCGCTCTTACCTGATAATCTAAATACGTATCTCTAATTCTTGATATAGAAGAAATTTGTACACCAGTACCTAATTGTCCTGGTCCCATAGCATTATTCATAGTAGGCATACCAAATGGAGTTGTAGTTTCCATAAGTGCCCTTTGCCTTGAATATCCGTCTGTGTTCGCATTTGCTATATTATGACTTGTTACATCTATTGCTCCTTGTTGAGCAGTCATGCCTCTTACTGCAACATTTAAAGTTGAATATAATCCTGACATTGTCTCACCTCCTACTATTTTCTTACTTTACCATATCCGTTATAGGTTTTTGCTTCACGTACCGGATTTAATACATTTAACATTCTATTTGTAAAACTAAGCCCTTGTTTTATAAGTAACTCATTTGTGTCTTTTTGTAATACAACAGCTTGTAATAACTTCTTAATTGCATGAAAATTCTTTTCAAGCTCTGGATCTCTAGCTTCTTCAATTATTGGCCCCATAGCTTTATTTTCAGTAATTTTTCTTCGCTGCACTTCCATGTGAGCTATGTTTTTATTTGCTTCTTTAATTTTATTTACGCAAGCTTCCATTCCGAATATATCATTAGTAATTATGCATTTGTGTTGATTTTCAAGTTCTAGTAAAAGAGCCCTAAGGGCTTCCATTTCCTGTAACATTACTTCATTTAGTTTTTGCATCATAACTAAATATCGCGTCCCTTCATATTATCAATAATTCTTTTAGCTATTAATTTCGAATCAATATTGTAAGTACCATTATTTACTTTACTTCTAATAGCTTCTATCTTCTCATTTGAATTAATTAACTTACCATCTAGTGATAAAGCACTTAGACTTTTTCCTTCTTTCGATAACTCGATTGTATCGGTATCTTTTTTAGTAGGAGCCACCTTTGGTTCTACTTTAGCTGTATTCTTTTTATAAAAACTAATCACATCATTTTTTAATCCATCTATTTTCATTTTAATACACCCCTAGCTTTTTATATCTTTAAGCCTAGTTTTTAATTCATCTACTTCTATTATCGTATACATTTCTTTAAAGTTTATATGATAAACAAAAAAAGGAATAAATTTTCTTTATTCCCCCCTTAATTTCATTACCTTTCTATGCACAAAGAAAAGTATATATTACGTATAATGCATTGAAACGAGCTTTAGAACTTCTTATTTTGTTTTTAATTGATATGCGTTAAGAAAAATATATGTTTGAGCGATAGCGAGTTTATATTTTTTAGCAGATTAATTAAAAATAAAATTAGTAGTTCTTAGCGAAGTGAATGCATTAATCGTATTGCAATACGCGTAATATATACTTTTTTATTTTATTCAGATATTGCTCTGACTCTTTCTTCTCCACTAATTATACTAGTAATTCTAACTCCAAAGTTCTCATCTACAACTACAACTTCGCCGTATGCTACTTTCTTGCCGTTAACTAATATATCTACAGGCTCTTCTGCTAACTTATCAAGTTCAATTAAAGACCCAGTTCCCAAGTTTAAAATATCCCTAATATTCTTTTTAGTTTTTCCAAGCACTACAGAAATTTCTAGAGGAACATCTAATATTAAATCAATATTCCTAGGTGAATTATAAACTGAAGTTTTTGTAAGTGGCTGAAAAGTTGCATTACGAACATCTATTTGTGGTTCCACCCTCTCTATTGGCTTTGCATAATACTCTGGTTCTAATGGAACATTTGAATTTACTGGTGCATTTTGCGGCGCCTGTTCTACACGCACAGGCTCTACCTTAGGTGCTTCTACTTTTTGTTGCGGGCTAGCTTTAGGAGCCTCCACGGTTTCTTCTGTTCCCATCATAATAGATACTATCTTTTTAGCGGTTTTTTTAGGTAGCACCTGCATTATAACACTATCAATTAAATCGCCAATAGTTATTTTAAAAGCTACCTGAACAACTTCCTCATCGTCAGCTATACTATCACTTAAAGGTACAGTAGAATCATCCCATATTTTAGATTGGGGTGGTGAAATATTTACTTCTCTTGAAAACATCATTGCCATAGATGTTGCAGCAGAACCAATCATCTGATTCATAGCTTCAGACACAGCACTGATTTCAATTTCCGAAAGTTCAGATTTGCCTTCTATATTGCCATCTCCACCCATCATTAAACTAGCAATAACCGCCGCATCAGTATTTTTCATTACTAAGAGGTTTCCACCTGATATACCACTTGTAAATTTCACGTCTAAAGCAATATTTGGAACTTCAAATGTAGCCCTTAACTTTCTAAGTGTACTTACCGTAACTGCTGGAGTTGCAATATTTACTGGTTGGCCTACAATAGTTGAAAGAGCTGTTGATGCTGATCCCATAGAAATATTTCCAACTTCACCCAGTAAATCTTTCTCACTATCAGTTAGCACAAAAACCTCCAAAGGTTCGCCACTTACGTTACTTCCAGAGTCTACAACGCCTGCGCTTATTTCATTGTTAGGGACTAAGTCCTCTGAAGGGCTCACATCGCCACCATTTAGAAGAGCGTCGATTTCTTCTTGCGAAAGAAAGCCGTTACTCATAATTTCCCACATCCTTATCTATTATATCTATTATCTCAATTCCTCTATTTTTACCTATGATGCCAGGTTTACCAGTATAACATAAACTATCTTCCACAAATAAATTAACTTTGCTATCACTTAAATTGTCTAAGGTGATTACATCACCTTCACTTAATTGTAAAAATTCATTTACTGTAATATTTGTACTACCTAGCACTCCTGTCATTGGAACTTTTACTATGTTTAATCTATCCTTTAATCTATTTCTAGACTCATTGACAATTTCTTCATCATTTTCTCTAAACCAATATTGCACAACAAGTTTATCAAGCACTTTTTCAATACTTAAATAAGGTATACACATATTTATAAAAGTACTATTATTTCTCATTTCTACAGAAAAAGTAATTAGCGCAACTGGTTCATTTGGTGCTAAAGTTTGATTAAGTGCAGGATTAGTCTCTAATGCCTCAATCTCTGGTTCTACATTTAAAACATCTTCCCACGCAAGTTTCAAGTTAGATATAAGTCCCTCATTAACTTTTCTTAATATGTTTTTATCTATATCAGAGAATTCTTTGAGTTTAACCATGCGACTTCCCTGTCCACCTAGAAGTATATCAATTACTTGAAAAGCGAACTGAGGATTAGTTTCAAATAATATAGACCCACTTAAAGGTGGCATTTTAAATATAGTTAAAATTGTAGGGTTAGGAATTGAGTGAATAAATTCATCATAGGTTATTTGCTGAATACTCTCAATTTTAACCTTTACATTATTTCTTAGCTGCGCAGTTAAGTAACTTGATATTAATCTTCCATAATTATCATGAATGAGCTCAAGCGTTCTTAAATGATCTTTTGAGAATTTTTGAGGACTTTTGAAATCATATAACTTAACTTTATGTTTTTCTTCTTCGTTTTCAATCTGGTCTGCTTCTATTTCCCCAGAAGATAGGGCAGATAAAAGTGAGTCTATTTCGCCTTGCGATAATACTTCTGCCATATTTCTACCTCATCTCTTTTGCGAACAGTATGATTACTGAATACAGTATGATTACTTGCTTAATTGTATTTATGGTACTTAACGTATCCAATTAATTTTCAATAAGTCTTCCAATGTCAATTAATGTAACTATTCTATCTTTAAAGTTTATAACCCCTTTAATGTAGGTTTTAGTTTTGTCAGTTTCAAGTTTTTCAATTATATTTTCCTCGATTTCTAACACCTCGTCAACTTGGTCAACAGTAACTCCAACAGACTCTTCCTTTAGATTTAATATAATAATATTTTCTTGTTCCATAGTACCCTTTTCAATACCTAAAAGGAGATTTATATCTAGTAGAGAAATTATATTACCTCTTAGATTAATTAAGCCTTTTATATAAGCTGCAGACTTAGGTACTTTTGTTATTTCCATCATATCATTAATGCTTTGAACAATAGATGCTTCTACTGCAAACTGTTCCTCATTAACTTTAAATACAACTACTTGCATAACATTCCCCTCCTAACCTAAAACTTTTTTTATTGCTTCAAGTACTCTATCTGACTGGAATGGCTTAACAATGAAGTCCTTTGCTCCAGCCCTTATTGCATCCATAACCATAGTCTGTTGACCCATAGCACTACACATAATTACTTTCGCAGCAGGATCAAAAGCTTTAATTGCTTTAACAGCTTCAATCCCATCCATCTCAGGCATTGTAATATCCATGGTAACAATGTCTGGTTTTTCTAATTTGTATAATTCCACACCTTTAAGGCCATTGTTTGCTTCACCCACAACATCATACCCGTTTTTTTCCAATATATCTTTTATCATCATTCTCATAAATGCAGCGTCATCAACAATTAATACTCTAGCCATACTTTTAATACCTCCAATTAATTTACACCTAATGAATTTAATATTTTCTCAAGCGATCCGGGCATTGGTACATAATAGAAATGCCCTCTTATTTTTTGATTTTCTTGTAAAAAATTTGTTTCTAAATCGAGTACATATTCATCGAATTGCCCTGATTCTATATAAGTTGTTGACAGTATTGCCGCCATCATATCCAAAGTAACAGCTGGAACAGAAGGTCTAACCTCAAGATTCGTAAGTTTCGCTATTGCATTCATGAAAGAACTTGCAATAATATTTCCTATCTCACCTAATGCCGAATTCCCAAGTTCCGTTATTTGCTCCTGCTGCTCACCTAGAAGTCTTGAAATAATGTTTAAAGCAACATCTTTTTCTAATGTAAATAAAATATTGCCTGGTATATCTCCGAGGACCCTTACTATAACACCAACTACTACTTCTTCAACTCCAATTTTAGAAAAAATGTCATCGAAGGGAACAATACTCACTTTTGGTACGCTCATATCTACTTTTTCATTCAATAAATCTGATAATGCAGTAGCCGCATTCCCTGCTCCAATATTACCTACTTCTTGTAATACATCCAATTGAACTGGACTTAGCTCAGAATAATCCATTCTATACTCTCCTTACACTAAAGCAGCAACATCTAGTATTAATGTAACTAGTCCATCGCCTAAAATAGTTGCTCCTATATATTCTTTTAGTCCCTTAAGTGTCTTTCCTAGAGGCTTTATTACAATTTCTTGTTGCCCTAGCAATGAATCTACTAAAAGCCCTACTGTTTTCTCTCCAACTTTTACAATAACAATATATTTTTTTGTATTTTCACTAGTTTCTATTTGCATTATTGTATTTACTCTTACTAGTGAAATTACGCTATCATTGTATACAATAACCTCTTTACCATTAGTTTTCTTAATAAGCTCGTCCTTATAATCTATTACTCTATCTATATAACCAAGAGAAATAGCCATAGTCTCATCACCTACTTTAACTAACAATGCTTGAATAATTTGAAGTGTCAATGGTAATCTTATAATAAATGAGGTACCTTTGTCAATCTCACTTGTGGCATCTACTGTTCCACCAAGAGCCGCGATTTTAGTTTTAACAACATCCATACCAACTCCACGTCCAGAAATATCTGTCACTTTCTCATTTGTGCTAAAACCTTGTGCAAAAATTAAATTTTTAATATCTGCTTCAGTCATGCCTTCAGTGTTTATGCCAACCTTATCAGCTTTAGCCTTGATTTTTTCAACATTTAACCCCGCACCATCATCTTCCACCTTTATTATGGCTTTAGTACCCTCAGCATATGCTATAAGTTTAATTGTGCCAATAGGATTTTTCCCTTTAGCAATTCTTACTTCACTGGATTCTATACCATGATCTGCAGCATTTCGAAGTAAATGAAGTAGTGGTTCGCCTATTTCATCAATAACTGTCCTATCAATTTCTGTCTCCTGACCTTGCACTACTAGTTCCATTTCTTTATCGAGTTCCTTTGATAGATCTCTTATCATCCTTGGAAATCTATTAAACACTACTTCTAGTGGAAGCATCCTTATCTTCATTACTAAATCTTGCAGCTCTGATGTAGCCCTTGCAACTTGCTCTAAGGTTTCATTTAAATCAGTTAATTTATGATTACTACTTATTTGTTCAAGCCTTGTTCTATGAATTACAAGTTCAGATACCATATTCATAAATTTATCTAATCTCTCTAGCTCAACTCTCACAGATTGATGAGCTTTCTTATGAGTCGCTACTTCTTTTTTCTCTCCATTTTTACCTTCTACAGATGCCACAACTTTCAATGTTTCTTTTTTAATTCCAGGAGATTTTTCAATTGACTTAAATTCTCCTAATTGGTTAGGTAAGTTTTTAGTATCAGCTTTAACGGTAGCATTTTCTACCATTACTTTTTCTACTTCCGAAATATTCATCAGATTATCTATAATTTCTTCTTTGTCTTTATGAGTAATAAAGATTAAATTTATTTCGAATTCAAAATTTTCATCTTCTAAATCCTCTGCGGAAGGCATGGATTTTATTATTTCGCCAAATTCTTCTAAACTCTTAAAAATAAGAAATGCCCTTGCTGCTTTAAGTAGCGTATTTTCACTTATTAAAATTTTTATCTCAAAGGCATTATACAGTTTTTCCTTTGCTTCCTTAATTACATTAATGTCATATTCATTAAGAATCATTCTCTCATCAATATTATTATTGCTATCATCTTTTTTATCATTTTCTTTTTCACTAGTTATTACCGTGTCATTTCCCTCTACCATAGAATGCAGATCATTTATTATATCATCAATTGAAAGTTCTTCTGAAATATCTTCTGAAATATTATTTACCATTTTTTCTAAAGTATCAAGACATCTAAATAAAACAGTTACAACCTTTTCTGTTACATTAAGTTTACCTTCTCGAAATTTAGATAAAACATCCTCCATTTTATGTGTTAATTCCGCCATTTGAGTAAATCCCATAGTTGCAGCCATTCCCTTTATGGTATGAGCTACCCTAAATATTTCATTTAACTTATCTATATCTTCTGGCTTTTGTTCTAGTTCAAGAAGAGATTCATTCAACGTCTGTAAATTTTCCATAGACTCTTCTAAGAACATTGACATGTATTGTGATGTATCCATATTATTCCCCTCCCCATTAATTGTTCCACCTTATATCTTTTTATAAATAAATGTAGATGTCTTTTCGAATCCGTACTCTTTATAATTATATATACTTTCAGTGGCGCCTACAAACAATAATCCACCTTTTTTTAGTGAGATGCCTATTTTTTTATATATTTTCTCTTTAACATCTTGATTAAAATAAATAACTACATTTCGGCACACTATTAAATCAAAATTGCTTTCAAAGTTTTCTAGAATAAGATCATGTTTCTTGAACTCCACCATTTTTTTAATTTTATCACTAATTTTATATTTATCATCACTCACTTCAAAATATTTATCCAAAAATTTTTCTGGTACATTTTTAATTTCTGAATAAACAAATTCTCCAATTTTGGCTTTTTGAAGTATTGTGCTATCTATATCTGTAGCAATAATTTTATGATTAACCCTTGAATTTAAATTATCCACTATCATAGCAAGAGAATAAGGTTCAGCTCCAATTGAACATGCTGCGCTCCAAATTTTAAGCCCTGAATTGTATGGGAGTTCTGATGCTATTTTTTTTGAAAGTTCATCAAATATTTCAGGATTTCTAAAAAATTCTGTTACGTTTATTGTAAAGAAATCTAAAAATTTCTGTTTTTGGGCAGGATCTTTTTTTAATAGTGTTATATACTCCTCTACAGAATGAACCTCAACCCTTGACATTAAACTTAAAATCCTTCTATGCAATTGATTAGATTTATAAGCAGATAAATCTATATTATATTCTTTTAAAACCCATTTTTCAAAATATATCAAATCCATTATCGTTTGCTCACCTCCCCATTACAAATTTCTTAATCTCCTCTGCAACATTAGGCAAGGGAACAATTTCATCTACTTTTCCTGTTTCGAAAGCAGCCTTTGGCATGCCATATATTATGCATGTAGATTCGTGCTCAGCCATTGTAATTCCTCCATTGTCTTTAACAGTTGCTGTCCCTATGGCACCATCACGTCCCATTCCAGTAAGTATAACACTAAGCAGCCTTGAGCCATAAACACTTGCAGCTGATATAAAAAGCTTATCTACTGCAGGCCTAACCCCCCAAATAGTAGGTTCTGTATTTAGATGTATCCTCTTGTCACTTCCTATTTCCATGTGATAACCACCAGGAGCGATATAAACAACATTTTTTTCTATTTTTTCATTATCTAATGCTTCTCCGACCTTTAGTTTACTGTTTAAATTAAGTCTCTGCGCAAAAGCCTTTGTAAATCCTATTGGCATATGTTGTACTACAAAAACTGGGACTCCTATATCAATTGGCAGAGCTGTTATTACCTGATATAATGCTTTTGGTCCACCAGTGGACGCTCCAATTACCACTGCCTCTATATTCATGCCTACTCTAGTTGTAGCCTTTTGAGATATTTCTCTATTCATTTTTCTGGAGGGTTTTGATATAAAATCGAAAGTCATTACACATATCCCCTCTAAGCTTTAAATAAATTTAAATTTCTGTAGTTCCCTTTCCTACAGTTCTAACAGACAGAACTCCACTTTTGGTATCAAATATTAACGTTCTACCCTTATTCCCGCCAATATCTTCAGAAATTATAGGGATGGATAGCATTTTAAGAACATTTTTTACTGCTATACTATTTCGGTTCCCAATGTCCATTATTATGCTTTTATCTGAGAAATTAAACATAGAAGCTCCACCTGCTATTTTAGCCCTCATATTTCTTAATTTAGCACCTTTTTTTATCATATTCTCAACTAAAATGGGGATTGCTAAATCCGCAAATTTTATTACATTGGTTATTTTATTAAATTGTATACTATCTGGAAGCATTATATGTGCTAGCCCTCCAATTTCTATACTTTTATCATAAATTGCAATCCCAACGCAAGATCCTAGGCCCACAGTTATTAATTTATCTGGTGAAAATGCTACATTTAAATCTGCAATTCCTACTTTTATTTCATTATATTCCATATTTACACCCTATTTTATAATATTTGTATTTTCTCTTCCTCAGTCAATATAGCTGAAATATTTAAATAAATAATTATTTTACCATCAATTTTAATAAGTCCTTTAATATATCTTTTCGATATTCCCTCAATTATTTCAGGAGCATCTTCTATGTTATCTGTTAGTACATCCTTTACCTCTGATACAATATCAACTATTATTCCTATTTTACCAAGATCTTGCTTAGCAACTATTATCTTAGAATTTTCCCCAATTTTAGTGGATGGTAAATTAAATCTTTTTGATAGTGTTATAACTGGTAAAATCTTATCTTCGTAGTTTATTACTCCTTCAACAAATTCGGGAGAGTCTGGAATTTTAGTTGCTTTTTCGTATTCTAATATTCTTTCAACTTCCATAATATTCGTAGCATAAAACTCACCATTTATGCTGAAAACCAATACCTTAATTTCTTGTTCCTTCATATCAAATCCCCCTACAACAGTAATTTATCAACAACTAATTCCCTTGCATCATTTATAAACGCATGAACATTTTTACTAGCAACATCTAAAACATATTCTTTATCACCTATAATAAATCTAGTATTAGGATATGCAATTTCAGCCCATATTTGTCCATGATTTTCTACAATAAGTTTTGTTGATACACCAGCGTTTCCTCCAACTATTTTGCATTTAATTTCTTTCCCGGCTTTCATAACTCCACCACGGGCTAAACTATTATCCGTTTTAAATACTATACTATCACTTGCCACTATTTGTGATATGTACTCACCTTTACCACTAATAATAACATTACCCGAACTCTTAATTATTGAGTCTTGAGCGTAGTCTATCAGCACATCTACAGGAAGAATCAAATTCATCTCAAGTACAGAAATTTTATTATCAATAATTGTAACAACCTCATTTAATTCCTCATAACCCTTAATATTTAAAGGACCAAAATCAAGTATTTTATTTTTAATAATAAATAGTAATTCATCTTCAGTATTATTTTGCTTAAGTATTCTTTTAGCTACTCTAATAGAAGTTTTAGGAAGATTTTTGAATTTTGTCTCAAGTAAAACTTTAATAAGTTCCCCATCACTATTATTTTTTTGTATGAGTTTAATTTCTTTCACTTGATGTACAACATCTATTAATTTTGTTATGTCATTTTTCATACTCTTTAAGTCACCTAAATATTCAAGGGTCAATACATCCTCTTTTCCAGCTGCAATGGTTGAACTAATTACATTGCCACGAACCACAACATCACCACTTGCAGTAATTACCGATTGTGCTACATTGTTTTTGACTAAAATTGAATTACCTGCTTCAACTTTCATACCTTCACGTACACTTCCACTAATAACTATATCTCCAACGAATTGAATATTCCCAGTTTTTATTTCCACATCTCCATCTATTTTATAGGTTTTATACACGAAAAAAGTATTTCCTCTTGAGGAAGGTCTACCTTGACTGGTTGCAACAACAGTATATTCATCTAACATTTTGCAACCTTCTCCTACGCCTAATGTTATTTTTTTTACACTTTTAACTTTAATAAGCTTACCGGTAATATCTAATCCATCTTCTCCATTTTTGCCAGGATAAAGAATAGCTAAGACTTGTCCTTCTTCTACTCCAAGTACTGAACCTATAGCTTTATAGTCTATAGACTCTTCATTGTCATAATCCTTGCTATTTTCTTTCCCTGCCTGCTTGTATTTGAGCTCTAATCTATCGTCTACTGCATCAATCATTTTTTTCCCATTTGCAATAAGCAGTTCCAAAATTTCATTATCCTGGGAGCTTGTAATAAGGTTCTTCTCTATAATACCATATTTTATATTATTATTTTGCAATTCATTTTTAATTTCCCGTTCTGTAAATTTTGGTGGCAATATTTCACTTTTAACGTTTATTTCTATTGTGGCTAAATTATTAGGTTTAAAATCTTTTAGTTTATAAGTGATAGTAGGTTTATAGCTAATACTAATATATGCTTCCATATTATCTGAACTTGTCCTTAAATTTAAATTCCTTTTAGCTTCATCCTCTTTGAAAAAAACTTCAACAGTACTTTCCTCATATACAGGAGAACGCCTGCTAATTTTTTCTCCGTCCACAGTTAGTTCAATGTTATTAACAGCAGAAATTACTGCTGGCTTCCCACCCTCTTTAGGATTTTTAATTATAATTATACCCTGTTGTATTTCTATAGTCCCATTAATTGCTTGAAGGATATTTTTTTCAAGAGTACTTTCTTTAGGATCATCTTCACCATTTGAGGTTTCTATAACATCGATAGAAATTATAGCATGTTTTTTAAACAATCCTCTTTTTTCCTCTAATATTGAATAATTAATGGATTCTATTGGAACACCTAAACTAAGACTTGCACTTTGCAAACATGCATCAACACTAGCTCCTTCAAATTTTTGGAAGCCTACCTTAGCTACCACCTATACCACCTCTTTCTATAGAAAAATTATACCATGTTTTCCTCATTTTATACATTGCATTCCTAACGTTTTATTTATTTATCGTATTATTTGAAGTAAACTTTACAAATTTCTCTTTATTGTGTTTTAATTCAGAATCATACTCCTTCATTATTGAATTTATTAGTGGATTTTTAGCTGAATCAAAGGACATTTCATCTACTTTATTTATTGGTAAAACACTAGGAGAAGTCCCAGAAATAAACAAACCATCATATGATTTAAGTTCACTTTCATGAACGTTTTTTTCTTCAAATTTTATATTTAAATTTTCACAAGCCTTTATGATAAATTGTCTCGTTATACCTGGTAGAACATTTTCTACCTTTGAGGTTACTACTGTAGCGCCTTTGACCATAAAAATATTTGATTTACTGCCTTCAGTAATGAATCCAGCATTATCTACTAGAATTGCCTCATATACGTTTTCATTACTAATTTGTTCATTTACTTTCGCTCTAAAAATGTCATTAACCACTTTAGCATTTGGGGTACAACGCTCTCCATGATAAGTAATAGTTTTTACTCCCTGCGTGTATTGCTCTTTTGTAGGATAAAAGTGGGTTACAAAATATGCCAAAAACTTTTCATTAGAGTCATTATTATTATCACGACTTTCATCAATTGGTATATAATTTACAACTAATTTTAGATTTCCGTTCAACATTTTATTTTTATATATTAGTTTAATAATTCCATTTATAATTTCATCCCTAGTAATTTTCAAACAATATTTCATTATTTTCGCAGAACTTTCAAGACGCTCTAAATGTTCAATAAAAAAAATTGGAATTCCATCACTTATTCTTATCACTTCATATAGTGATTTACCTGTTGCGCTATTGTAATTTTCAAATTCTTCACTGCTTTTAATATCATTACCAAATAAAAAAAAATCATTTAAACACTTATCCATATAAATCCTCCTAATTCGTTTTTTAGAGAGCTAACAATTATTAATTGTTAGCTCTCTAAATTTAATATAAATATTCTTGCTTTAAATAGCATATCATTTCCATTTTAAAATTTCAATTTTATCATGTGTTTTCTTGAAATTTATTAAATAAGGATGTCCAACTATATCAAAAAGTGGTAAGTCTGATAGTGAGTCAGAATACATATAGGAGTTTTCGAAATCCACTTCAATATTTTCTTTCTTTAAGACTTCTTTTAGTCTTTTTACTTTTTCTTCACCTTTACAATTTTCACCTGACATTTTATTTCTATGTAAGCCATTTTCTTTAATAAAACGGGTTCCTATTACTTTATCAACTTCTTTTATATTATAGAACTCACTTAAATAGAATTCAGCAGAGGCAGAAATTAAGTATATTTTATATCCCTGCATTTTCATTTTCTTTATGGTATCGATAGCATCTTTATACAATATTTTACTTAAACGTTTTTCATAAAATTCTTTGACAATTTTTTTCATTTCATGCTCTTCTATACCGTCTATAAATCTTATAAAGATATTTTTTGTTTTAGTAGCATCATGTATCTTAAAAACGTAAAAAATAGACGAGAGTATGCTTTTAGGAAGATATTTTATAAACCTAGGATTTTTTTTCATCATAAACAAATAAAATTCTACTAAAGTCTCTCGTTTAGTTAGAGTGTAATCCACATCAAAAATAGCTAATTTCTGTTTCATCACGGTACCTCCTTTGAAATGTTGTATTAACTATATGGTAATAATATTAATATTGTTACCATATAGTTAATATACATCCTTTTATTATATATTAAAAAGAGCCGCTGCAATTGCAACGACTCTTTTAAAGAATTATTTTTCGTCTTTAATTAATTCTTCATAATATGCAGTTACTTCTGCAAATTCTTCATCTTCTGGAATTACTAATTCTCCTGTTTCTTCATCTCCAATTACCTTGAAAAGGTATATTGAATCATCCTCAGGATTTTGAACTAGTGCATATTCATTATCTTTATAAGTAAATCCATCTACTATTTCACATGGAACTACGTTCCCATTTTCATCTTCTAAATCTACTGTTAATGCTTCTCCTTCGCCTTCTCCACATCCACAACCACAACCACAGCCTTCATTTTCATCAGCATGTTCGTGATCTCCGCATCCACAGCTTTCTTCATTTTCATGGTCATGTTCGTGACCACCGCATCCACAGCTTTCATTTTCTTGATCATTTTCGTGACCGCCGCATCCGCAACCTGTTTTTTTCTCTTCATTCATAATGTAGTACCTCCTACTTTGAGTCTGTTCTAATTCTACCCTTAATTACAAAATTTTAAAAGGGTTTTTTGAATTTTTTTTATTAAATTATTGTTAAATCTTTTTAGTGTCTTTTAAAATTTTAAATTACGTTTTTTAAAATTCTAAATTAATGGTTTTTTAAATTTCAAAGGAAGATGAAAATTAATTCATCTTCCTTTGACTTTATAATTTAGATACTATTCTTGACTTGCAAGTTTTTTGTATCCAGCTAATCTTTGCTTAGCATCATTTTCTGTTTTAACAAATAATTCTTCAGCTATTTCTGGGAATGTTTTTGCTAATGAAGAATATCTTACTTCGCCCATTAGGTAATCTCTAAATGAAGTAGTTGGTTCTTTAGAGTCTAATACGAATGGGTTCTTTCCTGCATCTTTAAGATCTGGATTAAATCTGTACATAGCCCAGTATCCTGATTCAACAGCTCTCTTAGTCTCAAGTTGTGTGCATCCCATTCCAACTCTAAGACCATGATTAATACATGGTGCATAAGCGATTATAAGTGATGGTCCTTTATATGCTTCTGCTTCTTTTATAGCTTTTAATGTTTGTGCTTTATCAGCACCCATTGCTATTTGAGCAACATAAACATATCCGTAAGTCATTGCCATCATACCTAAATCTTTTTTCTTAGTTCTCTTACCAGTAGCAGCAAATTTTGCAACTGCAGCTGTTGGTGTAGATTTTGAAGCCTGACCACCAGTATTTGAATATACTTCAGTATCAAATACAAATATATTTACATCTTCTCCAGATGCAAGTACATGATCAACACCACCGTATCCAATATCATAAGCCCAGCCATCTCCACCAAATATCCATTGAGATTTCTTAACTAAATGATCTCTCTTAGCGAATATTTCTTTTAATGCTTCATTATTGTCTTTTTCAGCATTTAATAATGGTAACATTTTATCAGTTGCAACTTTTGAACCTTCTGCATCTTCTTTGTTTTCTATCCATTCATTAATAACTGTTTTTAATGCATCACTAGTTTTCATTGTTAATGCTTCTTTAGCTGATAATTCAACCTTATCTCTTAATTGGCTAGTTGCAAGGAACATACCAAATCCGAATTCAGCATTATCTTCAAATAATGAATTAGCCCAAGCTGGTCCTTGACCACGTTTGTTAACTGTATATGGTGAAGCTGGTGAACTTGCTCCCCAAATAGATGAACATCCTGTAGCATTAGCTATTAACATTCTATCTCCGAATAATTGAGTTATAAGTCTAGCATATGGAGTTTCTCCA
>Ga0209123_1000090_pt1 | contig 154314 bp, 137 predicted proteins | sample BarGraIncu00431A_FD_184500 | JGI IMG/M metagenome (GOLD analysis project Ga0209123, IMG submission 184500) | Arctic peat soil microbial communities from Barrow, Alaska, USA - Barrow Graham LP Incubations 004-31A (SPAdes) (version 2) | ecosystem: Environmental > Terrestrial > Soil > Wetlands >... | reverse complement strand
GTGCTTAACAAGGCTTCCATGAGACGCCATAAAGAGAAATTTTCGGGAGATGCAGCATGAATACACTGGTACAGCGCTTATCGAAGCTTTCATCCGCAGAAGATTTCCTCGATTTTTTTGGCTTGCCTTATGAAGAAGCCGTGCTGAACGTAAGTCGTTTACATATTTTAAAGCGATTTTTCCAGTATATGCGGCAGGAAAAGACGATGGAATCACAGACGAAATCGAGATGTTCAGGTTGATGCACAAGCTCCTCGCGAGATCATATTCCGATTTTGTTAGCTCCACGCCCGCCAAGGAAAAAGTGTTCAAGGTATTGCAGAATGCGGATGGTAAAACCGTAGCGCTCGATTCATTGCGGCAATCGCTCAGATCGCCCAGCTAGCGCCAGCTCCATCGTTACACGGAGAATGCCATGCATATAGTCGTTTGCATCAAACAGGTTCCGGACAGTACGCAAATTCGAGTACATCCTGTGACCAATACCATTATGCGGCAGGGTGTGCCAGCGATCGTCAACCCATACGACCTATTCTCGCTGGAGGAGGCGCTGCGTCTTAAGGACTTGCATGGCGGGCGCGTTACCGTGATTTCAATGGGACCGCCGCAGGCAGAGAACTCGCTGCGCAAATGCATTTCATTCGGTGCTGACGATACGGTTTTGGTCACTGATCGCGCGTTCGCCGGCGCGGATACGTTCGCGACCTCATTTGCGCTGGCGTCTGCCATTCGCAAAATCGATCAGAACATGAAAGTTGATTTGGTCTTTACTGGCAAACAGACCATCGACGGGGATACGGCACAGGTCGGGCCTGGCATTGCCAAGCGCCTGAATATGCAGCTCTTGACCTATGTCTCCACGGTTGAATCGCTCGATATGGAGCTGGGCACAATACTCGCATAGCGTCGTGCCGAAGGCGGCGTTCAGCGCTTGACCACCAGTCTTCCCTGTTTGGTCACGATGCTTGAGGGAACGAATGAAATGCGGTTTGCGACTATGAAGAACATGTTCAGAGCTGCGCGTTACCCGCTCAAACGCTGGAGTAAAGAAGATGCGGGTATTGAGGATGTTAACAAGATCGGGCTTAAAGGTTCACCCACACTGGTCAGCAAGGTGTTTGCGCTGAAAGTTAATACCACGCCTGCGGAGATGATCGAAACTGAAAGCGGTGAGGTGCGTGACATCATCATCACGATGCTGGGAAAAATGAAAACTCAACATCCAAAACTGGTCGAGAGCATTGCTCGGAGCACGGTATGAGTGACCTTAAGAATACCTGATGAGGTTTGCCATGAGTGAATCAATGCCTCTAAAAAACCAGCAGGGCGCAAGTTTGAGCTGGATGAGCGATTTAAATCTTACAAAGGGATATGGGTCTTCGTCGAACATGAGCAGGGGAAGGTACACCCTGTATCCTGGGAGTTGATTGGCGAAGCGCGGCAACTGGCAGACAAGCTGGGGGTTGAGGTGTTGGCGGTTGTGCTTGGGCCACCGGGTGATGCGACTCATCGATTTTGCAAGGAGGCGTTTCACTATGGTGCAGACAAGTGTTATCTGGTAGAGGACCAAGTTCTAGCCGATTATCGCAACGACCCTTTCACCAAAGGGATGACCGATCTGGTCAATAAATTTCAGCCAGAGATCCTGCTGTTAGGCGCAACCGTGCAGGGCAGGGATTTGGCAGGTAGTGTCGCCACATGCTTGCAGACTGGCCTGACCGCCGACTGCACTGAGCTGAACATAGATATCGAAAATCGCGGTTTGGCGGCAACTCGCCCTACCTTCGGTGGCAGTCTGTTATGCACTATCGTCACTAAAAATACCCGACCACAAATGGCGACCATCCGTCCGCGTGTATGTCTATGCCTGAACCAGACCGGTCACGAACTGGCCAGATCATTGAGTATCCGTTTGGCATGATAGAAGCGAACATGTTTTAGACAGATCCAGCGAAGACCCGAGTAATTTGCTTATTTCATAGATGGTTCTCAACTCAGTACTCTGATGTTGCTCGGAAGCTGATGGCATTGCCAACGCGTCATAATCCGATTCGCTTTTGTTAGACATGAATAACCTTTCTTGCCATGATTAAATTCCACACAAGCAGCATGGCGTTAGTCTTCGTGATGCAATATTCGTGCCGATAAAGGCGCGGGCCTAAATTTTGGGGCAGGATGATGAGGGTGTGGACGAGTAAAATGGCAGATTGCCTGGTCGTGGTGACATGAGGAAAGGGTCGTATGAGCATACGCAGCAAGGATGCCGGTCTGATAGAAACCGAGATAGATAGCGAAACAGTTTATGCGGGAAGTTTTTTACAGGTGCAGCGCGATCGAGTGCGTCAACCGGATGGCAGGACGGCGACGCGCGAATATATTCGTCATCCCGGCGCTGTGGTCATCTTGCCGCTGTTTGAAGATGGAACGGTTTTGTTGGAGCGGCAATTCCGCTATCCGCTGAAGCAGGTTTTTATCGAATTCCCTGCTGGGAAAATCGACCCGGGCGAAGTCACGCTGGCATGCGCTCAACGGGAGTTGCAGGAAGAAACAGGCTATACCGCCAAAGATTGGCAATTCGTCTGCGCCATCCACAACGCGCTGGCGTATTCGGATGAACGTTTGGAAATTTTTCTGGCGCGAGTATTGACCGCAGGTGAAAGCAAGCTCGACGATGGCGAATTTATCGAAACCATCAGGATGCCCGTTGCAGAAGTGCTGGCATGGGTGCGTGAGGGAAAAATTACCGATGTGAAAACGATTATCGGCGCTTTTTGGCTGGAAAAGATTTGCGCTGGAGATTGGCGTTTGTAATGCTAAATTGGCAATAATTGCCCAGGGTTTGATAAAAATCAAATTAAATCCCTTTGGCCAAGATGGAATTGCTTATTATGACCATTATTTTTTATGCTAGAATTTTCTAAGACGGCGGTTCGAGGTAGTAATGTAGTACGGTTTTATCATTGCTCGCTTGCTTCGCACGATCCAATGGGTAACCACATATAACTGAAATAGGACATTCTAATGGCAACTGGTATCGTAAAATGGTTCAATGACGCTAAAGGCTTTGGTTTTATCACGCCGGACGAAGGTGGTGAAGATTTGTTTGCCCACTTCTCAGCGATTGAATCCAATGGTTTTAAATCGCTCAAAGAAAATCAACGCGTATCTTTTGAAGTGACCACTGGTCCTAAAGGCAAGCAAGCATCGAAGATTGAAGCAATTTGATTTTTTGCTGCGCGAGATACTTCGCTGCAATGCTCACGAAAACCCTGGCGCTGCCGGGGTTTTTTTATGGCGCTTCGGGTTTTAGTGTTTCATCGACCGGTTGAGATCGCCATCCCATTGCTTTTGGCTCCGGAGACGCTTCTGTTGTGGGCTGATGCCGTGCAGCACATTCTGACGCACAGAGCGCGTCAATCCCGCTGGATTGTCAAATCAACTATTAACGCATCGCGTTATTAGTTTGGCCAAAAACGGCGTTTTTTCGGGCTTGGGAGGCGCTCAAAGAGCAAAAAACGGCATTTTAGGAGATTAAAATGCCGTTTTCTGTGGGGTATATGACTTAATCAGCCGGATAGCCATAAAATTCTGGCTGAAGATTTAATACATACCTGGGTATATGCATGCAGCGCGCCCGTGCTCTTGCTAGCAACCAGCCCAAATCTGCCGTGTCAGGCTTTGGTGCTAGCAGCCGATTGTGCGCGGCGGATCAGAAATTCGGTCAGCAGCGGCACTGGCCGTCCTGTTGCGCCTTTGGCGGCACCGCTTTTCCATGCTGTGCCGGCGATGTCGAGATGCGCCCACGTGTATTTTTTCGCGAAGCGATCCAGGAAGCAGGCGGCGGTAATGCTGCCTGCCGGTGGCCCACCGATGTTGGCAAGGTCGGCAAAATTCGACTTCAACTGCTCATGGTAGGCATCTTCAATCGGCATGCGCCAGGCAGTGTCGCCGGTGGCTTTGCCTGCTGCCAGCAAGTCGTTCGCTAGTTGGTCATGCGCGTCGTCATGCCGTGAAAACAGGCCGGAATTGTGGTGTCCGAGAGCGGTCACACAGGCGCCGGTCAATGTGGCGATGTCGATCACGGCAGCGGGGTTGAAGCGTTCGGCATAGGTCAGCGCATCGCACAAAATCAGGCGGCCTTCTGCATCGGTATTCAAAATTTCAATAGTGAGTCCAGCCATCGAGGTGACGATGTCGCCTGGTTTGTTGGCTGTGCCGGACGGCAGGTTCTCGCACGACGGAATGATGCCGATCACATTCAGCTTCAGCTTCAGCTCAGCGGTCGCCTGCATCGTGCCGAGCACTGATGCCGCGCCGCCCATATCGTATTTCATCTCATCCATGCCGGCGCCCGGCTTGAGCGAAATGCCGCCAGCATCAAAGGTCAGCCCTTTGCCCACCAGCACCACTGGCGCTTCTTTTGCCTTGCCGCCCATGTGTTTGAGCACGATAAATTTTGGTGGCTCGTCGCTGCCTTTTGCAACAGACAGGAAACTGCCCATCTTCAGCGCTTCGATCTGTTTGCGGGCGAGCACCTCAACGCCCATGTTATGGGTTCTAGCGAGCGATCTCGCCGTGCTGGCGAGGTAGCTCGGCGTACAGACATTGCCGGGCAGATTGCCCAGATCTTTCGCCAGATCAACGCCGTGGGCAATGGCGATGCCTTGCGCCAAGGTGGTTTTGGCAATCGCCACCTGATCTTTGGCAACGGCAAAGGCAATTTTTTTAACGCCAGCCTGAGTCGGTTCCTTGATGCTTTTTAGCGTATCGCTGCGATAGGCTGTGTCGTATATGGCGGCAACGCTGCTGCGTATCGCCCAAGCCAGATCGCGCGCCAGCACCTTGGCGAGCGGTAGCGCGATGATGGCATCCTTCGCGCCTAGCGAGCGAAAGGTTGTAGCGACGGCTTTTGCCGCTTGTGCAAAATCTTTATCAGCGATAGGCTCTTCCTTGCCCAAGCCTACCAGCAGCACACGGTCTGCCGCGCTGCCCTTGAGCGTGCGCAGTAGCAGGCTGGAGCCGGGTTTGCCGCTGATGTCGCCGGATTTTATTGCCGCCGCAATTTCTCCGCCGTGATCCAGCGTGGCAGCGATTTGCGATAATTTTCCGCCTTCAAATACGCCCACGACAATACAAGCTGTCCGAATCGTCTTGAGAGTGCTTATTTGCTCGAGTGCTTTTATGCTAAAGTCCATCTGTTTCTCCATTGTCATTTATTAATTATAGCCCCTCAATGATTTTTCAACGTGCGCTGCGGCGCGAACTAGTGAGCACAGGCGGTGCTGTTTTCATGGCGCTGTTCACCATCACGCTTACCGTGACGCTAATCAGGATTCTGGGTAAGGCGGCCGGCGGGCAGATTGCGTCTGCGGATGTGTTTGCTCTTATCGGTTTTGCCGCCCTCAATTTAATGCCGATTATCCTGACTATCAGCAGTTTTATTGCCGTGCTGCTGGTGGTTACGCGCAGCTATCAGGATTCTGAAATGGTCGTTTGGTTTGCTTCCGGCATGAGTTTGACGCAATGGATACGGCCGGTCATGAGGTTCGGCTTTCCGATCGTTTTGATGACGGCGGCTTTGAGTTTTGTCGTAACGCCTTGGGCGGATGGTCAGAGTAATGAATTTAAGGAGCGCTTTGAAAAACGCAATGACATCGAAAAAGTATCGCCAGGAACATTTCAGGAATCGGCATCGGCCAACCGCGTATTTTTTGTTGAAGGCGTTTCCAGTGATTTGACCAAAATGAAAAATGTTTTTGTCCAATCGGTAACGAATGACCGCACTAGCTTGGTGGTAGCAAAAGAAGCATCGATTGAATACGACAAGAAGGGCGACAAGTTTTTAGTGCTGGACAAAGGCATGCGCTACGACTCAACCCAGGCTCAGGCGGACATGCGGATCACGCAATTTGATCGTTATAGCTTGCTGGTGTCTGCCAAAGCGGTTATACCCACCGGTGACGGCGCGGCGCGGTGGCAAACAACGCTGCAGTTACTGAATAATCCCACTCCGGATTATATGGGCGAGTTGCTCTGGCGGATAGCATTGCCGGTGATGAACGTGCTGTTGATGCTGCTCGCTATCCCCTTGGGTTTTGTCAACCCACGTGTGGGGCGGTCGGTCAACTTGCTCATCGCTCTTTTATTGTATGTGACGTATAGCAATATGGTCAGCTATGTCCAGACCACAGTCTCACAGGGAAAATCTTCATTTTCGCTAACTTGGTGGCCGATGCATTTTGCAGTTGGGGCGATCATTTTTGCCATGTTCCTTTGGCGATTAAACGTTAATAGCCGTTATCACCCGCTCGTAGTGTGGTCCTTGCTTAGGCGTTTGCGTTCTCGTCGTAGCGAGGTCGCATCATGAAAGTCCTTCAGCGCTATTTAGCCTCGGAAATTATTCGCGCGGTGCTGTTTGTACTGCTCGCATTCCTGGCACTTTTTGCCTTCTTCGATCTAGTAATGGAGTTGAGGTCAATCGGCAGAGGCAATTATCGTTGGGAGCACGCGTTCATGTACGTTGTGCTATTCCTGCCGACCTATGCCTACGAACTGATGCCGATCGCCGTACTGATAGGCACAATCTACGCACTGGCACGGCTGGCGGCAAACTCAGAATTTACCATTATGCGTACCGCCTCCATGTCGACCTTGATGGCATGCCGGATGCTGGCAAGCATAGGACTAGTTTTTGCGGTGGGAACGTTGCTACTCGGTGAGTTGGTTATTCCAACGACTGCAAGAATGGCTGAACAAGTAAAGACAGGTGCTCTCAGAGGCACGATGAAGCAGGAATTTCGCAGCGGCACATGGACTAAAGATGTGATCCGAGAAAATGGTCTCAGCGGTAAACAGATCGGAACGCGTGTATTGAATGTTCAGGAACTGCGGGCTGATGGGCAGTTGCGCGGCCTCAAAATATATGAGTTTGACGCCGACCTTCGTTTAGTCACAATCATCCTGGCAGAAAGTGCAGATTATTCCGGTAATAACACTTGGCGTCTTGGTGGTGTGACGGAAACTATCTTGCATCAGCAAGTGCAGAGCGAGAAAGATGCTGCCTCTGGTTCAGTATCATCCGTCTCTAGCAAGAAACTGGAAAGCCGAGATCTAGTAACAGAAGTCACCCCCATCCTTCTGTCTGTCTTGTTTGTCAAACCAGAGCGGATGTCGACCTATGACATCTTGCTGTACAAAAAGCATCTGGCTGAAAACAATCAAGAAAATACACGTTACCAGATTGCATTCTGGAAAAAAATTATCTATCCATTTTCGATCTTCGTGATGATGGCACTTGCGTTACCTTTTGCTTACCTGCACTTCCGTTCTGGCGGAATCAGCGTGAAAATATTTTCAGGCATCATGATTGGTGTCGGGTTCTTCCTGGCCAACAATTTATTTTCGCATGTCGGTATGCTAAATACCTGGCCGGCGTTTATTGCTGCGGCATTACCAAGCAGCCTATTCCTGTTGTGTGCGATTGGCGCATTGTGGTGGGTTGATAGACATTAGTGGCGACCAGCAGTGCGGATGAGGGGGGTAAATAAAAATTTCATCCGATGAGACCGACGTAAAGAGACGGCGAAACATTGCGATGCTTTCTTGTTTTTAGACAGGGGATAATCGTAATACACTTGCAGCATATTTCCGGAAAAAGCGAACAGGTTTGGCGGTCCATCCGGCACATTTCCAAGGCTATCCATGAACATTCACCAATTTCGTTTTGTGCGCGAAGCCGTGCGGCAGAATTTTAATCTGACCGAGGCCGCAAAGGCGCTTTTTACGTCGCAACCAGGTGTCTCCAAAGCCATCATCGAGCTGGAGGAAGAGTTGGGCGTGGATATTTTTCGGCGTCACGGCAAGCGTATACGCGGCTTGACCGAGCCGGGCCGCGCGATCCTGAAGTCGGTCGAGTTGATCATGCAGGAAGTTGACGGACTGCGACGCATCGGCAAGGAGTTTGCGGCACAGGATAGCGGCAGCCTGACCATTGCGACCACGCACACGCAAGCGCGTTATACCCTGCCGCCTGTGATTCAGGCCTTCATGCAAAAATTTCCGAAGGTACGCCTTTCTCTATTGCAGGGCAATCCCAAGCAAATCATCGACATGGTGATGCGGGATCAGGCCGATATCGCGATTGCGACCGAGGCTGTGGGTGACGTCGATGGCATGGTGACGCTGCCATGTTACCAGTGGGAGCATGTGGTGATTGTTCCGCCGGGGCATCCGCTTTTGAATTCCAAACAAATCACCATTGAAGAAATCTATGGTTACCCTTTGATCACTTATGACAGTGCGTTCACCGGACGCAGCAAGATTGATCAGGCTTTCACGGTGCGCGACCTGAAACCGGATGTGCTGCTGGAGGCGATTGATGCCGATGTGATCAAGACCTATGTCGAACTGGGTATGGGGGTAGGCATCATGGCTGGCATGGCATTCGACCCAGAGCGCGACAAAGGTTTGAGAGCGATCCCTGTGGGACATTTGTTCGGCACCAATGTTTCTCGGCTAGCCTTGAAGCAAGGCGCTTATTTGCGCAGTTATGTGTATGCGTTTGTCGAATTGATGGCGCCTGCGTTAAATCGCAAGATGATCGAGAAAGCCATGAGTGGGGAAAAGAGTGGTTATGAACTTTGATAGAGATATTTATGTCGCTCAATTAAGGCGCGGCCTTGGCCAAGTGCCAAATCGTTCGCAGCTCTCAGTGAAGCGGGCACTGGCAAGATAGCCGTATTCATTGCGACGCGCTGCAGCGATAGGGTCGTCAGCATCGTCTCCGCTGCCTGGGTGACACATCAGCAATGCACCGTCTGGCATGGTGGCGAGCCATTTATCCATCAGTGCTGGATAGTCCGCCTCGGGCGACAGTGAATAGAGTCCACCGAACCAGGCCGGCACATGGTAACCTGCTTTGCCCGCTTGTCGGGCAAAGCCATGACAGAGCGCTTTGAGAATCATTGCCTTGATGCGGCTATCGCCCGGGTGCCCGAGCAAATCCGGCGCACGCAGGTAGGGTCTTCCACCGAAAGTTTTTAAGGTCGACAGCAGCGCATCGCGAACCTGAGGTAAGGCATGCACATGCTGGTGACCATCTATGAAGTCGGGCAGGCGGCCGAAGGCGGAGGTAAAGGCGTCTAGTTGACGGCGCACCTGATCTGCGAGCCAGTCAAGTGGTAGACGACGTAATTGGCTATTGAGCAGCCAATGCGAAAGCGGACGGGCGCCGTCATCGAATGGGTGGGTGAGGTTGAAATGCAGACCAACCTCGGCCGACGGCTGGGCCGCTAGTTGTGCCGCAAGTGCGGGCCATAAGGGTGACTGGCTGAATACACTGGTTGCGGACAGTCGGCGTGCTGCCAGCAGTTCGATAATAGCCTCACTGATAGCAGCCGACTGGGCAAAATCATCGGCGCATAGCGTGAAGTGACGGCTCATGGTCGCGAGGCACCGGAAAAGGCCCACAGTTTGCCGAAGACAAAGGTCATCGCAGCGACCGTGCCAAGTACGATAAAAAGGGCAATTCGGTAGTCGAGTGGGGTGAAGCGCAAGAGCAGGAAATATAGCACTTCATTGACGATAAAACCAAGAATAGCTACAGCAAAAAAACGCGGCAGTGCCCTGCTGTGGGCGACATGGCCGGCGCGAAAAGTCAGGTGGCGGTGCCCAAGATAACTGACCGTAAAAGCAATGAAAAAGGCCGCGATGTTGGCAATGAGTGGTGGTTGTCCGGCTGGCACCAACCACAACGAAACTGCTGCTAGATGCACCAGCATGGCGGCAACACCGACGACGCCGAACCGGACGAGCTCAGCGTTCATGTTTTTCATCAACTTGCGACGGCGAGATGACGCGGCTGACCAGATAGGTTGGCCGACGTTTCACTTCCTGAAAAATGCGGCCTATGTATTCGCCGAGCACCCCGATAGACAAGAGCTGGATGCCGCCGAGAAAACACACTGCGACCGTGATTGTCGGCCAGCCCGCTTGCGTATTGCCATTGATCATGGTGTCAACGATCACTACGAGTGCGTATAGGATGGATGAGAGCGAGATGATCGCGCCGAAAGCAGTCCAAACTCTGAGTGGCACTACTGAGAACGAAGTCAGTCCGGTGAGCGCTAGTTTGAACAAACTCAAAAAACTGAAACTGCTTTGGCCTGCAAGGCGCATTCCCGTATGTGTCGGGATCGCTAGTTGGGTAAAGCCGGCCCAGTTATACAGACCCTTCATAAAACGATTGCTCTCTGGCATTGAGCCAAGCGCATTCACCACGCGGCGGTCAAGCACACGAAAATCTTGAGAATTCTCGGGAATTTTTAAGGATGAACCAAGGTTGATTAACGAATAGAAAGCGCGGGTGAACAGGCGTTTTGCAAACGATTCATTCCTTCTGCTGTCGCGAATGCTGTACACCATGTCGTAGCCTTCGCGCCAGCGCAAAAGAAATTCGATTATCCTTTCTGGGGGATGCTGAAAATCTGCGTCGATGAGCGCCACAGCATCACCGGCAGCATGTTCCAGCCCCGCGGTTATGGCGATTTCTTTTCCGAAATTGCGCGACAACTGCACCACTTTCACTGGTAGCATGGTTGTGTGGGTCACTATCTGTTCGACGGTATCGTCAATACTGCCATCGTCAACCACAATCAATTCGTGGCGGTAACCTGCGTCGCTGAGCAGCTGATGCAGCGTTCCGAGCATGCGCACAATGTTGGCGGATTCATTGTAGGCTGGTACCACGCAGCTTACGAGTGGATCGGTCGGGCGTTCGGCAGCGTGGAGGCGTAGCACGAAAGAGGTGGCTGTGGCGGCCTGTGGAACATTCATGTTGATTCTCCGATCCAAATTCACGGTACGGCGCGTTCGCGCAGCAGGGCAAAAGTAGGCCCCCCATTTTCGAAGCGGCCGATTTCAGTAAAGTTCTGAGTAATCTCGGGCGGCAGTTGCTCTATGGCGTCAACTTGGACGGCAATATAGTCACGGGTGGTGTTGCCGAGCAGGGCAAGGGCACGCGCAGGGGCATTGCTGGTGCGGGCGCGGCCTCCCGAGTAGAACTCGGCTGAGAATTCGCGCCGTGAATTCCAGTAGAGCAATGTACTGTCGGCTGCCGGCGTGTCGTGCTGCCATGCTTCGATCAATTCTTTCTGACTGTGGCCCACTTCGATCGGACGCAGAACAAACAATGCACAGACGATGAGAGCGAGCAGGCCGCTGATTGCCGCTAACCATATCGATAGGCGACGTTTTGCATCGTCATCGCCCCACAGCGTCGCAAACAAGAGTGCAAAACCCGGCGTCATCGGCAGTGAATAAACCCAAAGTATGTTTCCAGACAGGGTGAAGAAGGCGAGCGTCATGAGCGACCACAAGCTGGTGTAGAGCAACCAGCCATCGTTATCGCGTGCCTTGTCTAGATTTTTGCGCCGGTTACGGGCAAATCGCCAGACAAAAAGCAGCGACCATGGAAACAGCGCGCCCAAGGTGTACAGCCAGATCGTGCCATGGGTGGTGGAGTGGGCGAAACCGTAGAGATCGCCCTTCCACCCTGGGTCGAGAAAACGCGAAACGTGCTCGCCCATGATAAAGTAGTTCAAAAAGCCTGGCGTGCGGATTTCGGCGAGCCCATACCAAGGTAGGGCGATGATGAGCATCAAGATCACGCCCGAGAACCATGGCAGTTCTTTCCAGAGTGCTCGCCACTGCTTGCGGATGAGTACCCAGAAGAAGATCGGCAGGCCGATTAACACTATCGCGAGCGGCCCCTTGGCGAGCAGTCCAAGTCCGAGGCCAACGAAAAAGAGATAAGCCCAAGCGCGTCGTTTGAGCGATATGGCATACCAGAATGCGCACTGGCTCAATGTGACGCAAAACATCAGTGCCGGATCGGTCATCACGGTGCCAGCCGACAGCATGAACACCAAGCTGCTAGCAAGTACCAGCACAGCGATAAGCGCCGCTTCACGCGTGAGGCGGGTCCGTGCAAGCGAAAATGTTAGTGCTAATACCCCTGCGGAAAGCAAGAGTGCAGGCAGGCGAGCTGCGAATTCATTGACGCCAAATATTCCCATGGATGCGGCTGATAGCCAAGTCGACAAGGGGGGTTTAGCCCAAAACGCGACATTGTAGTCATGCAGAAGCGTTACCCAGTTACCGGTTTCCAGCATTTTTCGGGCGATTTCTGCGTAGCGTGCCTCAGTCGTGTCGTTGAGTGGGATCAACAGCATGGCCACTATTCTGACCACCAGAAGCCCCAGTAAGGTAAGTACAATGGGGTGGTGCCAAGAGGAAGTGCTTGTTATCTTTTCCTGCAGCGTGTTGGCGTCTTTGGTGATGTGATTCATTGCCCGCATTCGCGTTAAATGGGTTGTGTCTTCTTGTTCAGTACAAGACTTTTGTGGGTTATATTGCCCGTGGTAAGTAGAATCGGCATTATGCCTGATTGACTAGGCAGACTTTAGGCGGCAGTTTCCCGTCTCGCGTTAAGAATATTGGATAGGTATTTTACCCTTCTGATGATCGATAAGCTTTATTATTTGCTTGAGCGCCGTACACAAATTTCTTTAACCCATACTTTTTGATAACCGTTAGAGCGTACATGAATAACGACAATCCCTCCGCACTGCAGACAGAAACTGAAACAGACAGCACTTTGACTAGAGAGGAAGCACTGGCGCAACTGCGCATCAAGCTCACACAGGGGTATCCGACGCTGAAGCAGGAATATGGCTCGCCGCGCAAAGGTGTTGCGGGACCCGATGCAGCTTTTATCGTCGACCGCGCCACCCGGGATGCCTTGATCCAGGCAGACCCGAAATCGGCTGCGATCCTGAAACCCTATGTTGAATCGAATGATCTGAAGCGCTGGCGCGTGGAGCCGCGTGACTTGTGGCTGATCCATATGCCAGCAGGCAGTTTGACGATTGACGATTGCCCGGCTATCAAAAAACACTTGTTGCCATTCAAAGATCAGCTGGAGGCGCGGGGCGCTGGCCAGCAATGGTTTGAGTTGCAGCAGACCGATGAGGCTGCAGCAGAACATCTTGCGCAGCCAAAAATCGCTTACACCCATTTGTCTGACAGCGCTGGATTTTCCTTCGATCAGACTGGGGCCTTGTTCTCTAATGCGGGCTATTTCCTGACGTCCGGAGATTATTATCTTAACGGTGTGTTGAATTCCAAATTGTATTGGTTTCTGCTTGAGGGCATGTCTCCTGCCAACCAGGATGGTTTGGTGCAATTGCATCCAGAGCATATCGAAATGCTGCCGCTGCCGGGTCCCGGCATGGAGTTACGCGGACATGTAGGGCAACTCTCCCATTTTTGTCAACGCACGATAGAGGAGCGGCGCAATTTGTATAAGCACGTGTGCCAAGAAATGGTAAATCACTTGTCGCCAGGCAGCGCCGTCACCGACTTGAGTACCCAGTTAAAAAATTGGCATGTGCTTGATATGCCTACTTTTCTGGCTGAAGTTGAGCTGCATTTTGGCAAAAAAATTGAAGCGGCTATGCATGCCGACTGGGAAGATTTTTTCAGGCAGGGTCGAGAGCAAATTTCTTTAGTGAATGCCGAGATTGTGCGTGCTGAACACAAGATTGATCACTTGGTGTGCACCTTATTTGAATTGACGGAAGACGAGATTGAGTTGTTAAACAAGATATAAGGCCTGATGGCAAGGATAAGGGGAGTGTGTTGGTAAATTTGTAATGTGGTAAATTATAGTCATAAAGTTGTTTAGTTGATTACGCTAACTATATAATTTGCTTGCGATTTCTCCCCGTCTTGCTAGACTGTTGCAAACAACGTTTTGCTAGAATCCTGGAGGCTCTGATGTTAAAAACCGTATGCGCGATCTTTTTATCTTTTTCGATCGTATTATTAACGGTACCTGCAACAGCAGCTTCAACCACACAAAATTCAAGCGCTTCCGCCAAGAAAAAATCAGCTGATAAAAAAGCTGCTGCCAAAAAATCCGGAAAAACAGCGGCCAAGAGCAAGCGCGGCGCAGCAGCCAGCCCTCAGGCCAAAAACGCCCCTCGCGCGAATGGCAAAATGGTCAGGAAGGTCGTGATGGTTCGCGGCAAGCGTAGGGTGATTTACGTTGCCGCAAGGACGGCACCTGAGGCACCACCGGTAGTGAGTGCCGGCGACCGCGCTGGATTGAACCGGACACGCGATCCTTTGGAGCTGAAATCAAACGTGGTGCTGGTGATAGACCAATCCAGTTCCCAGGTATTGCTTGAAAAAAATTCAGGCGTAGCATTGCCGATCGCATCGATTACCAAGCTGATGACGAGCATGGTCGTGATTGATGCGCGCCAAGACATGAATGAAGTTCTGGAAATCACCACGGCTGAAATTGATCGCGAGAAAAACACGCATTCGCGCTTGCGGATAGGTGCACATTTGACGCGTGCCGATATGTTGCACATCGCGCTGATGAGTTCGGAAAATCGCGCTGCCGCAGCGCTGGGGCGTAGTTACCCAGGCGGTACGCCCGCATTTATCGCTGCGATGAATGCGAAAGCGGCTGAGTTGGGAATGATTGGCACGCACTATGTTGATGCCAACGGGCTGTCCAGCCGCAATGTTTCCACCGCCAGTGATCTCGCCAAGCTGGTGGTTGCCGCGTCCAAACAACCGCTCATCCGCCAATATTCTACCGACACGCAATATGTGGTTGATACGGGCGGCCATTTGCAGCAGTACGCCAACACCAACCATCTGGTGAAAAACCCAGACTGGGATATTGGTGTGCAAAAAACCGGCTACATTTCAGAGGCTGGCCGTTGTCTCGTGATGCAGGCAAAGATACAGGGTCGTGCGATTGTGATGGTTTTCCTCGACTCCAAGGGTAAATTGTCACGTACTGCCGATGCTGGTCGCGTGCGCAAGTGGCTTGCTGGCAATACGCCGCAAGCAGTGGGCAATAACCACGCCGGTATTCCTGAGAGTTGATCGCTTAAACGGCTTTGAAATGGGTGTAGCCCAAGGCCGTAGAGATGCGGTTGGCAGCTTGCTTTAAATCATTGATCCATTCATCGCGCAAGCGTTCTGCGGGTGCAGAAATGGACAAACCGGCGACTAGCTGCCCGGTATCATCCAGCACACCGGCTGCGATGCAGCGCACGCCCAACTCCAGTTCTTCATCGTCCCGCGCGTAGCCCAACTCGCGTACCCGATTCAATTCCTGCTCCAGATTCGCCAGGTCAGTGATCGAATTTTTGGTATTGCCCTTTAGATCGGTGCGTGCCGCATAAGCGCGCACTGCTTGTGCTTCATCGGCTGCCAAAAACAGTTTGCCGGTCGAGGTCAGGTGCAGCGGCACGTGGCCACCGATTGCGCGCACTACCTGCATGCCAGAGAGCTCGGAATACGTGCGGTCGACATACACAATTTCGTCGCCTTGCCGCACCGATAAATTGATGGTTTGATAGGTTTTTCGGTATAGTTGCCCCAGATAATCAGCGGCAATGCGGCGCACGCTCAGTCGACTTTTAACGACATTGCCCAGTTCAAGCAAGCGCAATCCCAGTATGTAGGCACCGCTTTCATCGCGACTGACAAAACGTTTGGTCACCATGTCATTCAGGATGCGGTGCGCAGTTGATGGGTGCAGTCCGGACAGGTGCGATATATCCTTCAGGCCGAGCGGATCGGGTTGGCTGGCAATGATATCGAGCAGGTTCATCATTCTTTCGATGACCTGGATCGATGTTTTGCCGGATTCTATTACAGGTTCGTTTTGCATGATGTGATATATACCACAATGTGAAATAACAGCAAAATTCAAAGGGCGTCCCCAAGGGATATTTGTTGGCTTGAGCCACTTCAAGGCTCATAATGTGGCATTCTTACCGAGCCAAATATATTGGGCCGTCATGACCGATAAACAGCAAACCGAAACTAATTTCAAGAGCATGGGTGGCGTCAAGCGCATCTTCTCAGCGTTCTCCTATTCCGTAGATGGATTCAAGGCGGCCTGGAAACATGAGCATGCGTTTCGCCAGGAACTGATGCTGGTCATCGTTGGTGTGGCCATCGCGCTGATTTTGCCTGTGTCAGCGGTAGATAAATTGGCCTTGATCAGTGTGCTGATACTGGTGTTGATTGTCGAGCTAATCAATTCTGCGATTGAGGCGGTTGTTGACCGAATATCCCTTGAGCGACACCCGCTATCCAAGAACGCCAAGGACTTTGGCAGCGCTACTGTGCTGCTCACACTGCTGTTGGCGGGCGGCACGTGGGCGGTCATACTCTGGCCATTCTGCACGCGCTGACATTCGCGCTGTACCATCCGTGAAGGGCTGATATGCTGGCTGCAGTGGATTTGGGTTCGAATAGTTTTCGTCTGCACATAGGCAGCCATGAGGGCGACGGCATCGCCGTCGTGCGCAGTGCGCGCGAGCCGACCAGACTGGCGGCAGGGCTGGATCAAAATGGCGTCCTGAGCTCGGCGTCCATGCGTCTGGGCATTGAGGCTTTGGGGCGCTTGGGTCAGGTGCTAAAAGAATATCCGCTCGATGCGGTGCGCGTGGTCGCCACCAATACGCTACGGATTGCAAGGAATGCTGCCGAGTTTATGCCGGCAGCCGAAAAAGCCATAGGCTATCCGATCGAAATAATTTCGGGCGAAGAAGAGGCGCGCTTGATCTACATGGGTGTTGCCAACCAGCTCGCGACACCGGGTGAGAGGCGGCTGGTAATTGACATCGGCGGTGGGTCGACCGAGCTGATTCTGGGGCGAGGCAAGGAGATCGAACGCGCCGAGTCTATAGGCATTGGTACGGTTTGGCAAAGCCTACATTTCTTCCCTCAGGGCCGTATCGACGACGCGGCATTCGACGCGGCAATCCTGTATGCACGCAGCCGTTTTGAGGACGTCTTTTTGCAGCAGCAACGTCCAGAATGGAAAAAAGTCTATGGTTCGTCCGGAACCATACGCGCGATTGCTGAAATTATCGTGAGACACGGTATTGGCAAAAGCGATATCACTCTCGGCAGTTTAAGCGCGCTAAAGCGCAAGCTGATTGAATTTGGCAGCATCAGCCGGATTCATTTCGATAAATTGCGCCCGGGGCGCGCAGAATCCATCGTCGGCGGCTTGGCGATCCTGATTGGCTTGATGGAGGAGCTCGGCGTTGACACGCTGATCCCGATTGAGGGCGGCTTGCGTCTGGGCGTGATGTGGGATTTGCACCTGCGTGCGACCCGGCATGATCGGCGCGAATTGTCGGTCAGGGATTGTTTGCAGCGTTTTTCCGCTGATGAGCCGCGCGCGAATCGGGTGGCTGAATATGCCGCTGCGCTGTTCGAGCAACTCAAGCCGGGATCGGATGCCTACACCAAGCTTTTAGCGTGGAGCGCGGTTCTGCATGAAGTTGGCTTGGTGGTGTCGCCGACCAATTATCACAAGCATGGCGCGTACTTGGTGGAAAACGCTGACTTGCCGGGATTTACCACGCGCGAGCAGCGCACAATGGGAAAATTTATCCTCGGGCAAAAAGGCAACCTGCGTAAACTCGGTGGCGCGCTGGACGATCCGGATCTCGCCAAAGCCGTGCTGGCGATGCGGCTGGCGGTCATGTTCATGCATGCGCGCATCGATGTCGACTTTAGCGAACTGCGCATAAAGAACAAGGGCAAAATCGACCTTGATCTCAGCGCACGCATGATGGCGGAACACCCTACGCTGCCTTACTGGATCGAAAAAGAGCAGGGATTCTGGGGTGAGGTGGGCGTGAACTTCGCTATTAACGCGCGGCGTTACTAATAACGCCGCGCGTTAATAGTTGGGTCAAAATTTGATTTGACGCGCTGTTTTGAGCCGCCCAGATGCTAAAAAAGCATGATAAACAGCCAAAATGTTAGCATTTTTGGCGGGGTATATGCCTTAATACGACGAAGAGCCATTTAATACGGGCGGAAGGATAAATGCAGGTGGGAGTATATGTGTTGTGAGCGCCTGCACAGCGGCATCATTACTCCGTGTATTCGTAGGTTTGCGCCAAGCCAACCGCATCCGCCACGCTGCGGCGGCTGATCGTCAGGTTCGGGAAGATCGGGTCGATCGCCCTCTGCAAAACCTCATAAGTGGGATCTTTCACCCGCGCAAAAATAAGGTGTCGACACTTGCCAAGCGCAAAACTGGAGAAGTCGCGCAGCGCTTCGATGCTGGTGCTGTCTAGGTCCGGCGATTCTTCCAGACTAAGGATGATGGTGTGAATCGACGGATCGATAGTGCCGAAAATTTCACGCAAGCGGCCCATCATCCGGTCGGCATTGGCGAAGAATATGGCTTGATCCGGTCGTAATATAAGAAAGCCGGGCAGGATTTTGGCGTCCGGATGCGTCGACAAGTTGACGAAATCATGTGTGCTGCCGAGCCGTCCCAGTACGCCGATAGTCGATGCCGAAAGTTGTCTTAGCATCAGGATGAGGCTGATGCCGACGGCGACCAGCAAGCCTTCAAGCACGCCCAATGCCAATACACCGATCACAGCAGCAATAACCTCCAGCCGGTCGCGCCGCCATGCAAAATAAGGTTTGAAGGTGGCAAGACTCAAGGTGTGGCTGACCGCATGGATGACAATTGCAGCCAGCACTGGCTTTGGAATCAAGGCAATGGCGGGGAGCATCGTCAGTACGATGACCAGCACTATCAATGCCGCCGCCAGCCCAGCCCAGCGCGATTTTGCGCCATATTTTTCATTGGCAGCAGTGGCGGAATAACCCGCACCGACCGGCATCCCTTGCAGCAGGCCGGAAACCAGGTTAGACGCCCCCAAGGCCAGCAGGTCGCGGTTGGGCAGGACACTATCGCCATGTTTGATCGCAAAGCTGCGGATAGAGCCATAAGATTCGGCATACAAAATGAAAACCATCGCAAAACCGAGTTCAAATAACTGCAACCAATCGGTTTGCGAAAGATGCGGCATGGTGGGGGTGGATAGCTCCAGCTGTATACTGCCGATCAGGTCAACCCCGTAGTGTTCCAGGTTGAGCCACTTACCAGCGGCAATGCCTAGCAGGAGGACAATCACACCGCCCGGCAGTCGTCGCACGCGCTCCAGCAGAAACAGCAGCACTAGCGCTAGCGCCGAGGTCGCGATGCTCGCGATGTTCCAGTGACTGAATTGCTCGATAAGTTCCAGCAGGTAGTTAAACATGTCGTGATTTGAAGTCTCGACATCCAGAACCAGTGCGCATTGCTTGAGGATAATGACAATTGCAAGGCCGAAGGTAAAGCCGCGCAGCACAGGTTTGGCAATGAAGTCGGTGATGTTCCCCATGCGCGCCAGTCCGGCCACCAGGAAAATCAGGCCGGTAATCATCACCAGGCCGAAGGACATCGTTAGTCTGAGTGCGACATCGCCATCCGCCATCGATGCCATCGATGCTGCCAGTACGATGGCCGATGAGGAGGTGGCAGATACGATTGCAAAGCGGCTGGTGCCGAACAGGCCATAACAGATCAAACCGGCAAATAACGCGATGATGCCGGCTTGCGGAGGCAGATTGCCGATGCTGGAGTATGCCAGTGCCTGTGGCAGCAGCAGGCCGGCGATCGAGAGACCTGCAATCGCATCACGCCAACGGTTGCGGCTAAGTGACCCGGTAGGGAGAGCTGGCAACGACTGGTTTGTTTGATCTGACATGGATTGCGCCGATAGTAAGCCGGCGCAAAGTAGTCGCAAGCAGATGCCGTGAGGCTTAGTCCTGCGTAACTCTCCGTCATCCAGGCTGGATTACTGAGTATTTATCAGCATGAATGATACTGAATTTTCAGTGTCTGCGGCGAGAATGTCAGTTTAGATTTCGTATTGCATCAAATCATGGATGGATTGACGGCTTGGCGCGTCGATATGGATAAATTTCAGATCGGTGCGAAAGCCCTCAGTTCCGACGCAAATGCAGTCGCGCGTTTTCGACACGGCATTTACTTTTCGCATTTTACCGTCCAGTGGAATATCGAATTCAACTTCGCAAATATTTCCTTTGGCGATTTGCAGTGGACTCATCATAGTGAGTCCGGATGGCGATACGACAAGCGTGCGTGCCTGTAGCGCATCGAACCGTGAAAGGCCAAATTGATTGCGCGTCGCAATACCTTGTAAGCCTGGTCGGCGCGAGCTGAAGCGGCATGAACATACTTGTGTTTCATGATTATCTCCCTTAGATGTAGAAATCTAGCTTGGGTAAGCCAGATTTCTGAGGGAAGATTAAACGTGAAATATGTCCGTACTATGACCTTGATAGAGCAGGTCAGCGCGAAAGCAGGAATCGAGCAGCAGCACGTTCCGGGCGCTAGCTTGCTGGCGCAGACATGTGCAACATGACGTCATGCGCGAGCAAGCTGGAGCGAGATACCTCAGGTATCCAATATCAACGCTTGGAAGGTCTGCCGGTCTTGACGGCGTCAAGATCAGCAATTGCCTTGGTTAGGGCTTCATCGGAAAGAGCAGAAAGGCATTTCAGGGCGGCACGGAGCACCTCGCTTTTTTTGGCGCTGGTTCCTGCTTTCAGGCATCGCTTCTTGAGTGCAGCAATATGCGCGTAGTCATTTTCTGGCATGTTGAAGCTATCCCGCACCATTTTCTGTTTTTTCGGCTTTTCACCCTTGGACGCTTTGTCCGAAGGAACAACAGGAGCAAGCACAGCAAGCACAGCAAGCGGCGTTGGCAATGTCACTTTGCGTGGCATTACCGCCACCTTTACGACGGCTTGGACAGGTTTGACTGCAGTCCTTGGTTTTGCCGCCTTACGTGGCTGGGCAGCGGCTTTGCTGACAGTCTGAGCAGGTTTGGCCGCTGGCCTTGGCTTTGTTGCTGGCTTCGACACGGCTGGGGCAACTTTGGCCACGACTCTTAGCTTTGCCGTGCTGTTTTTCTTGATGGCTGTTATAGGGCTTGTTTTGGCCGCTGGTTTGCTTGGTTTTGCTGGAAGTTTGGTTTTAGGATTCATGTAAGGCACCTCTGGCTGAAATGATGGTTGATCTGAGCGACACGGGGAAAAGTTGTTGAACTGAACAAACAGTATATACAATATATATCAATTTATGTGCATGATGTTGCAATGCATAGTTGGCAGCTGTTTTGTTGCGTGCGCGTGTAGGGGCTCATCCGGCGCAATAGGTCAAAAATCATGGCAAGCCACTTTAGAAGTGATCAGTATATTTGAGCATGCGATATTTCGAATGCTAAATAGAGAATATGAAGTGCAATTCTTGTCATAGTGCTGTCATGTTTGCCCAGTAAACTTTGCTCTGAGATACCGGAGTTGGCGGGGGAAAAATACCAACACAAATACCTGGAAGCCAGCCTTAGTGCTGGCTTCTTTCATTTGCTTGGTGTTTATATGCATATATCAAATCATCTCAAGGATGGATTTGATTTCGCAATGCAATTCATCGTGCTGAAATATTACCCAGATAAGACTCATATGAATTTGATCGTTTATCCAACGTAAAATTATTTTGAGTGTTTACGGAACACTGGGTTCACATAGGGAAATCATGATTCAACCTAACACCATCATCTTGCCAAGCATGGCAGTCGAATGGCTAGCTACATCAATCGCTTATCTGTTCCCCAATGAGTCTAATTATTGGGCGTCAGTTTCGCTAGATCAAGCAGACTTTCACCTTGTTCAATCAGATAGATCGGAAATGAATAACCATAAAGTTGGCCTCTCCTGAGCGCTAATTCAGTCCATAGTATGGCTAATATTTGCAGTGGTTTAATGTCATAACGTGGTCATAAAATTCTTTCACGATGAAGTAAATTACACATGAAAGAAAATTTTGAACTCACAAAACATCTTGGTGGCAGAAATTGTTGAGGCAGTTCGGACTGGTTGCATGCGAAAGCCAGAGTGTATTTCTGGCTGCATAAACATACCTGAGTGTGCATCCAAAATTTCATTGATTCAGAAGTGCGCTGGTGTCGAGGACGAACCATTTGCGGCCAACACTGCAAACTTTGATACGCTGCATGCTTCAGTGAGCGGGGATATCATGATACTCAAGCGTTTAATGGAAATCATCAGTAAGCGGCAGTTGAATGCGCTGTTTCAACCTATTATCCACATGCACAGTGGGGAAATTATCGGCTATGAGGGCTTGATCAGGGGGCCCTCCGACAGCCCGTTGCATTCGCCCCTGACCCTGTTCAAGGTGGCGCGCGCTAATAATTTGATTGTTGAAGTTGAACACTTGTGCCGCAGTATTGTGCTTGAGCGTTTTGCGGAATTAGCCTTCCCTGGCAAGTTATTTCTCAACGTAAGCCCGGACTGTTTCTGTCAGCCAGGTGCAAAACATGGCGAAACGCTTTTCTTTCTGCATAAATACGGAATCAATCCGAACAGAGTCATCATTGAATTGACCGAGAACCAGCCAACTTACGATTATGAATTGATGATCGAAGCGGTCAACCATTACCGCGATATGGGATTTCAGATTGCTATCGACGATCTGGGTGAAGGTTTTTCCAGTTTGCGCTTATGGTCGGAACTGCGCCCGGATTATGTGAAAATAGACCGCCACTTTATCCAAGGGATCAACCAAGACCCGGTTAAGCTGCAGTTTATTCGATCGATCAAAGAGATAGCCGAGAAAACAGGCACGCAGGTCATTGCCGAGGGCATTGAAACCCAGAGCGAGTTGCTGCTGATCAGGGATCTTGGTATCGGATTTGGGCAGGGCTACCACATCGCTCGACCTAATAGTACTCCGGCGAAAATTACTTCAGCCGAAGTGGTGAAAGCCTTAGGTTGCAGTGATGTTGTCATTTACCCGCATGAAAATAGTTTGAACCACAGAAGCCAGAGTGTAAGTCGCTTACTGAGAGATGTGCCTGGCGTCTCTCCCGATATGTGCAATGCAGATGTTCACGCACTATTTGTGCAGCATCCAGACCTGCAAGCCGTTCCTATTGTGGCCGGGGGCATGCCGATCGGGTTGATTACGCGTGCTGGCATGATCGACCGGTTTGCTCGACTATATCAACGCGAACTGTATGGCAAAAAGCCATGTGCCATGTTCATGGATAATGCGCCGCTGATTGCAGACAAGGACATCAGCCTACAAGAGCTAAGTAAATTGGTGGTCGAGGCGGATAGCCGCCATCTTTCGAACGGGTTCATCATTACCGATAAGGGGCAGTACCTCGGCATGGGAACCGGCCACGATTTGGTACGTGAAATCACTGAGATGCAGATCACTGCAGCACGCTACGCCAATCCGTTGACCTTGTTGCCGGGGAGCGTTCCTATCAATGAGCACATGGACCGCTTGCTGGAAAACGGCGTGAACTTCATTGTCTGTTATGTCGATATAGACCATTTCAAACCGTTTAATGATGTGTACGGCTACCGCAAGGGGGATGAGATCATCCAGCTAACCGGCAGAGCATTAGTCGCACAATGTGACCCCGACTTGGACATGGTTGGCCATATCGGTGGCGACGACTTCATTATCTTGTTTCAGAGCAGGGATTGGAAAAAGCGATGCGATGAAATTCTCTCCATTTTCTCGGCGGCGATACCAGCTTTTTACAGCCACGATGACGTCCAGCGCGGCGGATATGTCAGCGAAGACCGGCGTGGCAAGAAAATATTTCACTCTCTGGCCAGTCTGTCTTTAGGCGCTGTCAGGGTAGAGCCACAACAATATGCGACGACACATCATGTTGCCAGCGCGGCATGTGAGGCCAAGAAGCAGGCCAAAAAAATTCCGGGGAATAGCTTGTTTATCGACCGCCGTAGCAAACAACAGTCAGATTCAACGGATTACGCATGTGCGCTTGAGTGCGCGTCAGCGATTTCCTGATGGATTTCCCAATATTAAGTCAGGCGACATGACTGCGCGTAAAAAGTTGTGGTCATCTGACTCACCGCGCTCTCTTTGAGCAATCCACCAGACGCTGGCCTTGCGAATTCTCCATTCCTGTCGTGTACCTGCTATTAGTAATGCAGCAACCTGCCCCAGAGCTGGCTGGTGACCGACTATGAGTACGGACTCTTTACTGTCTGGCCAATTTGCCGCAGCAAGGATTTTTGCCGGATCAGCATCCAGCGCAAGGTCGGGATGAATGCGATATTTTCGCCCAAGCGCCTCCGCAGTCTGTATTGTCCGTTTGGCTGGGCTGACCAGAATTCGGCAGCTTTGCGGCAAATTTGCATCGAGCCAGCCCGCCATTTTTAAGGCTTGCCTGCGTCCTTTGCCGGTAAGAGCACGCGACTCGTCCGGGGTGCCTACCTCGGCTTCGGCATGACGCCATAAGATGAGTTCCACGTTTTACCTTTCTTTTGGTGCACCCAGCGTCAGCATGAGCTGCTGTTGCGCACAAAACGATGCTTGTTTACCGCGCGGTTTGCGTCGCAGGTAATGGCCGTCTGAGTGTAGTTCCCACGCGTTGGTATTGTCTTTTAGGTAAGGACGCAATCCTTCGTTAATGACCCTATTTTTTAATTTTTTGTCCAGAATCGGAAAGGCGACTTCAATTCGGCGGAACAGGTTGCGCCCCATCCAGTCGGCGCTCGACAGGTAAACATCGTGAGCAAGGTTATTGCGGAAGTAGAAGATTCGGCTGTGTTCGAGAAAACGCCCGATGATGGAGCGTACTCGGATGTTTTCGGATAGGCCGGGAACCCCCGGCTTTAGTGAGCAGGCACCGCGCACGATGAGCTCAATTTTGACGCCGGCGCAGGAAGCCGCGTACAACTCTCGAATAACGGATTCTTCAACCAAGGCATTCATTTTTGCAATGATGAGCGCTTTGTGTCCGGATTGTGCAATTTTCGTTTCATTGCGGATAGCTTTTATAATTTCGCCGTGCAGCGAGAAAGGCCCCAGCCACAGGTGGTTCAATTTCTTGGGGCGGGTAATGCTGCTAAGGTGAATGAATACTTCATTTACTTCAACCGCCAAGCTTGGGTGTGCAGTCAGCAGGCCAAAATCGGTGTAGAGCTTCGCCGTTGATGGGTTGTAATTGCCGGTTCCTAGATGCGCGTAGTAGTGCAATTCATTTTTTTCGCGCCGTATGACCAACGCCAGTTTGGCGTGCGTCTTGAGACCCATTACACCGTAGATTACCTGCGCTCCGGCTTGTTCAAGTCGTTCAGCCCAGTTGATGTTTTGTTCTTCGTCAAAGCGCGCCTTCAGCTCAACCACGACGGTCACTTCTTTGCCCATTTTTGCTGCGGTAATCAAGGACTCCATCAGATCTGAATCTATACCTACACGATAGATAGCCTGCTTGATGACGATGACATTCGGATCATGCGCTGCCGCGCGGATGAAGTCGACTACGGTCAGAAATGACTCAAATGGATGGTGTAGCAGTATGTCGCGCTTTTGTAGCTCGCCAAAAATATCGCTTTGATCATTCTGTGGTGGAGCAGCGGGCTGAAAAATCGGAAAATATAATGAAGGTGTTTTTACGTGGTCTAGCAATTCATATAGCCTGACCAAGTTGACTGGCCCGTTCACACGGTAGAGATGGCTTTGATCAAGTGAGAATTGGTTTAGCAGGAATGTCGCCATCTCATCAGGGCAAGACCTTGAGACTTCAAGGCGCACGGCAGCGCCGAACTGACGGCTTTGCAATTCGCCCTGTAAGGCTTGACGCAGGTTTTTGACTTCTTCTTCATCAATCCATAGATCACTGTCGCGGGTAACACGAAATTGTGAAAATGCACGCACTTCCCTTTGTGGAAAGAGATCGGGAATATGTGCCTGTATGACAGAGGACAGCAGAAAAAACGATGCGCCGTGGGTGGAAAGCTCGTCCGGAAGGCAAATGACCCTTGGCAGAACTCTAGGTGCTCTGACAATGGCAATGGTGCTGTCGCGTCCAAACGCATCCTTGCCAGACAGAGACACAATAAAGTTCAGACTTTTATTGGCTACCTGGGGAAACGGGTGAGCCGGATCTAATACGATCGGCGTTAGTATGGGTCGGATTTGTGTTTCAAAATAAGTTTTTACCCACGCACGCTGTGCCTCGTTCCTATCTTTGTGGTGCAGCAGACGAAATCCTCTTGCTGCCAGCCGAGGCAATACTTCTGTATTTAAAACTTCATACTGTCTTTCGACTAACTTGTGGCATTCATCACTGACTCTAAGCAAGGATGCCTGCAGTGCGGCTTTCCCCGGGACCGTGTGGCCATCGATGCTTTGAGCCATCAGACTGGCAATGCGCACCTCAAAAAATTCATCAAGATTATTGCTAAGGATGCATAAATAACGCAGTCGCTCAAGAATGGGGATGGACGTATCTTCTGCTTGCGAGAGTACGCGCTGATTAAAGGCGAGTACCGACAACTCGCGATCAAGAAAGATATTTTTAGTGAGTAATTCAGCTGACATCTTACGGGTAGTCTTCGTTTTCATGGGCCTGAGGATGAAAGCAGGTACTGTGGGCAAACATGCGTTGAACTGCATGAAAGACAATGACAAGAGTGGACAGTTATTTCTTGCCAGCTTATCAGTACTGATTCTTACACAGTTATGACATGAAATTGTGACGGGCCGGTGACGGACAAGCGTGGCAGGCACACAATCATCCTAATTAAATATAGGGCTTGGTTCTTGAGAAAGCGCAAAATGTAGATGACTATATTAAATGGGGTCGGAGTTGATTTATTTGCTAAAATTGCATTGAACGAAAATTTACTGACCGACCAATCAATCATTTTTATCTGCCATGGCAAGAACACCGCGCCTTGTTATTCCGAACCAGCCGCACCACATCATTCAGCGAGGCCATGATCGGCAGCTCATTTTTCGCGATGAGAGCGATTGCCAAAAATTTCTTGCTTGGTTGCGTGAGGCCAGTAGGCAGTTCAAAGTGGCAATACATGCTTATGTGTTGATGAGCAACCACATACATCTGTTGGCATCGCCTTCTGATGCGCAGGGTCTGGCACGCATGATGCAGTGGGTGGGCCGATATTATGTTCCATACTTCAATCATAAATATGGTCGCACAGGAACCCTGTGGCAAGGGCGCTTCAAAACCTCGGTGATCGAATCTGAGCGGTATTTTATGTTGTGCAGTCTATATATTGAAATGAATCCCGTTCGTGCCGGGATGGTTTCCCATCCATCCAAATACCCGTGGTCAAGTTATGCCCACCACACGGGTGACAAGACGGACTCCCTGATCGCGGGCCACTCGCTCTACTGGGCATTGGGTAATACACCTTTTGAACGAGAGGCTGCATATCGGCAATTGATGGCTCAGGGCATTCCGAGGGGAGATGAAGAAAATTTGACTCGGGCTGTATTGAAAGGCTTGGCATTGGGTTCCGAGCAGTTCCAGATTGGCTTGGAAAAGCAAACCAGTCGCCGTGTGCGTCCAGCAAAGAAGGGCCGGCCATTTAAGCGGACAACGGCAGAAGCTGTTCCAGATTAACTGATCAATCAGGATGTCTGTATATGTAAGGATGTATATTTACTTTGCTTAAGTTCGTTTAGGGTAATATTTTTCGCCAAGCCTAGGTTTACATAGCGCCTTCATAATTACTATGTCCCCATTTAATTATTTGCTGGCTTTCATGTAAATTAATTCTACTCTGACCCTATTTATTGCCCTTGAACTTTTGCGCGGGCTGTACTATTCTGGAGAGCTAACTACTTATTCCGCAGTGGAGAATGCTTATGCATGCGCAAGGTTTGTACAATCCGTCAAATGAACACGATGCTTGTGGCGTTGGTTTTATCGCCCACATTAAAGGTCAAAAAAGTCACTCGATCGTCAAGCAAGGTTTGCTGATTCTAAAAAACCTGGATCATCGTGGCGCTGTAGGCGCAGACAAGCTGATGGGGGATGGTGCCGGTATTTTGATTCAGATTCCTGATCAATTTTATCGCGAAGAAATGGCAAAGCAGGGCGTGATGCTGCCGCCACCAGGCGAGTATGGCGTGGGCATGGTGTTTTTGCCGAAGGAGCAGGCATCCCGCATTGCTTGTGAGCAGGAAATTGAGCGCGCTGTCAGAGTTGAGCGTCAAGTTGTGCTTGGTTGGCGTGATGTGCCGGTTGATGTCGATATGCCGATGTCACCTACTGTGCGTGAAAAAGAACCAGTAATTCGCCAGATATTTATTGGTCGTGGTGCAGATGTGATGGTGACGGATGCGCTTGAGCGCAAACTGTACGTCATCCGCAAATCATCCGGGCATGCGATCCAAGCAATGAATCTGAAGCACGGCGACGAATTTTTCGTTCCGTCGATGTCTGCGCGCACGATTGTATACAAAGGTTTGCTACTGGCCGACCAAGTTGATGTGTATTACAAGGATTTGAAAGATCCACGCTGTGTTTCTGCATTGGCAATGGTGCATCAGCGTTTCTCTACGAATACTTTCCCAGAGTGGCCATTGGCTCACCCGTATCGTCTGATTGCTCATAATGGCGAAATTAATACAGTTAAGGGTAACTTCAACTGGATGCGTGCACGTGTCGGCGTAATGCAATCGGCTGTTCTTGGCGATGATCTGAAGAAGCTGTACCCACTGATTTATGAAGGCCAATCCGACACTGCATGCTTCGATAATGCGCTGGAACTGTTGGTGATGGCTGGTTTTCCGATTGCGCAGGCAATGATGATGATGATCCCCGAAGCTTGGGAAAATCATACGCTAATGGATGACAACCGCCGCGCATTTTACGAATACCATGCAGCAATGATGGAGCCATGGGATGGTCCGGCTGCGATGGCTTTTACTGATGGACGTCATATTGGTGGCACGCTGGATAGAAATGGCTTGCGCCCTGCACGTTATATTGTGACGGATGACGATCTGGTGGTAATGGCATCGGAATCAGGCGTATTGCCAATTCCTGAGTCGCGCATTATCCAGAAATGGCGTCTGCAGCCGGGAAAAATGTTCTTGATCGACCTTGAGGCTGGTCGCATTATCGACGATAAGGAAATCAAGGGCACCTACGCAAACGCCAAACCTTACAAGGCGTGGATTGAATCCGTTCGAATCAAGCTGGATGAAATTCGCACCACGGAAACAGAAGAAAAATCCTCAGTATTGCTGCTAGACAGGCAACAGGCGTTCGGCTACACGCAAGAAGATATCAAGCTGCTGCTGCCGCCGATGGCATTGAATGCCGAAGAGGCGATTGGCTCGATGGGCAATGACTCACCGCTGGCGGTGATGTCAAACAAACTTAAGCCTTTATATAGTTATTTCCAGCAATTGTTTGCGCAAGTCACCAATCCGCCTATTGATCCGATTCGCGAGCAGATGGTGATGTCGCTGGTATCCTTTATTGGGCCTAAACCCAATTTATTGGATACCAACAATATCAATCCGCCGATGCGTTTGGTGGTATCGCAGCCTATTCTGGACTTTACAGATATGGCGACGGTGCGCAACGTCAGCGCACACACGGGCGGCAAGTTCCGTTCGTACGAATTGAATATCTGCTATCCGATTGCATGGGGCAAAGATGGGATTGAAGCTCGGATTGCTTCGCTCTGCGCTGAAGCGGTCGATGCGGTAAATTCGGGCCACAATATTTTGATTGTTTCTGACAGGAATATCTGCGCAGAACAGGTCGCGATTCCGGCATTGCTGGCGACATCGGCAGTACATCAGCATTTGGTAGCAAAAGGCTTGCGCGCTTCGACCGGGTTGGTGGTGGAAACCGGTTCGGCACGCGAGACGCATCACTTTGCGCTGCTGGCAGGTTATGGCGCTGAGGCGATTCACCCATATCTGGCACTGGAGACACTGGCAGGTATGGCTGCAGAACTGTCGCCAGATCTGACGCCTGACTATGCTCAAGCAAACTTTATCAAGGCAGTTGGCAAAGGTTTGCTAAAAGTTATGTCGAAGATGGGTATTTCGACTTACATGTCGTACTGTGGCGCGCAAATTTTTGAAGCGGTTGGCTTGAACGCCAATCTGGTGGATCAATATTTCAACGGTACTGCCACCAACATCGAGGGAATTGGCGTATTCGAAGTGGCTGAAGAAGCGTTACGTTTGCACCAATTGGCCTTTGGCGACGATTTGGTACTTGCCAATGCGCTTGATGCCGGTGGTGAATATGCATTCCGCATCCGTGGTGAGGAGCATATGTTTACGCCAGATGCTATTGCGAAATTGCAGCATTCGACGCGATCCAACAACTTTAATACCTACAAAGAATTTGCGCTGCTGATCAATGATCAATCCAAGCGGCAGATGACCTTGCGCGGTTTGTTTGAATTCAAGATTGACCCATCCAAGGCGATAGCGCTGGATGAGGTTGAACCTGCCAAAGAAATCGTCAAACGTTTTGTGACGGGTGCGATGTCGCTCGGATCGATCAGCACCGAAGCGCATACAACGCTGGCAGTTGCGATGAATCGTATAGGTGGGAAATCAAATACTGGTGAGGGCGGCGAGGACCCAGCGCGCTATGTGAATGAGCAACACGGGATAAAAATTAAAGCCGGTGAAACAGTGGGTTCAGTGCTTGGAGCCGGCTTGATTTTTGCTGATATTCCATTGCAAGCGGGTGATTCCTTGCGTTCCAAAATCAAGCAGGTTGCATCTGGTCGTTTTGGTGTAACGGCGCAGTATCTCGGCTCGGCCGATCAGATTCAGATCAAGATGGCGCAGGGCGCGAAACCTGGCGAAGGTGGACAGCTACCTGGCGGAAAAGTGTCTGAGTACATTGCAAAATTACGTTTCTCTGTGCCAGGTGTAGGTTTGATATCGCCGCCACCGCACCATGATATTTATTCGATCGAGGATCTGGCGCAGCTTATCCATGATCTGAAGAACGTCAATCCGAAGGCATCCATTTCAGTCAAACTGGTGTCCGAAGTAGGTGTGGGTACCGTAGCCGCTGGCGTATCCAAAGCCAAGGCGGATCATGTTGTTATTTCTGGTTACGATGGCGGGACGGGCGCATCGCCATTGTCCTCGATTAAGCATACCGGTACGCCGTGGGAACTGGGCTTGTCCGAAACGCAGCAGACGCTAGTGTTGAACAACCTGCGCGGTCGTGTCCGCGTGCAGGTCGATGGCCAAATCAAGACTGGCCGCGATGTCGCTATTGCCGCGATGCTGGGGGCCGACGAGGTGGGATTTGCAACGGCACCGCTGGTGGTCGAAGGTTGCATCATGATGCGCAAGTGTCACTTGAATACCTGTCCAGTTGGTGTTGCTACGCAGGACCCGGTATTGCGCGCCAAATTCACCGGCAAGCCGGAGCATGTGGTTAATTACTTCTTCTTTGTTGCGGAAGAGCTTCGCCAAATCATGGCACAGCTTGGAATCCGTACCTACGAAGATTTGATTGGTCGTGTTGATTTGCTCGACAAAGCACAAGCAGTTTCGCACTGGAAGAACAAAGGCCTTGATTTTAGTAAAATTTTCTATCACCCAGTAGTTGGTGATGAGGTCTTGCAAAAGCATGCTGAGGAACAGGATCATGGCCTCGACAAAGCGTTGGATCACAAGCTGATTTCGCAAGCGAAAGTTGCGCTAGAAAAAGGCGAGAAAATTTCATTCATTTCCCAGATCAGGAATGTCAACCGTACTGTGGGTGCAATGCTGTCTGGCGAAGTGGCCAAACGTTACGGCCACGAAGGCTTGCCCGACGATACCATTCATATTCAACTGGAAGGCACAGCAGGCCAATCGGTGGGTGCGTTTCTTGCGCGTGGGGTTACGCTGGATCTGGTTGGCGAAGCGAATGACTATGTCGGTAAGGGTATGTCAGGTGGACGCATCATTGTTCGTCCGAATACCGAGTTCCGTGGCAGAGCGGTCGACAATATCATCAGTGGCAACACGGTGTTGTACGGCGCAATCGCAGGCGAGGCCTTCTTTAATGGTGTCGCAGGGGAACGTTTTGCGGTACGCAATTCAGGCGCGACGGCGGTAGTTGAAGGTGCCGGCGACCATGGCTGCGAGTACATGACGGGCGGCACGGTTGTGGTGCTAGGACAGACCGGTCGCAATTTTGCGGCGGGTATGTCTGGCGGGATCGCCTATATCTATGACCCAGATGGGGATTTTGAGGGTAGGTGCAACCTGTCCATGGTCACGCTGGAACCAATGCTCGCAAGTGCCGCGCAGGAAGCATCCGTTGATCGGGCGATCTGGCATAGCTTGGAGCGCGGTGGTGAAGTTGAAACCGATGAGGCAATACTGAAGCGCCAGATCGAGCGGCACTTCAAGTTTACCGGCAGCACTCGTGCGCGCAATTTGCTGGACGATTGGACTAACGCACGATCAAAGTTCGTCAAGGTTTTCCCGCAGGAATACCGGCGCGCATTGCTTGAATTGAATGCAAGCAGCAAGGCCAGGGAAACTGCAGGGATTGCAGCTTAAGACTATTTTTTGAATCCCTTCGTGTTTAGAAGGGAGATGGATTTGACAGAGGTAAGTAATGGGTAAAATCACTGGCTTCATGGAATATCAGCGTCAGGAAGAGGCGCATCTCACCACAGAGGCGCGCACCAAGAACTACCAAGAGTTTGTTCTGCGCTTGGCGGATGATGAGGCAAAAATACAAGGTGCGCGCTGCATGGATTGTGGCGTTCCGTTCTGTAACAATGGCTGCCCTGTCAACAACATCATTCCGGATTGGAATGATCTGGTTTACCGCGGAAATTATCGCAATGCGCTGGAAGTGCTGCATTCGACTAATAATTTTCCAGAATTTACCGGTAGGATTTGTCCTGCGCCGTGTGAGTCAGCCTGCACGCTGGGTATCAATGAAGATCCGGTCGGTATCAAGTCGATCGAACACTACATCATCGACAAGGGGTGGGAAAACGGCTGGGTTGCACCGAAACCAGCTGCAGTGAAAACCGGCAAAAAAGTGGCAGTAGTTGGATCTGGTCCTTCTGGATTAGCCGCAGCGCAGCAACTTGCGCGCGTCGGTCATGCTGTCACAGTATTCGAGAAAAATGACCGGCCTGGTGGGTTGCTGCGTTATGGTATTCCAGACTTCAAGCTGGAAAAGAGTCATATCGACCGTCGTGTCGAACAAATGAAAGCAGAGGGCGTGGTTTTCCGCACGAACGTGCTGGTTGGCAAAGATTTTCCTGAGAAAATTGCAAATTACGCAAAAGAAACCGTTTCGCCGGAAGCACTGCGTGACGAATTTGATGCAGTCATTATGGCTGGTGGTGCTGAGCAGCCGCGCGATTTGCCAGTTGCCGGACGCGAGTTGCAAGGGGTTCACTTTGCAATGGAGTTCCTCCATATGCAAAACAAGGCGAATGCTGGTGACAAGTTGAAGGCGCAGATCAAGGCGACGGGTAAGCATGTTCTTGTGATTGGTGGTGGTGACACCGGTTCCGACTGCGTTGGCACCTCGCTCCGTCATGGTGCTGAAAGCGTCACCCAGATTGAACTGATGCCGCGCCCACCTGAGACTGAAAACAAGTCTTTGGTATGGCCATACTGGCCGAATAAATTCCGTACATCATCTTCGCAAGAAGAGGGCGGTCAGCGCGAATGGTCCGTTACCACCAAGCGTTTTGAGGGAAAAGGCAACAAACTTGAAAAAGTGATTACCTGCCGAGTTGAGTGGAAAGATGGAAAATTTGAGGAAGTTCCAGGCTCTGAAGTGGAATTGAAGGCGGATTTGGTGCTGCTGGCGATGGGTTTTGTATCACCAGTTGGGCCTGTGCTGGATGCTTTCGGTGTTGAGCGGGATGCTCGTGGTAACGTCAAGGCTATGACAGATGGCGATAATTGTTACCGTACCTCGGTAGATAAGGTCTTTGCAGCAGGCGACATGCGTCGCGGCCAATCGCTGGTGGTATGGGCGATTCGTGAAGGTCGCCAGTGCGCGAAGGCTGTCGATGAGTTTCTGATGGGCAAGTCTGATTTGCCACGATAATGTCCGATCACACGGAAATCTGCCGTTCCAGCGGACGGCAGATTTTCTCGAGTTCTCAAGCCAGTATGGTACGCGGGACCAGTAAATGATTTTGACCCTCCCGATCGAATAATCGATTCGATTACCCCATTGTGGTGTGCTATCCGCTACAATCAAACTTTATTCTCATATTCAATTCACCATGATCAAGGGCAGCATAGTAGCCATCGTCACCCCGATGCAACCGGATGGTAGCCTCGACTTGCCATGTCTACGCAAGTTGATTGACTGGCACATTAATGAAGGTACTGACGGCATCGTTATTGTAGGAACGACTGGCGAGTCGCCTACTGTCTCGGTAGAAGAGCATTGCGAGTTGATCAGGTTGGCAGTCGAGTATGCCAACAAGCGGGTTCCAATTATTGCTGGCACAGGCGGTAACTCGACTTCTGAAGCGATTGAGCTGACTGAGTACGCCAGAAAAGTCGGCGCAGACGCGTCGCTGCTGGTTGTCCCCTATTACAATCGCCCGACTCAAGAAGGGATGTATCAGCATTTCAGGAAAATTGCTGAGGCGGTTGACCTTCCAGCTATCCTATACAATGTGCCTGGCCGTACCGTGGCAGATATGGCTAACGAAACCATTCTGAGATTGGCGCAAGTTCCGGGCATTATCGGGGTTAAGGATGCAACCGGGAATATTGCCCGAGGAAGTGACTTGATCCGACTTGCACCTAAATCGTTCTCGGTCTATTCTGGCGACGATGCAACTGCTATGTCACTGATGTTCAGCGGAGGCAGGGGAAATATCTCGGTCGTGGCCAATGTTGCGCCGCGTGCGATGCATGGGTTGTGCGTAGCGGCGATGGAAGGAAATGTCTCTAAGGCAGTTGAGATCAATAACCGCATGCTGCCCTTGCATTTCAAGCTTTTCGCTGAGCCCAATCCGGTACCAGTAAAATGGGCAATGCAAGAAATGGGCTTGATTCCTTCCGGCATTCGTTTGCCGCTGGTTAAGCTAGCAGCTGAATTTCACAGCACTGTACGAGATGCAATGCGTGAATCTGGCTTGATATGAAGTGAGCGCCGATCAGTGAGTTTTTAAATCGGCCGCATATTTTGAAACGACAAGACTATCAGCAGGGTTTAGTAATGGCTCAAATTAATATTTCTTCAAAAAGACTCATTTTAGCGCTGGCACTGGTGAGTCTGGTCGGATGCAGTTCAGTTAATTCCTTGTTGGAATCTGATCGTATCGACTATAAAAGTACAGCCGAAGGGATCAAGGCGCCTACACTGGAGATTCCGCCAGATTTGACGCAATTGCAGCGTGATAATCGTTATGCGATTCCTAATACTGGGACTGTTACTGCTTCAGGCTTTCAGCAACAACAAGCGATTCGCCCTGTGAGCGCCGAGGTTGCGCCAAAGGATATCGGCACGGACATTCGTGTAGAGCGGGATGGTAGTCAGCGCTGGTTGGTTGTTAAAAGGTCACCGGAAGCATTGTGGCTGCAAGTGAAAGAATTTTGGCAGGACTCCGGTTTTCTTATCAATGTTGACCAGCCGGATGCTGGCGTGATGGAAACAGATTGGGCTGAGAATAGGGCCAAGATTCCTCAGGATATTCTGCGTAAAACGCTAGGCAAAGTTATTGATTCCCTGTATTCGACTGGTGAATTAGATAAATTCCGCACACGTCTGGAGCGTGGCGCTAACGGTACCACTGAAATTTTTATCAGCCATCGTGGTGCGCAAGAAGTTTTAGTAGGCGTTGATAAGGAGCGGTCTCTTTGGACGCCGCGCCCCCCCGACCCGGATTTGGAAGCTGAATTCTTGTCGCGCTTGATGGTGCGACTTGGTATTGACGGTGCCCGCGCCAAACTTGCGATGGAAAAAGCAGCTCAAAAACAGTCCCAGGCCAGCTTGATAAAGGGTGCCAATGGCGCCTATGTTGAAGTTAATGAGAGTTTTGATCGAGTATGGCGTCGTGTAGGTTTGGCGCTCGATCGGGTCGGATTTACTGTTGAGGATCGCGACCGTAGTCAAGGCTTGTACTTTGTTCGGTATGTAGATCAGGATAAGATTGCACAGGAAAAAGCCGCGTCAGAGAAGGGCATCCTTTCAAAATGGTTTACTTCTAGCTCAAAGGATGATCAGGCCAAAGCAAAGCGCTATCGGATTTCTGTAAAATCAGATGGTGTCGGCAGCAAGGTCGTCGTGCTGGGTAATGATGGTCAAGCTGAGCGATCAGCGATTGCTGACAAAATATTGTCTTTGTTGCTCGATCAATTGAAATAATCAGTTAAGTGATAATACGTTTATTGCTTTGCTGAAAGGCTTAATTGAAATTTGCTAGCTTAGGGAGCGGTAGCGCTGGGAATGCGCTACTGGTCTCCGCTACATCCGGTGCAACGACAACAACAGTCATGCTGGATTGTGGTTTCGGTATAAGGCAGGCTGAGCAGCGCCTATCCCGACTTGGGCTTAGCCCCTCAGACCTTTCTGCCATTCTTGTCACGCATGAGCACCAGGATCATATTGGTGGCGTGTTCAAGCTTGCGCGTCGCTATAAAATTCCTGTTTGGATGAGCGCTGGTACCTATCAAGGGGCATCAAGCGACAGACATGATGTCGTGGTTAATTTTTGTCGGGATGGCGATAAACTTGCCATTGGCGATATGCAGCTAACCCCATTTACGGTTCCTCATGATGCGAGGGAGCCTTTGCAATACTATATGAGCGATGGGTGCTTCAAACTGGGAGTGTTGACTGATACTGGACTTGCGACCCCCCATATGGTTCAGGCGCTTGGTCAATGCGATGCTTTAATGCTGGAATGCAATCACGACAGTCAAATGCTGGCGGATTCTAGCTACCCTGCTGTATTAAAAAGGCGAATAAGTAGTATATATGGACATTTGTCGAATCAAGACGCGTCTAATTTTCTAGCAAAACTGGATCAGTCACGTCTCAAGAGGGTGCTTGGGGCACATCTGAGTGAAAGTAACAATACGCCGGAACTGGCATATGCGGCACTTTGCGGGGGGGTGAAAGTTGCTCAGGCGGAGGTAAGCATCGCCTGTCAGGAAATCGGCAGTGACTGGATAGATATTGCAAATTAACTACAACAGGATAAAACTCACGAGTAGTTAAGGTCTACTTGAATTAGACATAAAAAATGCCGGCCCTTGAGCCGGCATTTCTGTACAGCTTGTAGCCTATTACTTCGAAGCAGCAGGAGCAGATGCTGGCTTGGTAGCAGCAGCAGCAGCAGAAGCAGCTGTAGCAGCGGTCGATGCAGCTGTAGCAGCGGTCGATGCAGCTGTAGCAGCGGTCGATGCAGCTGTAGTTGCAGCAGAACCAGCTGTAATAGCAGCGGACGCAGCTGTAGTAGCAGCGGATGCAGCAGCAGAAGCTGTCGAAGCAGCAGAAGCTGAAGCGGTCTTCGACGCTGGTTTGTCACCAACTTTGCAAGCGGTCAGAGCAAGAGCCATCAGGCCAACGATCAACAATGATTTTTTCATTTGTTTTCCTTCAAAAGATTAAGCAATTAATAATTACCGGTAATTACTACTAGATAGAGCGCCTACGATGGCCTTTCGTACCGAAATACTTACAGCACAACGGAAAACCCCCTAATCAGCTGATTATATCGACTTTTTCTCCCTTGTAATAGAAGCACTTTGAGATTTTGTGGTGAATTTGTATTCTCGCAACACACATTGATCAGGAAATTTTTCTAACAGTGTGTAACTTTCGGTAAAGAGCTCCCATATATATGTAGGTATAATTCTCTATGAAGCCAGAATTAAGGGGGTAAATATGATAATTGTGAAAAATTCAGTAGTGACCGTACATTACAAACTGACGGATGCCCAAAATAACGTATTGGAGGAGGATGGCGATCCTATCGTCTACCTGCATGGTGGATATGAAAATACTTTGCCGGCAATTGAGGCAGCACTAGACGGCAAAGAAACTGGTTTTTCTGTCGAAATTCAAGTTGAACCGGAGGAGGCATTCGGCGAATACAACTCAGATTTAATAAAAATTGAGTCTAGGGATCAATTTCCCACCCCTTTGGAAGTAGGAATGCAATTTGAAGGTATGCCTGAGGGGGCAGAAGAGGGTGTCGAACCTGTTATTTTTGTGGTTACAGACGTTGCTGAAGATAAGGTGGTTCTAGATGGAAATCATCCTTTGGCTGGAATTGCCTTGCGATTTTCTCTGACCGTTACCGAGGTTCGTAGTGCAACAGAGCAGGAAATCGAACATCAGCATCCGCACTTTGGCAATCATGACGATGAAGATGGGGAGCACTATCGTTGCGTTACGCTTCAGTAACTCAAGATAACGAGGTTTTAATAACGCTGACAGCACCCGTGCATCTGGGTAAATGAATTTGACCGTTAGGGCTGCATCGCGCTAAAATGTAATATTGTCTATGATCAGGGCTAGCATGCGTCGCAAACTTTTAGTTGGTAACTGGAAGATGAACAGCAGCCTCGCAGCCAATGCCACGTTGCTGGCTGGAATCAAGGCTGGTTCCAGTCGGGCAGATCGCGACATCGCAGTGTGTGTCCCTGCTCCTTATTTGGCGCAATGTCAGTCAGAGTTGACGGGAACAGCTATCGCATGGGGTGCGCAGGATGTTTCTGCCCATGATTCTGGCGCCTATACGGGCGAGATTTCTGTGGCGATGTTGCGTGATTTTGGCTGTAGATATGTGATTCTTGGGCATTCTGAGCGTCGTTCAAATCATCGCGAGAATAACAAGCAGATTGCAGAAAAGGTCAAGCGCGTATTGTCTAACGGGTTAACACCGATTATTTGTGTGGGTGAAACTCTGGCTGAGCGGGAGGCGGGGCATACAGATTTGATTGTTTGTCAGCAGCTTGATGCGGTGCTTAATGTCATCGAGCCGGATGATATATCTAGCTTGGTTGTTGCTTATGAGCCAGTTTGGGCGATTGGAACTGGAAAGACAGCCACTCCACAAATGGCGCAGGACGTACATGCTTTGTTGCGTGCGAGGCTGGCAGCCAAGAATCCACAGGCTGCAGGCAGAGTGCACATCCTGTATGGTGGCAGCATGCGACCAGATAATGCTGGCGACTTGCTACAGATGCCTGATATAGACGGAGGATTGATTGGCGGTGCGTCTCTCAATGCTGCCGATTTTTTGGCGATAGCCGATGCTGCTTGATACAGCAAATAAATAGAAATAACCTGAGATTGGAAATTATCAAATGAACGGCCTGTCCACCATTATTGTTATAGTTCAAGTATTGTCTGCATTGGCGATCATTGGGCTCGTTTTACTGCAGCACGGCAAAGGTGCTGACATGGGTGCTGCCTTTGGATCTGGTTCATCCGGGAGTTTGTTTGGCGCTAGCGGTTCATCCAGCTTTTTGTCGAAATCGACGGCGATTGCAGCAGCAATATTCTTTACGGCCACGCTGGCCTTGGTATTGCTCAATAACAATCGCGCTCCCAGCAGTGGTGGTGTGATGGAAAATCTACCTGCGGCATCGGCCCCAGTAGCATCCCCTGCTTCGACCAATGCTGCTAGCAAGAGCATAAACGCGTCTGCCCCAGTTCCAGTCTCATCTGGACAGTCAGGTCAAATTCCAAAATAGCAGTGTTCTGACAGCAGCATTTTGATATTGCTGCAAATTTTTTCATTTTCTATTTTGTTCCGCACGCAAATGTGCTTGAACAAAATTCATGTGGCGTGTCATAATGCAAGGCTTAGGGCCGACGTGGTGAAATTGGTAGACACGCTATCTTGAGGGGGTAGTGGCGAAAGCTGTGCGAGTTCGAGTCTCGCCGTCGGCACCAAATTGCAGTCCAGTAACATCAAGATCATAAAAAAACCCGCATAAATGCGGGTTTTTTTTCGTCTCCCAATTATCATAGACAGCATTGGGGATTTGCCTCACCTGGGAGGTAAGTCAGGATATATAAAATTGTTGCTGGATATGCTTTGTGCCGTGGGTAGCATTGGGGCGGGCTCTGAATAAAATATGCAATAACATCGGCTGTTATCATCAATACGATGTGGATGTTGCAAATATCCACTAATAGATCAATCCAAACGGTTCAATCTTGACTGACATGTATATAGCAGCAATAAGGCATATTGCTGGTTAATTTTAGCGTCGTGCGCGATTTCAAAATGTGATGTAACATTTGTCCGTTGCATAATGCGTTGGCGGTGATAGTTTTAGCTCGCGCTCGCAGCATTTTTTTTGTGGTTTTTTCATGTCCTCGCATTTGACTTGAGACAGATTGGCACGCCAGATCGTGAACTTAGAAAATTATTTCCCTATCCTGTTGTTTATCGCTGTTGGCACCAGCTTTGGTGTCATTTCCCAAGTTATTGGGCGTGTCATGGGGCCATACAAACCGGATCCTGCTAAGCAATCGGCGTACGAGTGCGGCTTTGATGCGTTTGAAGATGCGCGTGTCAAATTTGATATTCGCTACTACCTGATAGCGATACTTTTCATATTATTCGATCTTGAATCAGCATTTTTCTTCCCTTGGGGTGTGGCAATTCGTGACATCGGATGGCCGGGCTTTCTCGTGATGATTGTGTTCATTGTCGAATTTGTCGTAGGTTTTTGGTACGTATGGAAGAAGGGAGCCCTTAATTGGGAGTGAGCGATGGCTATTGAAGGCTTACTAGATAAAGGTTTCGTCACCACATCAGCTGACAAGCTCATCAATTGGGCGCGCACTGGGTCAATGTGGCCTGTGACGTTCGGTCTCGCTTGTTGCGCAATTGAAATGATGCACGCAGCAGCATCGCGTTATGACCTGGACCGCTTTGGGATCATGTTCCGGCCTTCGCCGCGTCAATCCGACGTGATGATTGTTGCCGGCACGCTGTGCAACAAAATGGCACCGGCACTGCGCAAGGTTTATGACCAGATGGCGGAGCCGCGTTGGGTGGTTTCGATGGGCTCCTGTGCAAATGGCGGCGGATACTACCATTACTCGTATTCAGTGGTGCGTGGTTGCGACCGCATTGTTCCGGTGGATATCTATGTTCCGGGTTGCCCGCCGACAGCCGAAGCCTTAATTTACGGTTTGATACAGTTACAAAACAAAATTAAGCGCACCAATACAATAGCGCGCCAACCGACGGATACGGTTAAAGCATGACGACCAAACTTGAAATTCTGGAAAATACCTTGCGCACTGTGCTGGGCGATAGCATTCGGGAATTGAATGTGGTGTTAGGTGAAATTACCGTGGTATTGGATGACGCTCATTATTTGCCGACCATGTGTTTGCTGCGTGATCGAGATGATTTGCATTTTGAAGAATTGATTGATTTGTGCGGTGTCGATTACTTAACTTATGCTGATGTCGAATGGACAGGTGCGCGTTTCGCGGTTGTCTCGCACCTCTTGTCGGTCAAGCATAACTGGCGTGTTCGTATACGCGTATTTGCACCGAATGACGATCTGCCACAACTTCCCAGCGTCTCCGATATCTGGCCGTCTGCCAACTGGTATGAGCGTGAGGCTTTCGACCTCTTCGGTATTTTGTTCGAGGGACATAATGACCTGCGCCGCATACTGACTGATTATGGATTTGTCGGCCACCCATTCCGCAAAGATTTTCCTGTGACGGGGTATGTTGAAATGCGTTATGACGATGAACAAAAACGCGTGATTTACCAGCCTGTAACGATAGATCCGCGTGAAATAACGCCACGCGTGATTCGTGAAGAGAATTACGGGAATAAATAATGGCTGAAATTAGAAATTACACGGTCAATTTCGGCCCTCAACATCCTGCGGCTCATGGCGTTTTGCGCCTTATTCTGGAGCTGGATGGCGAGGTGATCCAAAGGGCAGATCCACATATTGGCTTGTTGCATCGCGCAACTGAAAAGCTGGCAGAGCAAAAAACTTATCTGCAAAATGTTCCATACATGGATAGGCTCGATTACATCTCAATGATGAGTAACGAGCATGCCTACGTGCTGGCCGTAGAGAAGATGCTTGGTCTTGAAGTGCCGCTGCGCGCACAGTACATCCGTGTGATGTTTGATGAAATAACGCGTTTGTTGAGCCATCTATTCTGGATAGGCGCGCAAGCAATTGACGTCGGTGCGATGGCCTTGCTGTTGTATGCATTTCGCGAGCGCGAAGATTTGCTTGATTGTTATGAGGCTGTTAGCGGCGCGCGCATGCATGCTGCATATTACCGCCCGGGTGGCGTGTATCGCGACTTGCCGGAAACAATGCCTCAGTACAAGGAGTCGCATCTACGTAACGTGAAGGCAGCGAAGGTTTTGAATGAAAACCGCCAAGGCTCACTGCTTGACTTCATTGACGATTTTTCGCAGCGATTTCCGAAATATGTCGATGAATACGAAACATTATTGACCGACAACCGCATATGGAAGCAGCGTCTGGTTGATGTGGGTGTGGTGTCACCTGAGCGCGCCATGGCGCTGGGTTTTACTGGCCCGATGTTGCGCGGATCAGGCGTTGAGTGGGATCTGCGCAAAAAACAACCGTATGAAGTCTACGACCTGGTCGATTTTGATATTCCTGTGGGCGTGAATGGCGATTCCTATGACCGCTATCTGGTGCGTGTTGAGGAGATGCGGCAGTCGAATCGGATCATTAGGCAATGCGTTGCGTGGTTGCGCAAGAATCCGGGCCCTGTGATGACCGACAACCACAAGATTGCGCCGCCATCGCGGGTTGACATGAAGTCCAACATGGAAAGCATGATTCATCACTTCAAGCTATTTTCCGAGGGCTTTCAAGTGCCGGCTGGCGAAGCGTATGCTGCAGTTGAAAATCCGAAAGGTGAGTTTGGCGTGTACATCGTTTCCGATGGTGCCAACAAACCTTACCGGCTCAAGCTTCGTGCGCCAGGGTTCCCGCACCTGCAAAGCTTGGGTGAAATGATACAGGGGCATTTGATTGCCGACGCAGTGACGATCATCGGCACTATGGACATCGTATTTGGCGAAATTGACCGCTGACCTTATGCGGAAAGACTTATGTTACTGACTGAACAGGCATACCAAAAAATAGATTGTGAGGTGAAGAAATTCCCTCCTGATCAAAAACAGTCCGCAGTGATCGCGGCGTTGGCGATCGCTCAGGATGAGCAAGGATGGCTGTCGCCCGAAGTAATGCAAGCGGTTGCTGATTACCTTGGCATGCCTGCAATTGCGGTGCAGGAAGTCGCCACTTTTTACAGCATGTTCAATACCAGTCCGGTCGGCAAGCATAAAATTACCGTTTGCACCAACCTGCCGTGTGCATTGTCCGGTGGTGAAAGAGCTGCGAACCACCTCAAGCAAAAACTGGGTATCGGCTTCAGGGAAACAACGGCAGATGGGCAATTCACGCTGGTCGAAGGCGAATGTATGGGGGCGTGCGGCGATGCGCCGGTTATGCTGGTGAGCAATGCGCGTATGTGCAGTTGCATGTCCAACGAAAAGATTGATGCAATGCTAGAGGAGTTAAAGAAATGACTTCTTTGCACAATCGCCACCTCACTCCTCTTATCCTGGCTGGCCTGGACGGCAACAATTGGCAATTGAAACACTACGTTAACCGTGGTGGTTACGAAGCGCTGAAGCGGATTTTTAAAGAAAATATTTCGCCTGAGCAGGTGATCGCCGAGATCAAGGCGTCATCCTTGCGTGGTCGTGGCGGTGCGGGTTTCCCGACCGGCCTCAAGTGGACTTTTATGCCACGCGCTTATCAAGGGCAGAAATACTTGGTATGTAATAGTGATGAGGGGGAGCCAGGCACATTCAAGGATCGCGACATCTTGCGTTACAACCCCCACGCGATTATCGAAGGCATGGCCATTGCCGCTTATGCGATGGGTACCACAGTTGGCTATAACTATATCCACGGCGAAATCTGGGCTGAATATGCGCGTTTTGAAGAGGCGATAGAAGAAGCGCGCACAGCGGGTTTCCTTGGGGAGAAGATTTTAGGGTCGGATTTTAGCTTCCAGTTGCACGCTTTTCATGGTTATGGTGCATATATTTGTGGCGAAGAAACGGCCTTGCTGGAGTCGATGGAAGGGAAGAAGGGGCAGCCTCGCTTCAAGCCGCCATTCCCAGCAAGCTTTGGTTTGTACGGTAAGCCAACAACCATCAACAATACAGAAACGCTAGCTGCGGTGCCATTCATCATGAATATGGGTGGTGAAAAATATGCGGCGCTGGGCAAGCCTAATAGTGGTGGCACCAAGATTTTTTCAATCTGCGGGGATGTCAATCTGCCCGGCAATTATGAAGTGCCACTGGGCACGCCATTTGCGAAATTGCTGGAACTGGCGGGCGGCATGCGCGACGGAAAAAAGCTTAAGGCTGTGATTCCAGGCGGATCGTCTTCTCCGGTTGTGCCGGGTGACATCATGATGAAGACCGATCTTGACTACGATTCCATCGCGAAGGCGGGATCGATGCTGGGTTCAGGCGCAGTGATCGTGATGGATGAGACGCGTTGCATGGTCAAGTCTCTCTTGCGTCTAGCGTACTTCTATTTTGAGGAATCCTGCGGACAATGCACGCCATGCCGCGAAGGAACCGGTTGGATGTATCGCGTGATCAAGCGTATAGAGAATGGACAAGGCCGGCCGGAAGATCTGGATCTGCTGAATTCTGTTGCTGACAATATCCAGGGGCGCACGATCTGTGCGCTGGGTGATGCAGCAGCGATGCCAGTACGTTCTTTCGTCCAGCACTTCCGCAAGGAATTTGAGTATCACATTGAGCACAAGCGTTGCATCGTGCCAGCTTATATTTAGCAGAAACAGAGCACAGTCATGGTCGAAATCGAAATTGATGGCAAAAAAATAGAAGTGCCTGCTGGCAGTTCGGTGCTTGAGGCGGCTCACCGCATGGGTACCTATATTCCGCATTTTTGCTATCACAAGAAATTGTCGATAACTGCCAGCTGCCGCATGTGTCTGGTTGATGTTGACAAAGCACCTAAACCTTTACCTGCCTGTGCAACACCAGTCAATGCCGGCATGGTCGTGCATACTCATAGCGAGAAGGCGGTAAATGCGCAAAAAGCTGTGATGGAATTCCTGCTGATCAACCACCCACTCGACTGCCCAATCTGCGACCAAGGCGGGGAATGCCAGTTGCAGGATATCGCAGTTGGATATGGCGCTGGCGAGTCGCGCTACCAAGAAGAAAAACGCGTCGTGTTTCATAAGAACATAGGCCCGTTGGTTTCGATGGAAGAAATGAGCCGTTGCATCCACTGTACCCGCTGCGTGCGCTTCGGGCAGGAAATTGCCGGCATCATGGAGCTTGGGATGCTGAACCGCGGCGAGCACGCAGAAATCACATCCTTCCTCGGTACTACGGTCGACTCCGAACTGTCTGGCAATATGATCGATCTGTGCCCGGTCGGAGCGCTTACATCCAAGCCTTTCCGTTACCTTGCACGCACTTGGGAATTAGCACGACGTAAATCTGTCAGCCCGCATGACGGCCTCGGTGCGAATCTCACCGTACAGGTAAAAAACAATACCGTCCTGAGAGTGTTGCCACTGGAAAATGAGGACGTGAACGAATGCTGGTTGTCCGACAAGGATCGCTTTTCGTATGAAGCGCTCAATAGTACGGATCGCCTGACCAAGCCAATGGTCAAACAGGACAATCAATGGCATGAGACTGACTGGCAAACGGCACTGGACTATATTGTTCGCGGTTTGCAGGATATCCAGAAGGATCATGGCGCCGATGCAATTGCTGCGTTAGCCTCGCCCCATTCAACACTGGAAGAGTTGGTACTTTTGCAGAAGCTGATGCGCGGTATCGGTTCGACCAATGTCGATTTCCGTTTGCGTCAATCTGATCTGGCGCTGGATCGCAAGATCAAGCCATGGTTGGGCATGAGCATTGCCGAATTTGGACAATTGCAGGATGTATTTGTTATTGGCTCTTTCCTGCGCAAGGATCATCCACTGCTGGCGGCGCGTTTGCGCCAGGCGGTCAAGGTAGGTGCCAAACTCAGTATTCTGCATGCGGCTGATGACGACTTGCTGTTGCCGCTGGCCGGCAAGATGATCAAGGCGCCTTCTGCTTGGCTATCGAGCTTGGCAGAAATTGCAGCGGCAGTTGCGCTAGCCAAAGGTATTGCGGCACCTATCGGCTTTAACAGTATTGCTCCGACCGACGTAGCAAGACATATTGCCGAAAGTCTCATGTCGGGACGCAGGAATGGCGTTTTCCTCGGCAATGCAGCGGCACAGCATCCGCAAGCATCCCAGTTGCACGCAATTGCCGAATGGATTGCGCAAAACACAGGCGCGGGTTTCGGTTATCTCACCGAGGCAGCAAATACAGTGGGTGGATATATTGCTGGTGCGATGCCGGGCAATGGAGCGGATATATTTGCAGCACCACGCAAGGTATACATGCTACTCAATGCGGAGCCGGAACTCGATTGCGGCAATCCGCAGGTGGCTACTGCGGCATTGCGTCAGGCTGCGATGGTGATCGTTCTGTCCCCATACAAGCACAGTCTCGACCATGCGGATGTGTTGCTGCCGATTGCACCGTTCACTGAAACATCAGGCACCTTCATCAACTGTGAAGGCCGTGTTCAGAGCTTTAATGCTGTAGCTACTCCACTGCAGGATACTCGCCCCGGCTGGAAAGTATTGCGCGTGTTGGGTAATTTGCTCGGCTTGGATGGTTTTGAGTATGAGACATCGGAAGCGGTGCGTGACGAAATCACGCAGGGCGAAACCAATGTGTCAGCACGATTGAAAAATCTTGCAAATATTCCGCTGCAATCTGCATCGCAAAGTAATGTGGGACTCGAACGCCTCGCCGACGTGCCGATCTATTTTTCTGATGCAACAGTGCGTCGTGCGCGATCTTTGCAGCTGACAGCAGATGCAAAATTACCCAAAGCCCGGATGACAGCAGCGCAGATGCAAACGCTAGGTATTGAAAATGGCGATAGTGTGCGTGTGACGCAAGGAACGGGTAGCGTGGTACTGGCAGCTTTGCTGGATGCCCGATTGCCTGAGAATGTGGTGCGCGTTGCGGCAGGACATCCTTCAACGGCAGAGCTAGGTTCAATGTTTGGCCCCATCAGTGTGGAGAAAGCATGATGGATCAATTACTTGTTTACATAAACCAATACGGCTCACAATTCTTTGGCAGCATGTGGCCGTCGGTCAGCACGCTTGCCTGGACCATGATCAAGCTGGTCTGTGTGATGATGCCAATTCTTGGCATGGTCGCCTACCTGACCTTGTGGGAGCGGAAGTTGATAGGCTGGATGCACGTTCGCAGGGGGCCTAACCGTGTCGGTCCTAGCGGCTTTCTGCAGCCGATAGCCGATGCGGTCAAGCTGCTGTTCAAGGAAATTATCATTCCTGCCAAAGCAGATAAGGTCTTGTTCCTGCTTGCGCCTGTGATGTCGATCATGCCAGCGCTGGTTGCCTGGGCGGTCATCCCATTCGGACCGGAGTTGGTTCTGGCTGATATCAATGCAGGTCTGCTATTTTTGTTTGCCGTCACAACGCTGGGTGTATATGGTGTGATTGTGGCCGGTTGGGCTTCCAATTCGCGTTATGCATTTTTGGGCGCGATGCGTGCTTCCGCGCAAATGATATCGTTTGAAATCGCGATCGGCTTTGTGCTGGTCACTGTCGCGATGATATCGGGCAGCCTGAATTTGTCTGAAATTGTGATGAGCCAGAGCAAGGGATATTTTGCCGATAGGGGCGTGAGTTTCCTGTCGTGGAATTGGCTGCCGCTGTTCCCGCTGTTCATCATTTATGTGATTTCAACCATCGCCGAGACTGCGCGCCACCCGTTTGACGTGGTGGAAGGTGAATCCGAGATTGTTGCTGGCCATATGGTCGAATATTCCGGCATGTCGTTTTCCATGTTTTTCATGGCGGAATACGGCAACATGATCCTGTTTTCTTCAGTGGCTGCGATCATGTTCCTCGGCGGTTGGTCGGCACCGTTTGATTCGGTGCTGGTGAATTGGGTGCCTGGCTGGATTTGGCTGGGTGCGAAGACGTTTATTGTGGTGTCGATGTATATCTGGGTTCGCGCGTCGTTCCCGCGCTACCGCTACGACCATATCATGCGTCTGGGCTGGAAAGTATTTATCCCGCTGACGCTGTTTTATCTGGTAGTCGTAGCTGCATGGATGCAGACACCGTGGAATATCTGGGGATAGGGCGAGGCCGAGTACAGATGAAAGCCATCATAGAATTTTTCCGCAGCTTGCTGCTGCTGGAGTTGCTCAAGGGCTTCGCGTTGACGGGTCGGTACCTGTTTGCGCGCAAGATTACGATCGATTATCCGGAAGAAAAAGCACCGCAATCGCGCCGCTTTCGAGGTTTGCATGCGTTACGCCGTTATCCGAATGGCGAAGAGCGTTGTATCGCCTGTAAATTATGTGAAGCAGTCTGCCCAGCAATGGCGATCACGATCGAATCAGAGCAGCGCGATGACGGCACGCGCCGCACCATACGCTATGACATCGACCATCACAAATGCATTTTTTGCGGTTTCTGCGAAGAATCCTGTCCGGTCGATTCTATCGTTGAAACGGATATACACGAATTTCATGGAGAGGTGCGCAGTGACTTGTACTTCACCAAAGAAATGCTGCTCGCGATTGGCGACCGGTATGAAACCGAAATTGCAGCCGCGCGTGAAGCGGATGCACCGTACAGATAACACTTGGATGAATTGAAATGGAATTCAAAACGGTCCTGTTTTACGCATTGTCGGCGATCCTGGTGATAGCTGCGCTGGGTGTCGTGACAGCGCGCAACCCGGTGCACTCGGCATTGCTGCTGGTGCTGTCATTTTTCACGGCAGCAGCCATATGGATGATGCTGAAAGCAGAATTCCTGTCCATCGTACTGGTGCTGGTATATGTCGGCGCAGTGATGGTGCTGTTCCTGTTTGTGGTTATGATGCTCGATATCGATATTGATAAAATCCGCAAGGGGTTTCGAGGCAGCATGTGGCTCGCGGTTCCGGTCGGTTTGCTGATTGTGTTTGAAATGTCGGCGGTGATGATGCGCGGCTTCTGGACGCCAGACTCGCAAGCGCCGGTCAATGCTTCCAATATCGGCACAACCAAGGAACTGGGCAAGATTCTTTATACCCAGTACGTCTATGCATTTGAGATTGCGGCTGCGATATTGCTGGTTGCGATTGTGGCTGCGGTAGTGTTAACACTGCGTAGTCGCAAAGATGCGAGCTACTCCGACCCTGCTGCTGCGGTCAAGGTCAAACGTAGCGATCGGGTACGTTTGGTCAGCATGAAGGCTGAGTCAGACCGCAGCGTGGTCAAACAACAGGAGGAACAGCCATGACTTTATCCTTGGCGCACTACCTGATACTCGGCGCAATTTTATTTTCGATTTCGATCATCGGAATTTTTGTAAACCGCAAGAACCTGATTGTGCTGCTGATGGCAATCGAATTGATGCTGCTGGCAGTGAATATGAATTTCATCGCCTTCTCGCATTATTTGGGCGATGCAGCTGGACAGATTTTTGTCTTTTTTATTCTCACGGTGGCTGCTGCGGAATCAGCCATTGGTCTGGCCATACTGGTTGTGCTGTTCAGAAGCATGGACACCATCAGCGTGGAAGACATGGACAGTCTCAAGGGCTAGAATATGGTGCCGCAACTTAACCCTAACCTCCTGCTCGCCATTCCTTTGGCCCCGCTAGTCGGTGCTGCTGTAGCTGGCTTGCTGGGCACAAAATTTTTGGGCAACCTGGTTGGACGGAAGATCTCGCACACTGCTGCGATTCTGGGCGTGCTGATTGCATTTGTTTTTTCTGTGTACACGCTGCTTGCAGTCACGGATGGCGCGCATTTCAACGGTGCGTTATATACCTGGCTGGCGGTAGATGGGCTGAAAGTAGAGATTGGCTTTCTAGTAGATAGCCTGACGGCGACCATGATGTGTGTGGTGACCTTCGTGTCGCTGATGGTGCACATATATACAATCGGCTACATGGAAGAGGATGAAGGTTATAACCGCTTCTTCTCGTATATTTCGCTGTTCACCTTCTCGATGCTGATGCTGGTGATGAGCAACAATTTTGTGCAGCTATTCTTCGGCTGGGAGGGCGTAGGCCTGATGTCCTATCTGCTGATTGGCTTCTGGTATGACAGGCCGACCGCGACTGCCGCCAGCATGAAGGCATTTCTGGTCAATCGTGTCGGCGATTTTGGTTTTATTCTCGGCATCGGCTTACTGTTTGCCTATGCTGGATCGATGAACTACGCTGACGTCTTTGCACAAAGACAAATGCTGTCCGGTTTGCTATTGCCCGGCACTAGCTGGATGTTACTAACGGTGGCTTGTATTTGCCTGTTCATCGGTGCGATGGCCAAGTCGGCGCAATTCCCGTTGCATGTGTGGCTGCCTGATTCGATGGAAGGCCCGACGCCTATTTCAGCACTGATCCATGCGGCGACCATGGTGACTGCAGGTATTTTCATGGTGACCCGTATGTCGCCACTGTTCGAGCTATCCGAAGCCGCACTGTCATTCATCATGGTCATAGGTGCGATCACCGCGCTATTGATGGGCTTTGTTGCGATGATGCAAAATGACATCAAACGTGTGATCGCATACTCCACGTTGTCGCAGCTGGGTTACATGACGGTGGCACTCGCTGCTTCCGCATACTCAGTCGCAATTTTCCACCTGATGACACACGCATTTTTCAAGGCATTGTTGTTCCTTGGCGCTGGCGCCGTCATTATTGGCATGCATCACGACCAAGACATCCGCAATATGGGTGGCCTGCGAAAATATATGCCTTTGACCTGGATTACATCGCTGGTCGGCACACTGGCATTGATAGGCATGCCGCTGTTCTCCGGTTTTTATTCGAAGGAAAGCATCATTGAAGCGGTGCATCACTCGCATATCGCCGGATCAGGTTTCGCGTATTTTGCGGTGCTGGTTGGTGTATTTGTGACTGCTTTCTATTCATTCCGCCTGTTTTTCCTGGTATTCCACGGTGAAGAGCGTTTCGGTAAAGAAGAGGCAGCGCATCACCATGAGCATGATGCGGAGCACCACGGACTTGGGATCGGTGAAAAACCGCATGAAGCGCCGTTGATCATGACGCTGCCGCTGATACTGCTGGCTATTCCATCGCTAGCGATTGGTTTTGTGACAATTGGGCCGATGCTGTTTGGCGATTTCTTCAAGGATGTGATTTTTGTTGGTGAAGCGCATCACGCGATGCAAGAGCTGGCAAAAGATTTCCACGGCCCGCTGTCGATGGCGCTGCATGGTTTGACTTCCTTGCCTTTCCTGTTGATGCTGGCAGGTGTAGCCACCGCCTGGTACTTGTACATGGTCAATCGGCATGCATCGACCGCATTCAAAAAGCGTACGGCACCGCTGTATGCGCTGCTGGAAAATAATTATTACCTCGACCGCTTTAACGCAATCGTATTTGCCGGCGGAGCAAAATTGCTAGGCAAGTTCCTGTGGCGTGTGGGCGACAAGCTGCTGATCGATGAATTGCTGATCAACGGTAGCGCAAAATGCGCGCGGAAAGTGGGACGTGCATTCTGGGGCAGCGACCGGATTGTTATTGATGAATTGATCGTCAATGGTAGTGCCAGGTTGGTTGCGTGGATCGCGACCATGGTTCGCCAGTGGCAATCAGGCCATCTCTATCACTACGCAATGGTAATGATTCTTGGCGTGCTGGGTTTCTTGATATATTTCATGCCTTTCCCTTTCGCCAAATAGAACAAGTCAAAACGGACGATATTAATAATGCTGTCAAATTTACCAATTCTGAGTATCGCCGTCTGGTGTCCGGTCGTTTTTGGCATCCTGGTGTTTGCCTTTGGCCGCGATGACAGGCTAGGACTGGTTCGATGCCTGTCGCTGTTTGGCGCATTTGTCAGCTTCCTGGTGACATTGCCTCTGGTGGCCAAATTCGACAACGCAGCGATTGGCATGCAGTTTGTTGAAAAATTTGCCTGGGTCGAGCGCTTCAATATTCATTATCACTTTGGCATTGACGGCATCTCGCTGTGGTTTGTTGTATTGACCGCTTTCATTACCGTGATCGTCGTGATTGCCGGATGGGAAGTGATTCAGAAGCGTGTAGCCCAATACATGGGCGCCTTCTTGATACTGTCAGGCATGATGATCGGCGTATTCTGTGCGCTCGACGGTTTGCTGTTTTTTGTTTTCTTTGAATCCACGCTGATACCGATGTTCATTATCATTGGTATCTGGGGCGGAAGTAACCGCGTGTATGCGGCCTTCAAATTCTTCCTTTACACCTTCCTCGGATCGCTGATGATGTTGGTCGCGATTCTGTACCTGTACTTCAAGTCGGGCAACAGCTTTGATATTCTTACCTGGCATGCGCTGCCATTGCCGCTGAATGTGCAGATTTTCGTTTTCCTGGCTTTCCTGGCAGCATTTGCGGTCAAAGTGCCGATGTGGCCGGTGCATACCTGGTTGCCGGATGCGCACGTTGAGGCACCGACTGGTGGCTCGGTGGTGCTGGCGGCGATCATGCTGAAGCTTGGCGCATATGGCTTCCTGCGGTTCTCCTTGCCGATTACGCCTGATGCCAGTCAATATTTGTCTAGTTTCATGATCATGCTGTCGCTGATTGCAGTGATATACATAGGTCTGGTTGCGCTGGTACAAAGAGACATGAAGAAGCTGATCGCGTACTCCTCGATTGCACACATGGGCTTTGTCACGCTCGGGTTTTTCCTGTTTAGTCCGGTCTCGATGCAGGGTAGCTTGGTGCAAATGATTTCGCACGGCTTTGTGTCAGCCGCGCTGTTCCTGTGCATCGGTGTGCTGTATGACCGCATGCACACACGCCAGATTGCCGACTACGGCGGGGTGGTCAACACCATGCCGAAATTTGCCGTATTTTTTGTGTTGTTCTCAATGGCTAATTGCGGCTTGCCTGGAACCTCTGGTTTTGTCGGAGAATCGATGGTGATCTGGGGCGGCATCAAGATCAACTTTTGGGTTAGTGCGCTAGCGGCGCTGGCACTGATTCTAGGCGCTGCTTATTCGCTGTGGATGGTCAAGCGCGTAATTTTTGGTGGCGTAACCAACAAGCAGGTGGCTGCGCTGACCGACATTAACAAGCGCGAATTCTTGATGCTGGCGCTGCTGGCGATAGCCGTGCTCGCAATGGGCGTGTACCCAGTGCCGATCACTGAAGCGATGCAGACTTCGGTTACCGAACTGCTCAGGCACGTTGCCATTTCGAAAGTGTATTAGCCCATGATGAACAACATGAACCTGATGCAGGCACTCCCTGAAATGATTTTGCTGGTTGCGGCGTCCGCAATCCTGCTGATCGATATGTTTTTGCCGGATGAAAAGCGTTTTATCACTTACCTGCTAACGATGGCGACGCTGATTGCCTGTGCAGTTTTCAGCGGTCTCTTGTTGAATAGTTCAGATACATCGATTTACGCGTTCAATAACATGTTCGTGTCGGACCCGATGTCGAACATGCTTAAACTGTTTTCAGCCATTGCGGTTGGTTTGACGCTGCTGTATTCGCGCCAGTACATAACTGACCGCGGCATGACCGGCACCCATCTGGGTGGCGCGTTTTATGTGCTCGCCTTGTTTGCGCTGCTCGGCCAGATGGTGATGATTTCCGGCGTCAATTTGCTGATCACCTATCTAGGCGTTGAGTTACTGTCGCTGGCCCTGTATGCGCTGGTGGCGATCCGTCGCGAAAACGCAGTCTCGGCGGAAGCAGCGATGAAATATTTTATTCTTGGTGCGCTGGCATCGGGTTTCCTGCTGTATGGCATGTCCATGCTCTACGGTGCGACCGGCACACTGGATCTGGCTGAAATGGCCAAGGTGACCGCTTCTGGCGATGTCGACAAAACGGTACTGGTATTCGGCATCGTATTCCTTGTCTCTGGTCTGGCTTTCAAGCTTGGTGTGGTGCCTTTCCACATGTGGGTGCCCGACGTGTATCAAGGTGCGCCAACCCCCGTCACATTGCTGATCGGTGGTGCGCCTAAGTTGGCAGCTTTTGCGATTTTAATCCGCCTATTGGTCGAGGGCTTGTCGCCGCTGGCGATGGACTGGCAGCAAATGCTGATGGTGCTGGCGGTGCTGTCGATGGCGCTAGGCAATATCACGGCGCTGGTGCAAACCAACATCAAACGCATGCTGGCATATTCAGCCATTGCGCAGATGGGCTTCATGCTGCTCGGCCTGTTGTCCGGTGTGGTGGATGGCGACATATTCTCAGCCGCCAATGCCTACAGTTCGGCCATGTTCTACGTCATTACCTATGTGCTGACCACGCTGGGCACCTTCGGCATGATTTTGCTGCTGTCGCGCGCTGGCTTTGAGGCTGATAATCTGGACGATTTCAAGGGACTCAATCAACGCAGCCCATGGTTTGCATTTGTGATGATGTTGCTGATGTTCTCGCTGGCTGGTTTGCCACCGCTAGTCGGTTTCTTCGCCAAGCTATCGGTGTTGCAGGCAGTGCTGGCAACGGGGCAGATGTGGCTGGCGATCGTTGCCGTGCTGCTCTCGCTGATTGGCGCCTTCTACTACTTGCGCGTCATCAAGATGATGTATTTCGATGATCCGGCTGACTCGACCAAGCTCACTGCTAGCGTGGACATACGTGTTGCGCTCGGCGTCAACGGCTTGTTGGTACTGGCGCTGGGGATCATGCCTGGCTCATTGATGACGGCCTGCGCCAACGCGATTGTGTCAACGCTGTCATCCTGAGTTGGCTCACGGTCATTTCCGTGTCGATCACTGCCTTTCGTAATTTTAAATACCGTCTGGATAGCTAATACCCCGGGCGGTATTTTTCCTTCCGCTCGTATTATGTGGCTCTCCGCCACATTAGGTCATATACTCCCGATTAAATTGGCTTTTTAAGCACTAAAAAAGACATTATTAGGCAGTTTTTCAGGTTTTGGGTGCTAAAAATCGCTCCAGACTACCGTTTTAGGCCCAACTAATAACGCGACGCGTTATTAGTCCGTGCGGGCTCAAACTTGGCCGCTATAGGCGCATTCGTGCCACGCTGTTAAAATCTTGGCTTAACCCATAACTTATGGTCACGCTATGTCAGGCAATACTCTCGGCACGCTGTTTGCCATTACCACTTTCGGCGAATCCCACGGCCCGGCGATTGGCTGCGTGATTGATGGTTGCCCACCGGGCATGGTCTTGTCGGAAGCCGACATTCAGCCAGAGCTGGACCGTCGCCGCCCCGGCACCTCGCGCCACGTAACGCAGCGGCAGGAATCCGACACAGTCAAAATCCTGTCCGGCGTATACGAGGGCAAAACCACGGGCACACCGATTGCACTGCTGATCGAAAACGAGGATCAGCGCAGTAAGGATTACGGCAATATTGCCGATGTATTCCGTCCTGGTCATGCCGATTACACCTACTGGCAGAAATTTGGCGTACGCGACCCGCGTGGTGGCGGCCGCTCGTCGGCGCGTCTGACTGCACCGCTGGTTGGTGCGGGTGCGATTGCTAAAAAATGGCTGTTTGAGCAGTACGGCACCACCTTTAAGGGCTGCATGAGCCAGCTGGGCGACATCGCGATTCCGTTCGAGTCGTGGGAGCATGTCGGCAACAATCCGTTTTTTGCCGCGACTTCCGATGCAGCGCTACTGGCGAAAATGGAAGCGGCGATGGATGCCTTGCGGCGCGAAGGTGATTCGATCGGTGCGCGCATCGACGTGGTGGCTGAGAATGTACCGGTTGGCTTGGGTGAACCGATTTACGACAAGCTTGACGCCGATATTGCGTATGCAATGATGGGCATCAATGCGGTCAAGGGTGTCGAAATTGGAGCTGGCTTTCGTTCTATTGCGCAGAAGGGCTCGCAACATGGCGATGAACTGACGCCAGAAGGTTTTATCGGCAATAATGCAGGTGGCATTCTTGGTGGCATTTCAACCGGGCAGGACATCACAGTGTCGATGGCGATCAAGCCGACCGCATCAATCCGCGTGCCGCGCCGGTCTATCGACAAGGATGGCAAGCCGGTGATGGTCGAAACCATCGGCCGTCACGACCCATGTGTTGGGATACGCGCTACGCCGATTGCAGAAGCGATGCTGGCGCTGGTGTTGATCGATCATGCACTGCGCCATCGCGCGCAATGCGGCGACGTAAAGACCGGCACGCCTAACATCGCGAAGTAATAAACACTCTCGTGCAGCAACGATCCTGGCCTGAACAGGCGTTCAATTTCGGCTTTTTTTTCTTTAGCTATTACGGCTTTGTCGGCGTATTTGCGCCGTATGTCAGCCTGTATTTTGCTGATATTGGCATGACCGCAGTGCAAATCGGCATTCTGATGTCGGTGGTGCAGGCGATGCGGATCTTCGGTCCGAACTTATGGGGCTGGGCCGCTGACCGCACACAAAAACGGGTACAGGTATTGCGCTTTACTGCGGCGGGTGCACTGGTGGCGTTCGTTGCGGTTTTTTTCAGCGAAACCTTTGCGGCACTTTTTGTTGTGATGATCGTGTTGAACCTGTTCACCAGCGCGCAAGGGCCGCTGTCCGAGGCACTGATGCTGTCGGAGATGAAGGGCGATTTGACGCACTACGGCATGCTGCGCTTATGGGGCTCAGTTGGCTATATCGTGGTTGTGATGATCACTGGCTGGATACTCGACTGGTACGGTGTAGGCATGATGCCGTGGGTCGGCATCGCATTACTGGGCTTGGTGTTTTTTGTCAGCTTGCGCATCAAGGACTCACCGCCGTCGCCACCACAAGCGGATAAACCGTCGATGCGGGTATTGTTGCGGCGGCGCGAGATCATCGCGTTCCTAGTATCTGTCTGCCTGATGATCGCCGCGCACACCTCGCTGTATGTGTTCTTTTCGCTGTATCTGGCGCAGATGGGGTACAGCAACATCGTGATTGGCCTGATGTGGTCACTGGGCGTGATCGCTGAAATCGCATTTTTCTTTTTTCAGGCGCCGATTTTTAAGCAGGTCAGTGTGCAGCGTTTGATGCTGTTCAGTCTGGCGATTGCGGTTATCCGTTTCCTGATGGTAGGTTTCGGTGCGGAATCATTATTGCTATTGTTAATAGCGCAAGTTTTGCACGGCGTGACCTTCGGCGCGCATCATTCGGCATCGATCATGACTTTGCAGCGCTGGTTCTCCGGTCCCTTGCAGGCGCGCGGGCAGGCGCTGTTCATCAGCGTATCGTATGGACTGGGCGGCACGCTGGGCGGAATTGGATTTAGCGCCATCTGGGATCAGTTTGGGCCAGAGTCGGTGTTTCTGGCAGCAGCGCTGGTTGCGCTCGGCGGATTGTTTGCGGCCGCATTGTCCTACCGCTGGCAGCCGTATGGCAGGGTAGTGCGCTAACACCCAAACGGCTCTGTTTTTCGGCCAGCCTAGACTGCCCCAGAAGATGGCACGATCAGGCCTAAAATGGCATAATGACAGACTGTACAACGAATTTATATCTGGCAGGCAACATGGCTAAAACGCTCTACGACAAACTCTGGGAATCGCACGTTGTGCACACTGAAGAAGATGGCACGGCGATTTTATATATCGATCGTCATCTGCTGCACGAAGTGACCAGCCCGCAAGCGTTTGAAGGTTTGAAGCTGGCCGGACGCAAGCCGTGGCGCAAAGCTGCCAATCTGGTTGTGGCCGATCACAATGTGCCGACTACCAATCGTGCGGGTGGCATCGACGATCCGACCTCACGTCTACAGGTTGAGACTTTGGACGCAAATGCAAAAACATACAATCTGACCTACTTTGGCATGAACGATCTGCGTCAAGGCATTGTGCATGTGATCGGGCCAGAGCAGGGCGCGACGCTGCCAGGCATGACCGTGGTGTGCGGCGATTCGCATACATCGACGCACGGCGCGTTTGCCTGTCTGGCGCACGGCATCGGCACGTCCGAAGTCGAACACGTGCTGGCAACACAAACCTTGCTCGCTAAAAAATCGAAGGCGATGCTGGTGCAGGTTGAAGGGGCATTGCCAGCTGGCGTGACGGCAAAAGATATTGTGCTGGCGATCATTGGCAAAATCGGCACCGCAGGCGGCACCGGCTATGCGATTGAATTTGCCGGTTCAACCATCCGCAGCCTGTCGATGGAAGGCCGCATGACGGTGTGCAACATGGCGATCGAGGCGGGCGCACGCGCTGGCATGATTGCGGTGGATGACACCACGATAAATTATGTGAAAGACCGCCCGTTTTCGCCGGTTGGCGAGCAATGGGGAAAAGCAGTTGCATACTGGCGCACCTTGCATTCCGATCCAGGCGCGAAGTTTGACGCGGTGGTGACGCTGAATGCGGTCGATGTCAAGCCGCAAGTCACTTGGGGTACCTCGCCTGAAATGGTGGTTGCAATCGATGGCCGTGTACCTGATCCGGACAAGGAAAAAGATGCGATCAAGCGAGATGCGATCGAAAAAGCACTTGCTTACATGGGCCTGAAGCCAAACACGCCGATTGTCGATATTCCAGTTGACGTCGTATTTATCGGCTCCTGCACCAATTCGCGGATTGAGGATTTGCGCGCTGCTGCCGTGGTTGTGCGTGGCAAACACCGTGCATCCAATGTGAAGTTGGCATTGGTGGTGCCGGGCTCCGGTTTGGTCAAGGAGCAGGCCGAGCGCGAAGGGCTGGACAAAATTTTTATCGCGGCAGGTTTTGAGTGGCGCGACCCTGGTTGCTCGATGTGTCTTGCGATGAATGCTGACCGCCTGGAGCCAGGCGAGCGTTGCGCGTCGACCTCGAACCGGAATTTTGAAGGACGGCAAGGACCGGGCGGGCGTACCCATCTGGTATCGCCAGCGATGGCAGCCGCAGCAGGGATTGCTGGACATTTTGTTGACATCCGTGGTTTTCGTTAATTGAATTATTCAGGAGGCTGACATGAAAAAGATATTTGCTTTGTTGATAGCGCTAGTTGTTTTGGCCGGTTGCAATACGGTTCAGGGCTTTGGTAAAGACGTGCAAAAAGTGGGTGGAAAAGTAGAAAACGCAGCCTCAAAATAAGCACGGTTGATTGATACATGGCGCATCGCCAGCTATGGGTATGCGCCATGAAAAATTATTGGTAATAACATGGATAAATTTACTGTACACGAAGGTTTGGTTGCGCCGCTGGATCGCGTTAATGTCGATACTGATGCAATTATCCCGAAACAATTCCTGAAATCGATTCAACGTACCGGTTTCGGTCCAAACTTGTTCGACGAGTGGCGTTACCTCGACCATGGCGAGCCGGGCATGGATAATTCCAAGCGGCCCCTGAACCCGGACTTTGTGCTGAACCAGCCGCGCTACATGGGCGCGTCCATCCTGCTGGCGGGTAAAAATTTCGGTTGTGGTTCCTCGCGTGAACATGCGCCATGGGCGTTGCAGCAATACGGTTTCCGCTCGATCATCGCCCCCAGTTTTGCCGATATTTTCTTCAATAATTGCTTCAAGAATGGCGTGCTGCCGATTGTGCTGTCCGAAGCGCAGGTTGCGCATCTGTTTGACGAGGCCAAGGCTTTCCCCGGCTATCGGCTGGTGATCGACCTTGAACGTCAAATTGTGAGCAACCAGAATGGCAGCGAAACCTGGCCGTTTTCGGTTGATGCATTCCGCAAATATTGTCTGATCAATGGCTTGGACGACATTGGTTTGACATTGCGGCAATCAGACAAAATTCATGAATTTGAAGAACGCCACATCGCCACTCAACCGTGGCTGGCGAATACTATTTAAACAATTGCGGGACAGAGTTTAGCGAAGCGTACTCTGTCCCCAACAGATCAAAGAGGACACAGTGAAAATTGCAATTCTGCCGGGTGACGGCATTGGTCCAGAGATCGTTGAGCAGGCCGTCAAGGTACTGAACGCGATCGGTGAAAAATTTGAAATGGAAACTGCGCCAGTCGGTGGTGCCGGTTATGCGGCGAGCGGTCATCCGCTGCCGGATGCGACACTGAAGCTCGCGAAGGAAGCGGATGCAATTCTATTTGGAGCAGTCGGTGACTGGCAATACGATACGCTGGAGCGTTCCCTGCGTCCTGAGCAAGCGATCCTCGGTTTGCGCAAACATCTGAGCCTGTTTGCAAACTTCCGCCCTGCAATCCTGTACCCGGAACTGGCTGGCGCATCGTCTTTAAAACCGGAAATCGTATCCGGCCTCGATATACTGATTGTGCGCGAACTGACCGGCGATATTTATTTCGGCCAACCGCGCGGCGTGCGTATTGCGACCGATGGCCCGTTCAAGGGTGAGCGTGAAGGTTTCGACACGATGCGCTATGCGGATACGGAAATTCGCCGCATCGCGCATGTCGCATTCCAGGCCGCGCAAAAACGCGGTAAGCGCCTGACAAGTGTGGATAAGGCGAATGTGCTGGAGACTTCACAGTTTTGGCGCGGCATCGTTACCGAAGTGCACAAGGATTATCCAGACGTTGCGCTCGACCACATGTATGTCGATAACGCAGCGATGCAACTGGTGCGTGCGCCAAAGGCATTTGATGTGATTGTCACAGGCAACATGTTTGGCGATATTTTGTCGGACGCCGCCGCGATGCTGACCGGCTCTATCGGCATGCTGCCATCGGCATCGCTGGATGCCAATAACAAGGGTTTGTATGAGCCATCGCACGGTTCGGCGCCTGACATTGCCGGTAAGGGCATCGCCAATCCGCTGGCAACCATCCTGTCGGCGGCAATGATGTTGCGTTTCTCGCTGAACAAGGCAGAGCAGGCAGATCGGATTGAAGCGGCGGTGAAGAAGGTGCTGGCGCAAGGTTTGCGTACCGCGGATATTTACGAAGCGGGTACCACCAAGGTGGGTACGAAGGAAATGGGCGACGCCGTGCTGGCGGCGCTGTGAATGAGCTCCAATAATTTAAGTCGGGTGACGTTATGAAAGTAGTCGGTTTAGTCGGTTGGCGCGGGATGGTTGGTTCCGTCCTGATGCAACGGATGCAGGACGAAGGCGACTTTGCGCTGATTGAGCCGATATTTTTCACGACCTCGAATGTTGGCGGCAAAGCGCCAGCGATGGCGAAGAATGAAGTCTTGCTGAAGGATGCAAACAGCGTCGATGAACTGAAAAAATGCGACATCATCATCACCTGTCAGGGCGGGGATTACACGACTGACGTATTCCCCAAGCTGCGTGCGGCTGGTTGGAGTGGCTACTGGATAGACGCCGCTTCGACGCGGCGTATGGAAAAAGACGCGATCATTGTGCTTGATCCGGTCAATCTTGACGTGATCAAGGATGGCTTGGCGCGCGGCATCAAGGATTACATCGGCGGCAATTGCACCGTATCGTGCATGTTGATGGGCTTGGGTGGTTTGTTCCAGCATGACCTGATCGACTGGATGACGTCGATGACCTATCAAGCCGCCTCAGGCGGTGGTGCGCAGCACATGCGCGAATTGCTGACCCAGTTCGGGACCGTACATTCAGAAGTCGAGGCACTGCTGGACGATCCGGCATCTGCAATTCTTGAAATCGACCGCAAGGTACTCGCTCGGCAGCATGCTATGACGGCTGATGAAACCAAACAGTTCGGCGCGCCTTTGGCTGGAAACCTGATTCCGTGGATAGACCGCGATCTGGGTAACGGCATGTCGCGCGAAGAATGGAAAGCGGGTGCCGAAGCCAACAAGATACTCGGCAATAGCGCAGCCGCCGGTTCGCGGGAAATTCCAATTGATGGGCTGTGTGTGCGTGTCGGTGCGATGCGCTGCCATTCGCAGGCGCTAACCATCAAGCTCAAAAAAGACGTGCCGCTGGATGAAATCAACGACATCGTCGCCAGTCATAATCAATGGGTCAAACTGGTCCCTAACACGCGTGAAGCGTCGGTACAGCAGTTAACGCCAGCAATGGTGGCCGGCAATCTGACGATTCCGGTTGGACGTATCAGAAAAATGCAAATGGGCGGCGAATACCTGTCGGCATTCACGATTGGCGACCAATTGTTGTGGGGTGCGGCAGAGCCGCTGCGCCGGATGTTGCGCATCGTGTTGGAAGACTGATTGTCTCAGCCTCCTATTCCTAGACTGGAGTGGGAGTTTCACTGCGCAAACGTTGTTGATTAACAACGTAAATCTACCGAGCAATCCCATGTCCTGGCGCATAGATGTGCTTGGGAGCGGTGCAGCGCTTATCGCGCTTGCATGTGCATGGTCGTGATGATATGTTCAAAGTTCCGTGAACAATAATGCATCGAAATATGCGCGGAAAGCTATAGCGTTTGCTGACGGGACTCAATTCATGCGATTAAAAGTGCACACAAACATGCGTAAATCCATCTCTGCTTTTGCGGTCAAGGCGTTCATCTCAGCGCTTGCCTTGTTTGTCTTTGCGTTCCCTAGTGTGCATGCAGCCGGCTTGGGTAAGCTGACTGTGCTCTCTGCGCTGGGGCAACCCTTGAGGGCTGAACTCGAATTAACTTCGGTAGCCGAGGATGAGGCAGGCAGCATCGTCGTAAAGTTGGCTTCCTATGATGCTTACCGCCAAGCCAAGCTTGAATTTAGTTCCGCTCTGCTGTCACTCCGGTTTGCCGTCGAAAAGCGTGGGGAACGGCACTTTGTGCGCGTGAGCTCCGGGCAGCAGATAAATGAGCCATTTGTTGGCATGCTGCTGGAGTTGCGTTCGAACAGTGGAACCCTGACGCGTGAATATACTTTCCTGCTTGATCCGGCAGAATTGCGTAACTCATCGCAAACCGTAGTTGCGCCTCCCGCAGTAATGCAGACGAGGACCGTGCCGCAGGCTGATCAGGTTCAAGCACCGGCGCAAACGTCGGAAGACAAGCCTGTTAAACGTGGCAAGGCGGCTAAAGCTGCTGCGGCGAAAGCAGCAGCGGAAGCAAAGGCCGAAGCCAAGGTAGAGGCAAAGGCTGAACAAAAAGCCAAGCAAGCCGATGCTAAACAGGGTGGTTCCGAATACAAAGTCAAAAAAGGCGACACGCTAGCTGTGATCGCCAAGACGCACAAACACGAAGAAGTCACCCTGGAACAAATGCTGGTTGCGATTTATCGCGGCAATCCGGAAGCATTTGCCGGCAATAACATGAACCGCCTACGAGTTGGAAAAGTATTGTCTGTGCCTGATGCAAACGCTGCAGCGGCAGTGACCAAGTCGGAAGCTAAAAAGGTCATCGTGGCGCAGGCATCCGATTTTACAAATTACCGTAATAAGCTGGCTGGCCATGCTGCCGAGGCAGCACCTCAACAGCCCGCTGCAGCTAGCCAGGCTGCTGGCGGAAAAATTACTACCAAGGTCGAAGAGCGCGCTGCGGCAGCAAAAGAAGCGCAGGATAAGCTAAAGCTGTCCAAAGCTGCTGCTAGCGCAAGCGCTGGTGCAAGTAAAGCGGGTGCCGTGGTCAGTGCCGAAGATAAGGCTGCCAAGGCAAAAGCCGCAGCGGACGACAGTGCGCGCGTCAAGGAACTCGAAAAAAATATCAGTGACTTGCAAGGTGTGCTGGACGCCAGAAACAAGCAGATGGCAGATAAGCAAAAACAGGCAGAACAAGTTGCCGCACAAAAGCAAAGCGCTCCTGTCGTTCCTAAACCTGCAGTAGCCCCTGCAGTTTCGGCGCCAGCAGCATCCGTGCCGCAGGCGGCAAAACCGCTAGTCAAAAAAGTTCTTACGCCGCCACCGCCACCACCTGAGCCAAGTTTCTTTGACGAGCTGCTAGACAATCCGATCATGTTGGGTGCTGGCGCATTGGTCCTGGCACTGCTGGTGCTACTGGGTGTGCGCAGTGCGCGTAACAAAAATCAGGCACAGCAACCGCTGGTCGGCGGCACGCTGGCTCCGGATAGCCGCGATTCGCCTAACTCCCTGTTTGGTTCTGCCGGTGGTCAAAGCGTCGACACCAACAACAGCATTTTCAACTCTGGATTTACGCCCTCTGCCAGCCTGCTGGATGCGAATGAAGTCGACCCGATTGCAGAAGCTGATGTCTATATAGCGTATGGCCGTGAAGCACAAGCAGTTGAAATCCTCAAGGAAGCGTTGCGCTCCCATCCTGAGCGCAACGCGTTGCGGGTCAAGCTACTTGAGATTTATGCTTCGCAAAAAGATGTTAATGCATTTGACCTGCTGGCAGGCGAGTTGTACGGTTTGACCAGGGGCGAAGGCGAAGAATGGGTCTATGCTGCGGGTCTCGGCGTCGTAATCGACCCGAACAATCCTTTGTATGCGGGTGGCGATCTGTCCGCAGAATTGCTGGATCGGCCGACTTCTTTGCAGGGCAGCATGACGCAACCGGCAACGGAACACGATCCAGAAGTATTGTTGGCTACGCCACGTGTGGCTGACGATCTGCCCGATCTGTCAGGTGAGCCGACGCCGGAGCAGGTGGAAACGCCAGATTTACCGCTGGATATCGCTTTCACAGCATCCGATGAGGCAGCGCCAGCTCTGGATGAGCCATCGCCAGCTGTGGATGAGCCAGCAATGGATTTTGACTTCCCCGCGATCGACGCGCTGCAAACTCAGGCGACAGATGAACTGACAGATGAAATCAAGGCGTCGCCAGATACCGACTCGGTGGACTTTGATCTTGGTGTGGATGAGACTAAGAAGGAAGCCGCGCAGGAACCGAACGCACGGGCAACGATGGATTTTGAGCTGGGTGATTTGAGCTTCAAACAGGATGAGCCGTCAGAGCCAATCGAGGCAACGGGCATGTCTGTGAGCGAAGTGTCCGAGTCTGATTTTGATCAGATGATGGCGTTTAAGCCTCCTGTGCAGGTGGACAGCAACGATGACGAGTTAGAAATGCAACTATCAGCAGCAAATCTTGAGCTGGAAGCCATAGATAAAGTGGAGCCACTGGCTCCTGTGCATGAGGATTTGATGGAAATAGCCCACACGCAGGCCGCGCCTGAAGCGCCGACGCCAGCAGCAAGCGCCAAGGATTTTGATTTTGGTACGATCAATCTTGACCTGCAGCCGCTATCCACACCGACAACGTTTGATGAGCCTATGCCACGTGTTGCTGTAGAGCGTTCTGGTAGTGTCGAAATGGACACCAAGATTGATCTGGCTGATGCGTATCTGGGTATCGGCGACAAGGAAGGCGCACGCGAACTACTGGACGAAGTCATTCAGGATGGTTCGCCGGAGCAGGTTGAGAGAGCCAAAGCGGCGCTCGCCAAAATCTCCTAAACTTTTTATGCTTTTCACGGGTGCGGTGCTGCAAAGCCCGTGCCCGTTTTTTTTGATATTTTCATTTCAGGCTTGCCCGTGACATTGTCGACTTCACCTTGCCGTACTATTCGTACTGTCCGCGGTTCGTCTTCGCGTCACAATCAAGCCTGAAGTGGAAATGGCTGTTATAGGAACTGAATTGAAACGTATCGCCCTTGGCATCCAATATGATGGCAGTCCCTGGAATGGTTGGCAAACCCAGCCGGATGGTCATACCGTGCAAGACCGGCTGGAGACTGCGATTCGGAATTTCACCAAAACCGATATCGTGACTCGATGTGCTGGACGTACCGATGCCGGTGTCCATGCGCTAGAACAGGTCGTGCACCTGGATACCGAGCTGGACCGTGCGATGGGTTCGTGGGTGCGCGGCGTCAATGCTTTTTTGCCGCAGTCGATCGCTGTGCGCTGGGCCACCGAAGTCCCACCTGAGTTTCATGCCCGTGCCAGCGCGACGGCACGCTGTTACCGCTACCTGCTGTACAACAACCCGGTGCGCTCACCACTGTTAAATGGCAGAGCCGGTTGGGAGTTTCGTCCGCTGGCGCTGGAGACTATGCGTGAAGCGGCCAACTTTCTGGTGGGCGAGCATGATTTTTCCGCATTTCGGGCCGCGTCATGTCAGGCCGTTACTCCGGTCAAGACCATGCATGAGGTGCAGATCGAACAGCGCGGTGATATGTTTATCTTTACCTTGCGAGCGAGTGCCTTCCTGCACCACATGGTACGCAACATCGTTGGATCGCTAATTTATGTTGGTAAGGGCGCCAAGTCACCCTTATGGATGAATCAAGTGCTGCAAGGCCGTGACCGCAGTCACGCCGCGCCGACTTTCATGCCGGACGGCTTGTATCTAGCAAAGGTAAGTTACGACGCAAAATGGGGATTGCCACAGCAAGACGCAAGTTTTTTGCTGGATGCGCTGGCTTGAGGTTTCAACAGTTGAGAAGGCGCTGCGAGATTTGTTGTGGGACAGAGTGCTACTCTGTCCCCAACCAAAAATGAAAACTGTCCCACAATATTATTACATTGATTATTAACGCGACGCGTTATTAGTTGCTGAAAAAATGGGCATTTCTGGCATTTCTGGCATTTCTGGCATTTTTACGGCATCACACGCGCGAAAATATGCCAAAACAAGCCTGTTTTTGTCGAAAAAATACAAAAAATTGGCGAGTATATGCCTTAATATGGCAGAGAGCCAGATAAAACAGGCGAAAGAATAAATACCGTGGGTAGTATATGTAAATATTCTGGTGGGCGGGTACTGGATGCCTTACGGTGCCCCACGGCATACTATAATCGGTTTTTTTGAAATGAACCGTTCGTCTGGACGGCTCCTGCCTGTGGTTTTACATGATCCAGAATAATCGCCGTTTGTTTTTTTCTGCCGCTTTCATCATTCTTGCCCTGATTGCTGTGCTTGCGTGGATGGTATTGGGGCCGAAAGCCGAACTCCCTCTGCCGCCGACGTCTGTCAGCACGCCAACCGAGTTTAAGTCCGAATGGTGTGATCGCTTGGTTAAACGCCTGCCCACGGTGTCGGCGGCTATGTGCATGGGGACAGGATTACAGGCAACGGGTGCGCTGTCGGTAAAAGGTTTTCCGATTCTGGCGCGTGACTACGCGGCAGATGGCAAACGGGCGGAGCCCTTACGCATTTTGCTGCTCGGTGGCATTCATGGTGACGAGCCGACGGCGTCTGCCATTGTGTTTCGCTGGTTGCAAGGCATGCATTTGCCGATGGCACATTCGTTTCAATGGCGGGTGGCACCTATCGTCAATCCTGATGGCTTGATGGCTACGCCGCCAACGCGCACGAATGCAAATGGCGTTGATTTGAATCGCAATTTCATGACCTATAGATGGAAGCAGGAAGCACAGAATTACTGGCAAAAACGTACTGGCAGCGACCCGCGACGTTATCCAGGCAAAACGCCGCTGTCCGAGCCAGAAAGCCGCTGGGTACACGACGAAATTGAACGTTTCCAGCCGCACCTTGTAATTTCGGTGCATGCGCCCTTGGGCGAGCTTGATTTTGACGGGCCGGCTGATCCGCCGCGTCGTTTTGGGCATCTTATTTTCAACCGTGTTGGTGTGTACCCGGGCTCGCTCGGAAATTATGGCGGTCTGCAGCGGCAGATTCCGGTAATCACGATTGAGCTGGAAAACGCACAGCAAATGCCGTCCGACGCCGACGTCAAACGCATCTGGCGCGACATGCTGATATGGATAGAGCGCAATATTCCTGAACGAACGGCTAGTTCAGGCAAGGCGCCATGATGCGGGCATACTATAATCGCCACTTCGACTTAATCCGGACCGCGGCATGATGCACCGTACCCGAATCAAAATTTGCGGCCTGACAAGGGCCGAGGATGTGCAAACGGCTGTGGCCGAGGGCGCGGATGCGCTCGGCTTTGTGTTTTATCCCGCCAGCCCGCGTTATGTGACGCCTGATGCGGCTGCAAAGCTAATCGCTTTGGTGCCGCCGTTTGTCACGACGGTAGGACTGTTCGTCAACGCTACGCTCGACGAGGTGCTAAGTACGGTGGCGCAGGCGCCGGTCTCGCTATTGCAGTTTCACGGCGATGAAACGTCGGAACAGTGCGCAGCTATTGCACGTGCAGTCAATCGCCCATTTATTCGTGCTGCGCGGGTGAAGCCAGATACGTCGGAAAGCGATTTGTTACAATGCGAACTGGAATATCGTGCTGCCAGCCCTCTTTTCTCCGGTTTGCTGCTGGATACGTTTGTTGATAGCTATGGCGGTGCAGGAAAGGTTTTTGATTGGTCTCTCATCCCAGAAAAACTCGCGCCTCGGGTCGTTTTAAGTGGTGGCTTGAGCGTACAAAATGCGACTGGCGCGGTGGCGCTGGTGCGCCCTTGCGCGGTTGACATCAGTAGCGGTGTTGAACGGACCAAGGGCATCAAGGATGCTGGCAAAATTCGCGCTTTTATTGACGCGGTGCGTGCGGCAGACGACATTTGATCCCAACTCAAAATCACCTGTGGCATGGTGCGACTTTACGCCACCAAGGATTTAGAAATGACATGTGCTTATCCGGAGCAGACTGGATAACCCAACAATTGAGAGCAATATGAAAGAATTAAAAGCTGGTTCAGGACGAGAGGCCATCGACAAGACGCCTCTGTTCCATGCCAAAAGTTATGACTTGCCTGATCGTAAGGGCCATTTTGGCGCCTACGGCGGTGTGTTCGTGTCCGAGACACTGATACATGCATTGACTGAGCTTAACGACGCCTATGCCCATTACAGCCAGGACCCAGAATTCTTAACCGAATTCCGCTATGAGCTGAAGCATTTTGTCGGCCGTCCATCGCCGGTTTATCACGCCAGCCGCTGGTCGGAAATGCTCGGCGGTGCGCAAATCTACCTCAAGCGTGAAGACCTGAACCACACCGGCGCGCACAAGATCAACAATGTGATTGGCCAAGCCTTGCTCGCGAAGCGCATGGGCAAACCGCGTGTGATCGCCGAAACCGGCGCCGGGCAGCATGGCGTCGCGACTGCGACCATTTGCGCACGCTTTGGACTGGAATGTGTGGTGTACATGGGCAGCGCGGACGTCAAGCGTCAGGCGCAAAACGTGTACCGGATGAAATTGCTGGGCGCGACGGTCGTGCCGGTCGAGTCTGGCTCAAAAACGCTCAAGGATGCGCTCAATGAAGCGATGCGCGATTGGGTAACCAATATTGGCAACACCTTTTATATCATCGGCACCGTTGCCGGGCCGCATCCGTATCCGATGATGGTGCGTGACTTCCAGTCAGTGATTGGCGAAGAATGCCTGATCCAGATGCCGGAAATGACCGGGCGTCAGCCGGATCATGTGCTTGCGTGTGTCGGCGGTGGCTCGAACGCGATGGGCATTTTTTACCCCTATATCGACCAGAAGGATGTTGCATTGATCGGGGTTGAGGCAGCTGGCGACGGCATTGCTAGTGGCCGCCACTCTGCTTCGCTGACTGCCGGTTCACCCGGTGTGCTGCACGGCAATCGTACCTACCTGCTGCAGGATGAAAATGGCCAGATCATTGAGACACACTCCGTATCGGCAGGGCTGGATTATCCTGGCGTCGGACCGGAACACGCATGGCTGAAGGATTCAGGCCGCGCGCAATATGTGACGATTACTGACGATGAGGCGCTAAAGGCATTTCACGACTGCTGTCAGATTGAAGGCATCATTCCAGCGCTGGAGTCGAGCCATGCGATAGCGTATGCCACCAAGCTGGCGCCGACACTGGCCAAGGACAAGATCATTTTGGTCAATTTGTCCGGGCGTGGCGACAAAGACATGCATACGGTCGCAGAGCGATCCGGCATCCAGTGGTAATGTCGGAATCCATGAAGAAATAACTATGTCACGCATACAAACTACATTTACCGAACTGGCTCGCCAGAACAAAAAGGGTCTGATCCCATTCATTACTGCTGGCGATCCGGCTCCTGAGCTGACTGTGCCGCTGATGCACGCGCTGGTTGCGGGTGGTGCCGACGTAATCGAGTTGGGCGTGCCGTTTTCTGACCCGATGGCGGATGGCCCGGTTATTCAACGGGCATCGGAGCGCGCCTTGCTGAAGGGCGTCGGCTTGCGCCATGTGTTGCAATTTGTGCGTGAATTCCGTTCGACCAATCAGACGACGCCAGTGGTGCTGATGGGTTACGCCAATCCGATCGAGCATATGGGTGTTGAAAAATTCATCCAGTCCGCGAAGGAATCCGGTGTTGATGGTGTGCTAGTGGTTGATTATCCACCTGAAGAATCCGAGACTTTTGCTGCGGCGATGAAAGCCAATGGCCTGGACACGATTTTTTTGCTGGCGCCTACCTCAACTGATGAGCGCATCGAAAAAATCGGTAAAATTGCCAGCGGTTATGTATATTACGTATCTTTGAAGGGTGTAACCGGTTCCGGCAATCTCGATCTGGACGGTATTGCGGCGATGATCCCCAAGATCAAGCGGCATGTTTCCGTGCCGGTTGGTGTCGGTTTTGGTATCCGCGATGCAGCCACTGCCAAAGCTGTCGCATCGGTTTCCGATGCGGTCGTGATCGGCAGTCGCATCATTCAGGAACTGGAAAATACGCCTAAAGACAAGGCGGCTGACGTGGTGACGGTTTTCCTATCTGGCGTTCGCAAGGCGCTGGACGAATGAGTAGTGGCAATAAATATCGGTAAATTTACAAACCTGGTTGCCAGAATTATCGGCAGCTAGAAGTCAGGAGATGTCATGAGTTGGCTTGATAAATTGCTTCCCCCGCGCATTCAGCGCTCGGTTTCTTCCATACGCAAATCCGTTCCTGAGGGTTTGTGGGTTAAATGCCCTTCCTGCGAGCAGGTGTTGTACCGCACCGATCTGGAAGTGAATGTGCATGTCTGCCCAAAATGCAGCCACCACATGCGCATCCGTGCGCGCGAACGCCTAGATGCATTGCTCGATCCGGAAGGCCGTTATGAAATTGGCCACGAAACGCTGCCGGTGGATACGCTCAAATTCAAGGACAGCAAGAAATATTCAGAGCGCCTGAAAGGGGCACTGGAAGCTACTGGCGAAACTGATGCGCTGATCGTGATGGGCGGTGCAATCATGACCCTCCCGGTGGTGGTGTCGTGTTTTGAGTTCGAATTTATGGGTGGCTCGATGGGTTCCGTTGTGGGTGAGCGTTTCGTGCGCGGCGCGCAGGCTGCGCTGGAACAGAAGGTGCCCTATATCTGCATTACCGCCAGCGGTGGTGCGCGCATGCAGGAAGGTTTGCTATCGCTGATGCAGATGGCAAAAACAACAGCGATCCTGACCCAACTGGCAGAAAAAAAATTGCCGTTTATTTCTATCCTGACTGACCCGACTATGGGTGGCGTGTCTGCGTCATTTGCATTTTTGGGTGACGTGGTGATTGCTGAACCAAAGGCGCTGGTTGGTTTTGCCGGCGCGCGCGTGATTGAAAATACGGTGCGCGAGAAACTGCCGGAAGGTTTCCAGCGTGCTGAATTCCTGATGCAAAAGGGCGCGCTCGACATGATTATTGACCGTCGTCAGATGCGTACAGAACTCGCGCATTTGCTGGCGCTGTTGCAAAATCAATCCGCTGAAGCACTCGTATAAAGTAGAGACACAATTCCTTAAAGGCCTGGAGCATCTGCCAGGCCTTTTTATTTACTGACCATGATTTCATGACACCCCTGTCATCCCGCTCCTTCGCAGACTGGCTGATCTATATCGAGAGCCTGCATATGCAGAATATCGATATGGGCTTGGTGCGTGTTGGCGACGTATACCAACGGATGTCATCTCCTCTGACTTGCCCGATCATCACGGTCGGCGGTACCAACGGCAAGGGCTCCACCTGCACGATGCTGGAATCAATCCTGATGCAGGCTGGCTATCGCGTCGGCCTGTACACGTCGCCGCATATCCACGTTTTCAATGAACGGGCGCGCGTTAATGGCGAGTCCGTGTCGGACGATGTGCTGATTCGACAGTTCGAAGCGGTCGAAGCCGCGCGTGGCACTACCCAGCTGACATATTTCGAATTCACTACGCTGGCAGTTTTGCGCCTGTTTGCCGAAGCCGGGCTGGATGCAGTGATTCTGGAAGTTGGTTTGGGTGGAAGGCTTGATGCGGTAAATATGCTTGATGCTGATGTGGCGGTTGTCACAAATATTGGTATTGATCATGTTGATTATCTGGGCGATACGCGCGAAAAAATCGGCTTTGAAAAGGCCGGCATATTCCGGGCAGGCCGTGCGGCGATCTGCGGTGATCTGGCTCCACCGGATTCCCTGTTGCAGCATGCGCAGGCGATAGGTGCAGACTTGTGGCTGGCAGGACGCGACTTCCGCAGTGTGGATGCTGGCAGTCATTGGACTTATATTGGCCGCCAGCAGCAACGCTACACGCTCGATTATCCGAAATTACAAGGCGCAAATCAGATCCAGAATGCATCACTTGCACTGGCAGCGCTCGAAGCCTTGCAACTGCGCCTGCCGGTCAGCGAGCAGGCTGTGCGCGACGGATTGGCGCACGCGAGCTTGCCTGGGCGTTTTCAGGTGCTGCCGGGACAGCCGACTGTGATACTGGATGTGGCGCACAATCCGCACGCCGCGGCAGTGCTGGCAGACAATCTTGGGCGTATGGGTAAATATGCACACACCCTGGCGGTATTTGGCGCGATGCAGGACAAGGATATCGATGGCGTGATTGCCTTAATGAAGGGGAGCATAGATCGCTGGTATGTGACCGATCTGCCTTTGCCCCGCGCCGCTTCTGCTGCCGAGATCAGTAAAAAACTGCTGGCGGCTGGTGTCGACCGGCAAGGAGATGCCGGTCAAAGCGTTCAATCTTTTGCATCTCCGGCACAAGCCTACTCAAAGGCGCTCAGTCAGGCAGGGGAAAATGATAGAATAGCGGTATTCGGATCGTTCTGGACTGTGGCAGGTGTGATGGCCGCAGACAAAGCCCGACATCAATGATGATTTCATTAAAAATTGCATGAGCTGGTTTTCCTTCTTTCGCAAAAACAAGCAGGAGTCTGCGGCAGGTGATAGCGACTTCTATTCTCAAGCCGAGGACGCTTCTATTTCGTCACGCGCACGCCCCAAGAAAAAGGAAGAGCCGGTTGATCCCGTCTTGCCCGAGAAAAAACGCGCACGGCGCAGGCTGGTAGGTGCGGTAGCACTGACATTAGGCTTGGTTATCGTACTGCCCATGGTGCTGGATTCCGAGCCCAAGCTGGCTGCAGACGATGTCGTGATTCAGATTCCATCAAGGGTCAAAACTACGAAGGTCGGCGATAGCCAAACATCTTCCGCAGTAGCCTCAGCCTCACAAAAGACTATCGAAGCCACTCAGCCTGCTGTTGCTGCTGCGAGTGTGAGCGCCACCTTGCCGGCAGCAATAGTTGCTGCAGCACCAAAGAATGACAAGCCGGTCATAGCCGACAAGCCAGCCACCAAAGCGGCTGAACCCGCCAAGACGAACAAGCCTGACGCCAAGGAAAACAAGATAAAAGCTGCTGCTGACGCGGCACAGGGCAAGTTTGAAATTCAGGTAGCGGCACTCGCGACACAGGATAAAGTGAAAGAGTTGCAAGACAAGCTCGGCAAAGCGGGCATCAAATCCCATACGCAGAAAGTTGCCACCAAGGATGGCGAGCGTATCAGGGTGCGGGTAGGGCCGTTTGCCAGTAAGGATGAGGCTGAAAAGACTTGTCCAAAATTGAGTAAAATGAATTTGATGTGCACGGCTTTGCCAATCTGAGCCGGCTGAGAGAGATCGCGCCTTGACGATTTTTGACTACCTTGTGCTGTTTGTGCTGGTTTGTTCAATCCTGATCAGTACGATGCGGGGACTGGTCAAAGAGGTGCTGTCCTTGCTGGGCTGGGTGATCGCGTTTATAGTCGCGAATGCGTTTGGCGAGCCGCTGGCGCAATTGCTGCCAGCCTCGATTTCCAGCAATACGATGCGCCTGATTATTGCATTTATTGCCCTGTTTATCGGTGTCAGGCTGGCGACGATGCTGCTGGCAAAGGCGCTGGAAGGATTGATCAAAGCTGGCGGTTTGACGGTTGCGGATCGCGGTTTGGGTGGCTTGTTTGGGCTGGCGCGCGGCATGGTGATTGTGCTGGCGGTAGTATTGTTGTGCGGTATGACGGCAGTGCCGCAACAGCCGTTTTGGGAGAATGCCTTGTTCAGCCCTTTGGCGGAGACTGCTGCACGCACAGTCAAGCCATTTTTGCCGAATAGTTTTGCGCAGCACATACGGTTTTAATTCAGGTTTTTTCGTGTCGGTTTTTGAAATGGTTTTTGAAATGCTTTCATTTAGGAGTCCACCATGTGCGGGATAGTCGGTATTGTTTCGCACGCTCCCGTCAACCAGCTGATCTATGACAGCTTGCTGCTCTTGCAGCATCGTGGTCAGGACGCAGCTGGCATTGCCACCAATCAGGGCAATACTTTTTCTATGCACAAGGCCAATGGTCTGGTGCGTGACGTCTTTCGTACGCGCAACATGCGCTCCTTGCAGGGTAATTCCGGCATTGGGCAGGTACGTTATCCGACCGCTGGATCATCCAGTGCGGAGGAGGCGCAGCCGTTTTATGTGAATGCGCCCTTCGGCATTACGCTGGCGCATAACGGCAATCTGACCAACTGGGAACAGCTCAAGATCGAGATGTTCCGAAATGACCGTCGCCACATCAACACCAATTCAGATTCTGAAGTGTTGTTGAACGTGCTGGCACATGAAATCCAGCAAGCCACCACCGGCTATTCGCTCGATCCGGCGGCGATGTTCAAGGCGGTGACGCAGGTACACAAGCGTGTGCGTGGTTCGTATGCAGTGGTGGCACAGATCGCCGGCTATGGTTTGCTGGCCTTCCGCGATCCGTTTGGCATTCGCCCGCTGTGCCTTGGTTTTGCTGAAACCGACAAGGGCATCGAGTACATGGTCGCGAGCGAATCAGCGGTGCTGTCCGGAATGGGTTTCCAGTTCTTGCGCGACGTAATGCCGGGCGAAGCGATTTTCATCGAAAACGATGGCCAGCTTTACAACCAGCAATGCGCAGAAAATCCGACACTGAATCCTTGTGCGTTTGAGTTTGTCTATTTTGCCCGTCCGGATTCGGTGATTGATGGCGCATCGGTCTATGCGACGCGGCTCAAAATGGGCGAATATCTCGCAGAAAAAATCAAGAAAGAGTTCTCGCTGGGAGAAATTGATGTCGTGATGCCGATTCCTGAATCGTCGCGTCCATCAACTGTTGAGTTGGCGAGCAAGCTGAATCTGCCGTATCGCGAAGGTTTTGTCCGGAATCGTTACATCGGCCGTACCTTTATCATGCCTGGACAGGAAACCCGTGCCAGATCAGTGCGCCAGAAGCTGAATGCGAACATCTCCGAATTCAAGGGCAAAAATGTTTTACTGGTTGATGACTCGATCGTGCGTGGCACCACCAGCCGCGAAATCGTACAGATGGCCCGTGAAGCTGGTGCAAAACGTGTGATTTTTGCTTCAGCAGCGCCACCAGTAAAATATCCAAACGTGTATGGCATTGACATGCCGACGCGCAACGAGTTGATTGCACATGGTCGCACCGAGGAGCAAGTCTGCCGCGAAATCACGGCTGACGCATTGGTCTATCAGGATTTGCCATCACTACGCTTGTCCATTTCTGACGTCAATCCAGTATTGACCAATCTGGATGCATCCTGCTTTGATGGCAATTATGTGACGGGCGATATTTCGGCTGACTATCTGAACCGGATCGAAATGACGCGCAACAATGCACATGCCAGCCAGGATGATGCAGAGCGTTCACAGTTGAACCTGAATCTGGCCTTGACCGAATAATCCTGCATGGGCGAAAGATAGTGCGGATTTCGTCCCCAATTGATAATAAGTTTTAACATGACTCAGCAAAAAAAATTCGGCTTCACGACAACCCTAGTTCATAGCGATCGTCAGAAGCCGATCGAGCATGGTTCTTTGCATCGGCCGATTCATACGTCAGCCACTTTTGGCTATACGGACTCGCGCGATCTGGCGGAAGTATTCCAGGGCAAAAAACCAGGATTCCGTTATGCCCGTCAAGGCAATCCAACCCTGTCCTCGCTGGAAGACAAAATCAACAAGATGGAAGACGGCATAGGCACAATCTGCTTTGCCAGCGGCATGGCAGCTATCGGTGCGGTGCCGCAAACGCTGTTGCGTGCAGGCGATCATGTGGTGTCTTCGGCGTTTTTGTTCGGCAATACCGGCAGCATCTGGCAAACGATTGCGCATCAGGGCATAGAGGTATCGCTGGTTGACGCGACTGACGTGAAGAATGTCGAGGCCGCGCTGAAGCCGAATACACGCATCGTGTATGTCGAATCCATCGCGAATCCACGTACGCAAGTTGCCGATATGAAGCGCATCGGGCAATTGTGCAAGGAGCGCGGCATCCTGTTTGTTGTCGACAATACGATGACGACGCCTTACCTGTTTCGTCCCAAGTCGGTCGGTGCTGGCCTGTCGATCAATTCGCTGACCAAGTCGATCAACGGGCATGGTAATGCGATGGGTGGTGCTGTGACCGATACCGGCGAGTTTGACTGGAGCACTTACCCGAACATCTTCGACGGCATCAAGAAAAATCCTGTTGCACAGTGGGGTGCGATGCAAATTCGCGTGCGTGGTTTGCGTGATTATGGCGCCTGCCTGGCACCGGAAGCGGCGCATCACATTTCGGTTGGCGCTGAAACTTTAGCGCTGCGCATGGAGCGTACTTGCACGAATGCGATGGCGGTCACGAAGATGCTGGCTGCCGACGATCGTGTGGCAGCGGTTTATTATCCCGGTTTGCCCTCGCATTCGCAGCACGCGATAGCGACTGAGTTGTTCCGTGCATATGGCTCGATGTTCAGCTTTGAGCTAAGAGACGACATCGACTGTTTTGACTATATCAACCGTTTGAAGCTGGGTATTGCGGCCAGCAACTTAGGCGACACACGCACGCTGGTAATTCCGGTCGCGCAAACGATTTATGCTGAAATCGGCCAGGAAGCTCGCGCCAAGGTCGGCATTGCAGAGTCGCTAATTCGCGTTTCGATAGGCATTGAAGATACCGAAGACCTGGTTGAGGACTTCCGCCAAGCTTTGAGAACCTGACAAGGAATTCGGGGTCAGTAGTTTTTTTACGCGATGCTTTTCCGTGTAAATTATTCTGACCCCAGAATTCCATGTAGATAAGCTGTTTTCGGCGGATTCTATTCTGGTGTCGTTTCGCAGCAAACGATGCAGCTATATTGGTATTTTATGCCCCGCATCCTGATGCCCTCATCGCACTCATGGACGACACTCAGCTGATCGACAATCTTCGCTCCCGCTTCACGCAGGGAGAAAAATTCGATGTCCTCTTCTTCTGGGGACATGAGCCCACTGCGCACGGCATCAACGATTCCTGCTTCAGCCAATGGTATGAAGCGCCATTCGAAGTTGATGGCCAGCGTTATTCAACTTCCGAGCACTTCATGATGGCTGAGAAGGCCGTGCTGTTCGGTGATGTGGAAATGCGATCACAAATATTGGTGGCTTAAACTCCAGGTGCCGCCAAGTCACTCGGCCGCAAGGTACGTGATTTTGACGAATCTATCTGGCAGCAGCGCCGTTTCGCCATCGTTGTTCGCGCTAGCGAAGCCAAGTTCACGCAGAACCCTGCGCTGGGGCGCTACCTCATCTGGACGGGATCACGCATTCTTGCCGAGGCCGATCCGCTTGATCGCGTTTGGGGCATCGGCCTGGGTCAAGAAGATGAAAGGGCTAAGGACCCCAGTCAATGGCGTGGCCTGAATCTGCTGGGATTCGCGCTGATGCAGGTGCGCACTAATCTCGCTTGACGCCGTTCGTTGTCTTACTGATAATAAATTGAGCTTTGACCAAGTTACTCTGGTAAAGTGATTTGGTGTGGAATTAATCGAGCCTGGTCCATTTTATATAATCACGGAGTTCGTACTTCAATGACCGTATCAGGTGACTTTCAACACGGACTGGCGCGACAAAACTGAGCGTGACGCATAATTCAGAAGCAATAAAGGGGCAGACACGGTTACCACCTTATTAGCCCGGAAAATGTTGGGGTCAGAGTAATTTACGCGGAAAAGCAGCGCGTAAAAAAACTGCTGACCCCGATTTTCCTCACTGCCGCTGCGAGCATCGCACCCCGGAATTAAACGAGCAAAGAACAAAAGGGACTAGGCACAAATTACTTACACAGGATGTCTTCGGCGGCGCCAAGCCGCAGACGCTATTTATCTTTTAAGCCTTCTTAACAAATTCCGACTTCAGCTTCATCGGCCCGACACCGTCAACCTTGCAGTCGATATCATGGTCCCCTTCAACCAGACGAATGTTCCGGACCTTGGTGCCAACTTTGACCACCTGTGAGGAGCCTTTGATTTTCAAGTCCTTGATGACGGTCACGGTATCGCCGTCGCTCAATAAATTACCGTTCGCGTCTTTCACCACCAGTGAATTTTCTTCTGTCGGAGCGACATCACTTGCAGACCACTCATTCCCGCATTCCGGGCAAACAAGCATGCTGCCGTCTTCATAGGTAAAGGCTGATTGGCACTTGGGACAGTTCGGTAATTGGCTCATCGTTTAATCTCACATGGTAGGGGGTTAACGGCAATCCGATATTTTCCCACGGTTTGCGGTCTGGACGCGAAAAACTAACTTGTATTCACTTTCTTCCACTACCCAGAAATTCTGAAATTACTAATTAAAAGGGCCAGGCTAAAAGGGCCAGGCTCGAATTAATCCGGTATTTTCCCTTAGAATTAAATGGGCCTTGCTCAATTATTTTTCACCAATATCACCTACCGCCTCTGTCACAAAGCGTGAAAAAAGCGCACCTGCGCCATAGTCTGTAGAATTGAGAGTTGCGTATCGTTGCACTCCATTTTATGACCCAACCCAAAAATCTGTTCTCCTACACCCATAAACGCCCGCGGCCTGCTGATGCCGCGCCTTTTTTGCCTATGTCGCGTGCCGAAATGGACGCGCTTGGTTGGGATGCGTGCGACGTGATTCTGGTGACGGGTGATGCGTATATTGACCATCCGAGCTTTGGCATGGCATTGATTGGACGCTTGTTAGAGGCGCAAGGCTTCCGCGTCGGCATCATCAGCCAGCCGGATTGGCAATCGCCCAAGGATTTCCGCAAACTCGGCAAGCCGCGCCTGTATTTCGGCGTAACGGCAGGCAACATGGATTCGATGGTCAACCGTTTTACCGCCGAGCGCAAGTTCCGCTCTGAAGATGCATACACACCAAATGGCGAAAGTGGCAAGCGGCCAGATCGCGCGTTAGTGGTGTATGCGCAGCGTGCGCGTGAAGCTTACCCGGACTCCAATATCGTGGTCGGTAGTATCGAAGCCAGCCTGCGCCGCATCGCGCATTACGATTACTGGTCGGACAATGTGCGCCGTTCCGTGTTGCCTGATTCCAAAGCCGACATTCTGCTGTTTGGCAATGCCGAACGCGCTTTGGTGGCGCTGACGCACCGCTTGGCGGCGGGCGAACCGATCGAATCTATCCGCGATTTACGCGGCACGGCTTTCATGGTGGCTGGTGGCTGGAAGCCGGCTGACGATTGGACCGAAACCGGTTCAACCCGCATCGATACGCCGGGTAATGTCGATGTGCATCACGACCCGTATGCCTCGACGCCAGGCAATGCCGCCAGTTGTGCCACGGAGGCGGTTGCTGCGCCGGTTGAAAAAGCGATCATCATGCTGACGCGCGAACAGCGGCAGGCGGCGCAAAAAGAAGTACACAACAAAACGGTGGTGCGTTTACCGTCGTTTGAGCAAGTCAAAGACGACCCCGTGCTGTATGCGCATGCTTCACGCGTATTCCATTTGGAGTCGAACCCAGGCAATGCCCGCTCGATGGTGCAGGGGCACGACAAGCGTGACGTTTGGCTGAACCCGCCGCCGCTGCCATTGACGATGGAGGAGATGGATCGCGTCTACGGCATGCCGTACGCACGTGGGCCGCATCCTAGTTATGGTAAAGCAAAAATCCCGGCATGGGAGATGATCCGCTTTTCGGTCACGATCATGCGCGGTTGCTTCGGCGGCTGCACCTTCTGTTCGATTACCGAGCATGAAGGTCGCATCATCCAGAGCCGTTCTGAGCCGTCTATCCTGCGCGAGATTGAAGAAATCCGCGACCAGACCGAGGGCTTCACTGGTGTGATTTCCGACCTCGGTGGTCCGACCGCAAACATGTATCGTCTCAATTGCAAGGATAAAAACATTGAGGAAAGCTGCCGCCGTTTGTCCTGCGTCTATCCAAGCATTTGCGTGAATCTGGAGACCGACCATAGCAAGCTGATTTCTCTCTATCGTAAGGCGCGGGAACTGCCCGGCATCAAGAAAATATTGATTGGATCTGGCCTGCGTTATGACCTCGCAGTGCGTTCGCCGGAATATGTAAAAGAACTGGTCACCCATCATGTCGGTGGGCTGCTGAAGATTGCGCCTGAGCACACCGAAGAGGGTGTGTTGTCGAAAATGCAGAAGCCTGGCATTGGTACCTACGAAGAATTTCGGAAAATGTTCGAGCGGTATACGAAAGAAGCGGGCAAGGAGCAATACTTGGTGCCCTACTTCATTGCCGCACATCCGGGCACGACCGATGAAGACATGCTCAACCTCGCGCTGTGGCTGAAGAAGAATAACTTCAAGCTGGATCAGGTGCAGACTTTCATGCCGACGCCAATGGCGATGGCGACGACGATGTATCACACCCGCAAAAATCCGCTGCACAAGGTAAGCGCCGACTCTGAAACGGTTGAAACGCCGCGCAAGGGGCAAATTCGTCGTCTGCACAAAGCATTTTTGCGTTATCACGACCCGGAAAATTGGACCATTCTGCGTGAAGCATTGCGGCGCATGGGGCGTTCCGACCTGATCGGTACGGGCTCGCAGCATCTGATTCCGGCATGGAAATCGGCGCCGGTGGCGGGCAAGGGTATCATCCGTACCGGCATACGGCGTCAAAGTCAGGCGCTGGCACCGGACAGGCGGCTGACGGGCAATATAGACACCAGCGCGCCTAAACCTCTGGCGGGAAAGTTTGCAGCGGGAAGTAAACATCGCAAGGGTGGCGTGCCAACGCGCTCTGGACGGAAGTAGAACAGCACATTGCTTGCGGGGGTGTGTCGCTGTTGAGGAAATTCACATATACACGGGCGGGTATTATTACTTCCGCCCGTGTTATATAGCTCTCCGGTAAATTAAGGTATATACCCCCGTAAAAATTGGTATTTTTTCGCCGAAAAAGCGGTATTTTTAGGTTTTTTTCGCCTCCAAACAGCCAAAATTCCGGATTTCAGTCAAAACTAATAACGCGACGCGTGATTAGTTTTGCTGCCATCGCAACAGCTTGGGGGGCGGTGATGCAGCATCTCCCATGCCAAAACGCGGTTTTCAGTCTGAAATCCGGTAAAATGGCGCACATCTTTTCCACATTGGGCACTATGACGTGCCCGGCTTTAGTCTGATTCATGAAAAACATCCGCAACTTTTCCATCATCGCCCATATTGACCACGGCAAGTCCACGCTCGCGGATCGCATAATCCACATGTGCGGCGGCTTGTCCGAGCGTGAGATGGAGGCGCAAGTGCTTGATTCCATGGATCTTGAGCGCGAGCGCGGCATCACGATCAAGGCGCAAACCGCGGTGCTGAACTACAAGGCGCGCAACGGTGAAATCTACAACCTGAACCTGATCGATACGCCGGGTCACGTCGATTTTAGCTACGAAGTCAGCCGTTCATTGTCGGCATGCGAAGGCGCGTTGTTGGTGGTCGATGCGTCGCAGGGCGTAGAAGCGCAGACCGTCGCGAACTGTTATACCGCGCTCGACCTCGGCGTTGAGGTGGTGCCAGTGCTGAACAAGATCGATCTGCCGTCCGCCGACCCGGAATCGGCGATTGCCGAAATCGAGGACGTGATCGGTATTGACGCGACTGACGCGGTACGCTGTTCGGCCAAGACCGGCGAAGGTGTGGAAGACATCCTCGAAAGTCTGATTTTGAAGGTGCCACCGCCAGAGGGTGACCCGGCTGCACCTTTGCAGGCGCTGATCGTCGATTCATGGTTTGATAATTATGTCGGCGTGGTAATGCTGGTGCGTGTAAAGAACGGCACCTTGCGTCCAAAAGACAAGATTTTGCTGATGGCAAACGGTTCGCAGCATCAGGTGGAGCATGTCGGCGTATTTACGCCGCGCTCGCAGCCACGCGACTCGTTGTCAGCTGGCCAGGTAGGCTTCATCATCGCCGGCATCAAGGAGTTGAATGCGGCGAAAGTGGGTGACACCGTCACGTTGGCAGCAAGACCCGCTACCGCGCCGCTGCCAGGCTTCAAGGAAGTGCAGCCACAGGTGTTTGCGGGTCTGTTCCCGGTTGAGGCAAACCAGTACGACGCGCTGCGCGATTCGCTTGAAAAATTGAAGCTGAACGATGCGTCCTTGCAGTACGAGCCGGAAGTATCGCAGGCGCTGGGCTTCGGCTTCCGTTGCGGCTTCCTTGGCCTATTGCACATGGAAATTGTGCAAGAGCGGCTGGAACGCGAATTTGACATGGACTTGATCACGACGGCACCGACCGTGATCTATGAAGTTGCAATGCAAAACGGCACGATCCTGATGGTCGATAATCCGTCGAAAATGCCGGAACCATCGAAAATTGCCGAAGTGCGCGAACCAATCGTGACCGTCAATCTGTACATGCCGCAGGAATATGTCGGCGTGGTGATGACGCTCTGTACGCAAAAGCGCGGTATCCAGATAGAAATGCATTACCACGGCAAACAGGTGCGTTTGACCTACGAAATGCCGATGGCAGAAATTGTGCTCGACTTCTTTGACCGCCTGAAATCTATCTCGCGCGGTTATGCATCGATGGATTATGAGTTCAAGGAATATCGCGCGTCGGACGTGGTCAAGGTTGATATGCTGATCAACGGCGACAAGGTCGATGCACTGGCAATCATTGTGCATCGCGCCAACAGCCAGTTCCGTGGTCGTCAGGTCGCTGCCAAGATGCGCGAACTGATACCACGCCAGATGTTCGACGTGGCCATTCAGGCAACAATTGGTTCAAACATCATTTCGCGTGAAAATGTGAAAGCGCTGCGCAAGAACGTGCTGGCCAAATGTTATGGCGGTGATATTAGCCGCAAGCGCAAGTTGCTGGAAAAACAAAAAGCAGGGAAAAAACGCATGAAACAAGTTGGCAACGTCGAAATTCCGCAGGAAGCATTCCTGGCGATCTTGCAAGTGGGTGACAAATGAACTTGCAATCCATCCTGGCAAATTTTGCCTTAATTCTTTTTGTCTTATGCATCATCACCGGCATCATCTGGTGCCTCGATGTGTTTTATCTTGCCAAGCAGCGCCGCCGCAGGGCGAACGAAGCTTTGGCTGAATTTGATGCGCGCGGCGCTCAAATGCAGGCGGAAGGCATCAAGCGGCAAGAAGGCGGCCGCGTTGAGCTGGAAGAAAGTCTGCTCAAGCAGCCATTCTGGATTGAATATTCGGGCAGCTTTTTTCCGGTGATTGCCGCCGTGTTTGTGCTGCGCTCGTTTTTGTTCGAGCCGTTCAAGATCCCGTCCAGTTCGATGCTGCCGACCTTGCAGGTGGGGGATCTGATTCTGGTGAATAAATTCACCTATGGCATCCGGCTGCCTATCATCAACAAGAAGATCATTTCACTGAACGATCCGCAGCGTGGCGATGTGATGGTATTCAAGTACCCGAAAGACACCTCGCTCGACTATATCAAACGCGTTGTTGGCGTGCCGGGCGACAAAATCGTCTATCGCAACAAACGTCTGACAGTGAATGGCAAGGACGCGGCCTACCAACATTTGCCGGACTACCTCGATGGCGAGCGCCTGATTTACTCGAAGCAGTATGAAGAGGATCTGGTCGGCGTGAAGCACAAGGTGCTGAACTATGACGCTGCGCCCAATTTTGTACCCAATCCGGATGCTTTCCCAAAGCATGAGCTTTGTACCTACAATGCAGAAGGTTTTGCTTGCACGGTGCCGGAAGGGAATTATTTCATGATGGGCGATAATCGCGATGACAGCCTGGACAGCCGTTTCTGGGGGTTTGTGCCAGACGCGAACGTGGTCGGCAAGGCTTCCTTCATCTGGCTGAACCTGAATTGGGAACTGAAACGCATTGGTAATTTTCAATAATCCGCATACGGAGAAAAATTATGAATAATTCATCCATAAGCAGGCAAGGCGGGGTGTCACTGATGGGCTTGATCTTTATCCTGATCATCCTTTCTTTGATTGCGATGGTGGGCATCAAGGTGGTGCCGGCGGTCATAGAATACCGCGCCATATCGAAGGCGATTGTAGATGCGAAACAGTCTGGCACAACCGTGCGTGAAATTCAGCTTTCATTTGATAAAAGAGCAGAAGTCGGTTATCTCGATTCAATCAAGGGCTCCGATCTGGAAATTACCAAAGTGGACAATGACATCGTGGTGAGCTTTGCTTACGAGAAAAAAATCCACTTGGTTGGCCCAGCCAGCCTAGTGCTCGACTTTACCGGTACGACAGGGAGAGCTCCTGCCAAGAAAGCGTCTGCTGCGGATAAGTGATGAACTTGTCTCAATTGCAAAATCGGCTGGCATATAGCTTCAAGGATACGTCCTTGCTGCAAATGGCGTTGACACATCGCAGCCATAGCAGTTCGCAAAACGAAAGGCTGGAGTTTCTTGGTGATTCGGTACTGAATTGTGCGGTCGCATCGCTGCTGTATGAGCGTTATAGCGATCTGGATGAAGGCGACTTGTCACGCTTGCGCTCCAATCTGGTCAAGCAACAGACGCTGTTTGAAATTGCACAAAAACTGGAAGTGTCACATTTTCTGCGCCTGGGTGAAGGCGAGCTGAAATCCGGTGGATTCCGTCGGCCATCGATCCTGGCGGATGCGCTTGAGGCATTGCTGGGTGCGATATTTCTCGACGGCGGATTTGATATGGCGAGCACGGTGGTACGCGCGCTGTATATTCCGATTCTGGATTCGGTCGATCCAAAGACACTGGGCAAGGATGACAAGACCTTGCTGCAGGAGCACCTGCAAGGACACAAAATCGCGCTGCCGCAATACAATGTCATCGCAACCCACGGTGCGGCGCACAATCAGCAGTTTGAGGTTGAGTGCCTGATCCCCAAGCTGGATATTCAGGTATTTGGTGCCGGTGGCAGTCGTCGCAGCGCTGAGCAGGCAGCGGCCAAGCTGGCGTTGGAAGCTGCGCTAAAATTGCAGGTTAAAGCACCGGTTGCGAGCCGCAAACGTAAACCACAGGATGCGCAGCTCAAGCTGATAGGCATCGCGACAATACAACCCGATTCGCCTGCCGAAGCAGGCAACACCACTTCTGGAGCAAAACCGAAAACAGCATGAATGATATTGCCGAAAACAAGAATTTCCGTTGTGGCTATGTTGCCATAGTCGGGCGACCCAACGTCGGCAAATCGACGCTGATGAATGCGCTGATTGGCGCCAAAATCAGCATCACGTCGCGTAAGGCACAAACCACGCGCCACCGCATTACCGGCATCCAGACCACAGACGATGCCCAATTTATTTTTGTCGATACACCGGGCTTTCAGACACGCCATGCGAATGCGCTCAACAAGACGCTGAACAAGACGGTAGCTGGCACGCTGACCTCGTCCGATGTGATTCTATATCTGATCGAGGCGGGCACGTTTGGGCCGGCAGATCAGCAAGTGATCGATTTGCTGCCCAAAGATGTGCCCTGCATTTTGGTCATCAACAAATCGGATCGCGTCAAAGACAAGGCCGTGCTGCTGCCTTTCGCGCAGCAAATTGCTGCCAAATTCAATTTTGCGGCTGTCGTACCGGTATCCGCCACATTGGGTTTTCAGCTCGACAATTTGTTGGGCGAAGTCAAAAAATTCCTGCCTGAAAATCCGCCTGTATTCGATGCCGACGATGTGACCGACCGCAGCGAACGTTTTATGGCAGCGGAAATCGTGCGCGAAAAAGTATTCCGCTTCGTGGGCGACGAACTACCATATACCAGCACGGTGCTGATTGAAAAATACGAGCAGGAAGGCAATCTGCGCCGCATATTTGCCGCCATCCTGGTTGAGCGCGACACGCATAAGTCGATGCTGATTGGTAAAAAAGGTGCGCGTCTGAAGGATATTTCAACGCAGTCGCGGCTGGACATGGAAAAACTGTTCGGTGGCCCGGTCTATCTGGAGATCTGGGTCAAGGTCAAGTCGGGTTGGGCCGACAATGAAGCCGGATTGCGTGCCTACGGTTACGAATGATTCCGGTGAGCGTCCAAGGCATCAGGGCGGAGCGAGGGCATCGTATCGCCGGCCAGCCTGGTTTTGTATTGCATAGTTACTACTACAAAGAAACCAGCCTGATCGTCGACTTGTTTACACGCGAATATGGCCGCATTGCGCTGGTTGCGAAAGGCGCCAAACGTCCGCATTCAAAATTGCGCGGCGTCTTGCAAACCTTCCAGCCACTTTCAGTCGGCTGGAGTGGTAAATCCGAATTACGCACTTTGACAGCAGCTGAATGGGTCGGGGGTTTGCTGCCGCTCGAAAAGTCGGCGCTGCTGAACGGTTTTTATCTGAATGAATTATTGTTGAAATTGCTGGCGCGGGAAGACCCGCATCCGGCTTTATTCGACCACTATGTCAGCACCTTGCATGAACTGGCGCAAACCGAGTCGGCGCCCATCGCATTGCGTAAATTTGAACTGGCTTTACTGAAGGAAACAGGTGTGGCTGGCGATTTGTCGACCTGCACCTCGACTGGAAATGCAATCGATAGCGAGTGCGAATATGTGGTTGACCCGGAGCGTGGTCCACGCCCGGCGCGCGAGTCAGATGTCTGGCCGCTGGTATCCGGGAAGACTTTGCTCGACATGGTGCGCGAGGATTACACTGATGCGGTGACGCAGATGCAAAGCAAGTTTCTGATGCGATTTTTGCTCGGGCATCATCTGGGCGGCGCACAGGTAAAGACGCGACAAATACTCATAGATTTAATGCAGTTGTAAAATACATGTTTGCCACGGTTTCTGGCGAAACCATACTGAACTGACACCATGAGCTTTCTTCAGCCTGCCGGCCCAATTATCGATCTGGGCGTCAACATCGACCACGTCGCAACGCTGCGCAATGCGCGCGGCACCACTTATCCCGATCCTATTCAGGCTGCGCTGCTGGCCGAACAGGCCGGCGCCGACAGCATTACGCTGCACTTGCGCGAAGACCGGCGTCACATGAGGGATGCCGATGTGATTGCGATCCGGCCGCTGCTGTGCACGCGGATGAATCTGGAATCGGCAATTACGGCCGAGATGCTCGACTTTGCGTGCCGCATCAAGCCGCAGGATGCATGCCTGGTGCCGGAGCGGCGCGAGGAAGTGACGACCGAAGGTGGCCTCGATGTGGTGCGTTATTTTCCGCAGGTGCAGGCGGCGGTCAAGCAGCTGCAAGCGGCAGGTATACGCGTCAGTCTATTTATCGATCCCGATGCGGAGCAAATCAAGGCGGCAGCCGAAGCCGGTGCGCCAGTGATCGAATTGCATACCGGCCGTTATGCCGATGCACATGATGCGGTGGCGCAGCAGCAAGAGCTGGTGCGTGTCCAGCAAGGCGTGATCGAAGGCGTGAAGTGCGGGCTGACGGTGAATGCCGGACATGGACTGCATTACACCAACGTACAGGCGATTGCAGCGATCCGCGATATTGCAGAACTGAATATCGGCCATGCGATTGTCGCGCATGCCGTTTTTGTCGGCTGGCAAAATGCGGTGCGTGAAATGAAGGCGATCATGGTTGCCGCGCGCATTGCGGGGATGAAGGCGGCGCAATGATCTACGGCATTGGCACCGATATCCTCAAAATTGACCGGGTTGAAGCGGCGCTGGCGCGTTATGGCGACCGCTTTGCTGAACGGATACTGGGGCCGGAAGAAATGCTGCGTTTTCAGCACCGCAAGGCAAAAATTGAGGTGCGCGGCATCCGTTTTCTCGCCACGCGTTTTGCTGCGAAAGAAGCATTTTCCAAGGCAATCGGTCTGGGCATGCATATGCCGATGACTTGGCGATCGATGCAAGCGCTGAACGCGCCGAGCGGCAAACCGGTCGTCGTCACCAGCGGCAAGCTGAAAGAATTCATGGAACAGAACGGACTGACGGCGCAAGTGTCGATTACTGATGAGTCGGACTATGCGGTCGCGTTCGTGATTGTGGAAAAAACGGAGAGCAAAGAATGACAAATGAAGTGAAACTCGGGCCGGTGATGCTCGATGTCGTTGGCACCACACTGAGCGCCGATGACATCCGCCGCATCCAGCACCTGCTGACCGGTGGCGTGATCCTGTTTGCGCGCAATTACACCGACCGTGCGCAGTTGCTTGCGTTAACCGGCGCGATCCATGCTGAGCGCCCTGGCGTGCTGATTGCGGTTGATCACGAAGGCGGCAGGGTGCAGCGCTTTCGCACCGATGGCTTCACGCGCTTGCCGGCAATGCGCAAGCTGGGCGAATTGTGGGAAAAGGAAGTGCTACTGGCGACCAGAGCAGCGACCGCAGTTGGTTATGTGCTGGCGGCGGAATTGCGCGCCTGCGGGGTTGACCTGTCGTTTACGCCGGTACTCGATCTGGATTACGGCGAGTCGGCAGTGATTGGCGACCGCGCTTTCCACCGCGACGCGCGTGTGGTGACCTTGCTGGCGAAGAGCTTGAACCAAGGTTTGCTACTGGCGGGTATGGCAAATTGCGGCAAACATTTCCCCGGACACGGTTTTGTCCAGGCCGACTCGCATGTTGCAATTCCGGTCGATGAACGCGATTTGATGGAAATTTTGCTGGAAGATGCAGCGCCTTACGACTGGCTCGGGATGAGTCTGTCGGCAGTGATGCCGGCGCATGTGATTTATCCGAAGGTCGATAAACATCCGGCCGGTTTCTCGAAAAAATGGCTGAATATCCTGCGGCAGGATATGGGATTTGATGGCGTGATTTTTAGCGACGATCTCAGCATGGAAGGCGCGAGTGTCGCCGGTAATGTGGTCGACGGCGCCAAAGCCGCGCTGACGGCGGGCTGCGACATGGTGCTGGTCTGCAATTCACCCGACAAGGCGGATCAGTTGCTATCCGGTTTGCCTGTACCCAGCGGCAAGGCAGCCGATCAATCGCTGGCAAGGATAAAATCGATGTTGCCGACGATGCGTGCACCTAGCTGGGATGTATTGCAGCAGGAAGCGCGCTATCAGGCAGCGAAAAAAATCATTGAGAATCTAGTGGCAGGCTAGTTTGCTGGCTCAAACTAATAACGCGTCGCGTTATTAGTCGGACCAAATTATCGCCTTTTGGGCTGTCAGCAGCATCAAAAAGCCGAAAAATAGCTGTTTTTTTGCCCTTAAAACCTCGTTTTTCATGGGAGTATATGCTCCAATATGATGGAGATCCATGTAATACGAGTGGGAGGTTTAATACACATGGGTGTATACCTCTCCCTTACTGTTTTTGCCCCTGCTGAGCGTTCTTATGCCGCAATCTCCCACTCCGCACGACACACTGCTGCAAATCGTCGCAAAACTGCCGCGGCTGCCCGGTGTGTATCGCTATTTCGATGCGGACGACAAGATTCTGTATGTCGGCAAAGCGCGCGACTTGAAGCAGCGCGTATCAAGCTACTTCCAGAAAACCCATGCCAGCACGCGCACTGCGCTGATGGTCGAGCGTATCGTGCGGATGGAAACGACGGTGACGCGTACCGAGGCCGAAGCACTGATTCTGGAAAACAACTTGATCAAGGCTTTGCAGCCGCGTTTCAATATCCTGTTTCGCGATGACAAGACTTACCCGTACCTGAAAATCACTGGCGAAAAATACCCGCGCATGGTGTATTACCGTGGTGCAGTCGATCGCAAGAACCAATATTTCGGACCTTTCCCCAATGTTTGGGCGGTCAGGGAATCGATGCAAATATTGCAACGGGTATTTCGTCTGCGCACATGCGAGGACAGCGTATTTGCCAATCGTACGCGGCCTTGCCTGCTGCATCAGATCCACCGTTGCAGCGCGCCGTGCGTCCATCTGATCACGCATGAGGCGTATCTGGCGGATGTCGAGAATGCTGCGAGCTTTCTGCGTGGGCAGCAATCCGTTGTGATGTCGGCGATGGAGGCAAAAATGCACGCGTTTGCGGCTGATTTGGAATTTGAGCAGGCAGCAGCGGTGCGCGACCAGATCACGGCGCTGTCGCAAGTATTGCAGCAGCAAAGCATGGAAACCAGCGGCGATGCCGACATCGACATCATTGCGGTGATGGTGCAGGGCGGGCGCGTCTGTGTCAATCTGGCGATGGTGCGCGGTGGGCGTCATCTGGGCGATCGGGCGTGGTTCCCAGCGCATCTGTCTAATGCGATCACTGCAGAGAATGAACCGGTCGAGACGGAGGTGTTGAAAGCCTTTCTGGCGCAGCATTACATCGGAAAGTCGATTCCATCAACGCTGGTGCTGAACATTGAATTCGATGAACCGGCGCTGATGGTGGCGCTGACCGAACAGTGCGGCCACCGCATTAACCTCACGTTTCAGCCGCAGGGACAGCGTCGCGTATGGTTGGATATGGCGCAAAAAGGTGCGGCATTTGCTCTGGAAAGACTATTGTCCGAGCAAGGCTCACAGCGCTCGCGCACGAGTGCGTTAGTGGATGCGCTGGGTCTTGAAGTCGAAGACCTTGATGTTTTCCGAGTTGAATGTTTTGATATCAGCCACACGCAGGGCGAGGCGACACAGGCATCCTGTGTCGTGTACCAGCACCATGCAATGCAAAATCGCGAATACCGACGTTACAACATCACGGACATCACGCCCGGCGATGATTATGCGGCGATGCGTCAAGTTTTAACGCGCCGTTACGAACGGGTTGCGAATGGCGAAGGTGTGATGCCCGACATTGTGCTGGTCGACGGCGGTAAGGGGCAGGTCAGTATCGCGCGGCAGGTATTTGAGGAGTTGGGGCTGGATACCGGTCTGATTGTCGGCGTCGCAAAAGGCGAGGGGCGCAAGGTTGGGCTGGAAACGCTGATACATGCGGACGGGCAGGCAGAACAGGTCTTGGGCAAGGATTCAGCAGCCTTGATGCTGATTGCGCAGATTCGCGACGAAGCGCACCGCTTCGCGATCACAGGCATGCGCGCCAAGCGCGCCAAAACGCGCCAAGCATCGCGATTGGAAGAAATTGAGGGCGTTGGTGCCAAACGTCGGCAAAAACTACTGGCGCGGTTTGGCAGTCTGCACGGGGTGGGCGATGCCAGTGTTGAGGATCTGGCCTCGGTCGAGGGGGTATCGCGCCAGTTGGCTGAGGCGATTTACAAACAGTTGCATTGAGCTAATTTGGATTAAACGCTATAACTGTGTCTCATTAACCGCATATTCCGCCACATAGGCATTTCTCTGGTTCAACTATTGTTGAATTTCGTATACGATTTAGGGTGATGTAATACCTATAATTTTTTGCGCGATAAAACAACTGATTTAAGTAATAAACCAAGTATGCCTTTCAATATTCCCATTCTGCTGACATGGCTGCGCGTTGCGCTGATTCCGTTAGTGGTCGGCATTTTCTACTTGCCTGAAACGATGCTCCCGCCTTACGAGCAGGGGATCGCATCAACTGCGGTGTTTATTGTTGCGGCGATTACTGACTGGATTGATGGCTACCTGGCACGGCGCTGGAATCAGACCTCCGCGTTTGGGGCATTTCTCGATCCGGTAGCAGATAAATTGATGGTGGTTGGCGCATTGCTGGTGCTGGTGCAGCTTGATCGCGTCAATGCGTTGCTGGCCTTTGTCATTATTGGGCGTGAATTGACGATTTCCGCATTACGCGAGTGGATGGCGATGATCGGTGGGTCCAAGTCGGTTGCTGTCAGTTCGCTCGGTAAAGTTAAGACGATTGCACAAATGGTCGCCATTCCGATGCTGCTGTATTACGACGACTTATTTGGCATCATCGACACGCGTATTTGGGGGATGTGGCTGCTGATACTGGCTGCAGTGCTGACGGTGTGGTCCATGTTGTATTACCTGAAGCGGGCATGGCCGCTGATTAAGGAAAGTGGCGGGCATCTTTACTAGTCTGCGTTATACTTTATTAACCTGCCGAACTGAAATTAGGATGCGGCACTGCCCTTGACAGCGGCAGGCAATCTTTTTATAATTGCGGTCTGTTGTAAATATGCGGGAGTAGCTCAGTTGGTAGAGCGCAACCTTGCCAAGGTTGAGGTCGAGAGTTCGAGACTCTTCTCCCGCTCCAGAATTCAGGGGAGCTTTTCAAAGCTTCCTTTTTTATTGATGAGCTTGTGGTATCGGTTTCATCAAACAGTTTTTGTAGTATCGGTTTTGCGGGAGTAGCTCAGTTGGTAGAGCGCAACCTTGCCAAGGTTGAGGTCGAGAGTTCGAGACTCTTCTCCCGCTCCAAATATTACCTGTTAGACCAGTGGCGGGGTAGCAAAGTGGTTATGCAGCGGCCTGCAAAGCCGTTTACGCCGGTTCGATCCCGACCCCCGCCTCCAAAAAAAGTACAAAAATCAACATTTAGCCCATCACCTGATGGGCTTTTTGTTTTTTTACACGCCAGATTGAGGCTTGGCTTGGTTCCACCACCAAAAAATGTCCTTGTTGTACGCCTGCAAAGTGCTAGTTTGCAAACCCACGACGGCACAGCGTTGCAGATGTATATGTTATGGTGGAGCCAGATAAATCTACTAAAATAAAAATGATCAACGAGGAATCCACCCCCCAAGAGCGTGAAAAGCCCTGGCTTAAAAAGCTCGGTCCAGGACTCATCACGGGCGCAGCTGATGATGATCCAAGCGGAATTGCTACTTATTCGCAAGCAGGCGCGCAATTCGGCTTTAACATGCTGTGGACGGTTTTGTTTACCTACCCCTTGATGGTTGGTATACAAGTGGTCAGCGCCAGAATAGGGCGGGTAAGCGGTCATGGACTCGCAACGAACATTCGTCAGCACTACCCAGCGTGGCTCTTGTATAGCGTGGTCAGCCTTTTGCTGATTGCAAATACGATCAATATTGCAGCCGATGTTTCCGCTATGGGTGAGGCATTAAAACTCATTATTGGTGGCTCTGCACAAATATACACAGTGGTATTTGGCCTAGTGTCTTTACTGCTACAGATACTTATTCCTTATCGGCGCTATGTTCGCGTCCTAAGATGGTTAACACTGTCTCTGTTGGCGTATGTGGCCACGGCATTTGTTGTGCATATTCCTTGGGCACAGGTATTGTTAGACACCTTGGTGCCGAGTTTATCCTGGAAGCCAGAATACGTTACGACGGTCGTGGCCGTATTTGGCACAACGATCAGCCCCTATCTGTTCTTTTGGCAAGCATCGCAGGAAGTCGAGGATCAACTGGCAGATCCTCAAGCGCAAGCCTTGATCAAAGCGCCTCAGCAGGCACAGGCCAACTTGAGGCGCATTAAGTTGGATACATATGTTGGCATGGGATTTTCAAATTTGGTTGCCTTCTTTATTATTTTGACGACGGCTGTGACGCTCAATCTGAATGGCATCACCGATATCCAAACGTCGGCACAAGCCGCCGCTGCGCTTCGTCCGATTGCCGGTGAGTTTGCATTTATGTTGTTTAGTGCCGGCATCATCGGTACTGGATTGCTGGCAATTCCGGTCTTGGCCGGGTCTTCCGCCTATGCCATGGCGGGTGCATTCAAATGGGAAAACAGCCTGGAATGTGCTCCGATGAAAGCGAAGCGCTTCTATGGCATCATTGCATGCTCGACCTTAATCGGTATTGCGTTGGGCTTTACGTCGATCGACCCAATCAAAGCCTTGTATTGGAGTGCGGTCATCAACGGCGTTATATCCGTCCCTATTATGATTGTGATGATGTTGATGGCGGTTCGGCCCGAAATTATGGGGCCGTTCGTTCTTACAAAAGAGTTAAAGGTGCTGGGTTGGTTGGCAACACTAATGATGGGAGCAGCGGTTTTTGCCATGCTATTGACTATGTAGGGTCAAACGGTGACCCCTAAGACCCCACCTCTGTCAGATAGACGCAGCCAGAATGCGTTCAACCTCGACATCCTCCACTTGAGGGAAGTCAGCATAAAATTGTCCGACAGCGCAGAAATCGTTTGGCGCGCAAAGGCAGACAACAGTGTCGGCCAGCATGGTGACTTTTTCCAAACTGTCAGGCGCAGCAACTGGCACTGCACAGACCAGTTCGGCCGGATTATGTGCGCGCAGCGCATGTAGCGCGGCAATCATCGTGGCGCCGGTGGCGATTCCATCGTCGACGACAATCACGATGCGGCCTGCCGGATTGACTGGTTGCCTGAGCGGGGTGTATTGCGCCCGCCGCTTCTTGATTTTGGCGAGCTGCTCGGCCTTTTCTTCTTCTACATACGTTGGGTTAAGTCGCATCAACTCGCCATCCGGCGTGATGTAAGACCAGCCGTTCTCGGCAATAGCCCCGATCGCATACTCCGGACTGTATGGTGCGCTAAGTTTGTGCGCTAGTACGACATCCAGTTCGCCCTGCAAGTGGTCAGCAATGATTTTGCCCATCGGTACTGCACCGCGCGGAATGGCCAATATCAATGGATTACGACCACGATAGCGGAGTAATTTGTCGGCCAGTTGCCTGGCGGCTTCATTTCGGCCTGCAAAATAACAGTCTGAAGACATGATGAACCTCCCCATGAGCGATTTTTAGAATAAGTGTCATTGCAAATTCTATCGATGATTAGTGAGCAGCGCTTGATGGCGGTCAAATGGAGGCTTGGCTTTCAGGTGCATATTGGGACATGTTATGAAAACAAGAGTGTGTGCATGCCAGCAAGCCTTCAACATAAGATCGCCTTTCTGTCGACGCCCTCCAGTTATCCCGAGCGGACAACTGTGGTCGAGGCAATTGAAACACACATGTCGTGGGTTTTCCTGACGGATCGCTTTGCGTACAAGTTAAAAAAGCCGGTTACCTATGATTATCTGGATTTCAGCACACTGGAAGCGCGAGGCTATTTCTGTGAAGAAGAAGTAAACCTTAACCGCAGGCTGGCACAGAATGTCTATCTGGGTGTGCTCCCGCTGATGATAGATGCGGTCGGCCGGTTGCAGCTGTCTGGCGAGGGGCGGGTGGTGGAGTGGCTGATCAAGATGCGTCGCCTGCCCTCAAACAGGGTGCTGGATTATTGCATCCAGCACTGCAATATTCCGGAAAATTCAGTGAATGCTCTGGCGGATAAGCTTAGCCATTTTTATCTGCATTGCCTGCCTGAGCCAGTAACCGCAGACCAATACTGCGATCGCTTTACAAAGTTTATCGCCGAAGTGATCGCCGAACCTTGGTCAACAGAATATGGCATGCCGGCAGAGGTGATTCTGGCGGTTTCCCGCCAAATGACAAAGTTTATGCAAGAGCATGCCGAACTGCTTAAAGAACGCACACGGGCAGGCAGAATTATTGAAGGGCATGGCGACTTGCGTGCCGAGCATGTGTATCTGGAGGCCGAGCCACTGGTAGTTGATTGCCTAGAGTTTTCCAAGGAATTGCGCACGCTCGATGCCGCTTATGACCTATCCTTTCTTGCTTTGGAGTGCGAACGCTTGGGCATGGCACAGATCGGCAAGCAACTATTTGATCGCTACCGGGTGATTACCGGCGACGATCCGGCGCCGAACCTGATTCACTTCTACCAGACTTGCCAGGCCTGCTCGCGCGCCAGATTGGCTTTGTGGCACCTGAAAGAGGTGCAATACCAAGGCTCACCAAAATGGCAACAGCAGGCAAGGGAATGGCTGCTGCTGGCGCAGCGCCACGCCGAACAGATACCGTTTAGCCGGGACGGCCTCCACGAATTACCCTGATGGCCTGCGCAAATAGCGGTGCACAATCAAGCACCAATAATTTCGTGCGGGCCCGTTCGTCAACAATGCGGAACGGCGGGATCGCATTGCTGACAATGGTCTGATCCAGCGCATCATCAGCCAGCACAGTGTTTGCGCCGCCGACAAAAACGCCATGGCTGGCTACAGCAAATACCTGGTTTGCCCCACGGTCGCGGCAAACCTTTGCTACGCGGGAGATGGTGCCGCCGGTGCTGATTAAGTCGTCGATGATGATTGCAATCTTTCCTTCAATGTCGCCGATTACCATCTCGCCGGTGACGATGCCTTTTGCGCGGTATTTTTCGGCAAAGCCAGCGCCGATAGGGCGTTGCAATGCCGCGCCCAAGGCCTGTCGGAAACGCTCTGCGCGCTTGATGCCGCCGGCATCCGGGGAAATAACAATGACCTCTTGTGCGGCCAGAATGGGAGCGAAATAATCGACGAATAAGGGATTAGCTTCGACATGCTCGGTGCGGCAGCGAAAAGCATTCTGGAAGGCTGCTAGGTTGTGTACGTCCAGTGTCACGACGCAGTCAGTGCCAACTCCTTCGAACAAGCGTGCGACATACTGTGTGCTCACCGGATCATACGGCTGCGTTTTTCGATCCTTGCGGGCATAACAAAGGTAAGGGACGATCGCGGTCACACGAGTTGCGGCAGCATCCTTCAGTGCGCCGATAAAAAACAGCAAACGCACTAACTTGTCGTTGGCACTTTGCATGTCGTCTGCGTGCAGCGAATGGATCACGAAAACATCCTTACCTCGCACGTCCACCAGGGGTCTGGATTTATGCTCATGATCCTCGAATTCGCGCTCTTCATGCTCGCACAGGGGCAGACCGAGATTTTGGCACACCTGCACGCCGAATTCGCGACTGGTGTTCAGCGCAAAGATTTTGATGTTGTCTGGTTCCATAAATACTTTCGCTGTTTTCATTCGGCACAGTTGAGAAGGTATCACCAGCTTGGCATCACAAGGTTTGCGCAATGTCATATTTTGCGTTTGGCCAGTCCTCTGCATCGTTTTCATATCCGCTTTACAATGCAGAATAAACAAAAATCATTTCACAAACGGAAAGGAACCACCATGGAGCACACACTTCCACCCTTGCCCTATGCAATGGATGCATTGCAACCGCTTATCTCCAAAGAAACGCTGGAATTTCACTACGGTAAACATCATCAAGCGTATGTGACTAACCTGAATAACCTGATCAAAGGCACAAAATTCGAAAACGCCTCGCTGGAAGACATCGTCAAGAAATCCTCCGCTGGTATTTTCAACAATGCAGCGCAAGTCTGGAACCACACGTTCTACTGGAACTGCATGAAGCCAAATGGCGGCGGCGCACCGACCGGTGCCTTGCTGGCAGCGATCAATGCCAAGTGGGGGTCTTTCGACAATTTCAAAGCTGAATTTACCAAGTCATGCGTCGGCAATTTCGGCTCCGGCTGGACCTGGCTGGTGAAGAAGGCAGACGGTTCGGTTGATATCGCCAATACCTCGAATGCAGCCACGCCGCTGACTGGCGCTGACAAGCCGCTGATGACCTGCGACGTATGGGAGCATGCTTACTACATCGATTACCGCAACCTGCGCGCCAAGTATGTTGAAATTTTCTGGCAACTCGCCAACTGGGATTTTGTCGCCAGAAATTTTGCCTGACTAATTCTGCTGAATGTGAACATTAAAGTCCGTTGGAAATAATTGCAGCTAAGCATTAATTAACAAAGGGCGATACATTTTGTATCGCCCTTTTTGTTTTTTGAGAACGTGTTATTTGCTGGTCACGGGTGATGGCACCGGTTTGCCTGTGGCGGAATACTTTTTCGCAACTTCTTTTTGGTGTTGCTTTTCAACGGCGTTCTGCTCCTTGATGATTCGCGCCTGATCAGTGCTCTTGTTGACGGTGTACGTGTTCGAACTCTTCACGGCTCCATAATTGGTGATGTTTTCAACCCGAGTCTTGGCGCCCTGAATACCCGGATTTCTGGTGTTGGCTTGGGTCGCAGTATTTTGAGTGGTTTTTGGTGCAGTATTCTGAGTGGGTCTGGGTTGCGTATTTTGTGACTTGGCGCTAGCGCTTTGCGCAGAAACAGAGGTAGCTAGCATCAAGCCAGCAAGCAGACAGGTCAATTTGAGCGAGTTATGCAAAGTTCTTCTCCTAAATCAAGCGTCGATAAACCCCCGCACATAACATCCATGCAGGTCATTGTTACTACTAAAAACGTTTAATTGCTCTAACTGATTAGTATCGGCGTCGCTCCCCTGGGCGCGACAGCACACGGATTGCAATGTCCATGCTGATGCTTTTATTTCTTAGATAAGCAGCAGCAAAGTCGGTGCTAAGACGCTCTTGAAACTGAACGGCTTGGTTGATGATTTTCTCGGTTTCGACATCGTGCCGGCGCGAGAACGGTTGAGACATCCCCCTCAATTCATGGTGTTGACTTTGTCGGCTCTTGATATCGACCTCCCGTTTGCATACGACTGCAACAAAACAATGCATCAACCTGCAGTCCGGCAAGTGCCGAACAGGTTACCCGAGCACCCTTATTAGGCAAAAATCCACTTCGAGCAATATAACGCGTAATTTTTTTACTGCTCAATGGGTAAAACCGTTTGCTCGCGCAGGGGTTCCGGTATCGGCGAAATCTAGATGCTGTACTGCATAGCATTTCCTGCCTTGACGCAGATCAACCAATGATGCTGAGTTTTACAACCTAACGCAAATAAATGTTTCAGCGGCCGCCGGTCCGAATGAGCATACAAACAAAGAATATACAAAATTCAACAATCCATTTTCCACAGAATCTGTGTTGGATATTGTGGATAACATGTGGGAAGTCACTCCAACCTGATGATCTCTAGAGGAAAATTGGGATTGATTAAAATCAAGGCATCAACTGACCTGCTCTTTCTTTATCAGGCAGTTTTGATGAATTAATTGCGCGTAAAAAAGCCTGCCTTTGTGCAGGTTTTTTTATGCCCAAAGTCACGTAAAAGCAGATTTTGACGAGCGATGATAATGACGATTTTGCTTAAATATTGAGCGGTTATTGGTTTGAGCTTGCACGCATCTTTGCGCCTCGCAAATTTGATGGGGCAGCCAGATTGTGGGGGGTAATGCATACTAAACCGACAATTTTAGCCGGAAATGTCGTATTAGTTATGCCGGAATACGAATAATCCCACTCAGAGACTTGTGCATCAGTAGAGCGCGGCGTTATGCTTCGAGGTGTGCGTGAAAAACGCCCAGAAATTACTAGGAGAAACAAGCTTGCTCGCTCTATTGCCTCAACCAGACCCCCAAGGCCTGCTGGAATATTCGGTTGTTTATACTGACCGCGCTCTCAATCACATGTCGCAACGCTTTCAGGGCGTGATGAAAGACATCTCGCGCATCCTGAAGACTGCCTACAACGCCCAATCCGCCATCGTTGTGCCGGGTAGCGGCACTTTCGGCATGGAAGCCGTGGCGCGTCAGTTTGCTACCAACAAAAAATGTCTGGTCATTCGCAATGGCTGGTTCAGTTATCGGTGGACGCAGATTTTCGAGATGGGCAATATTCCGTCCGAAAGCATTGTCCTCAAGGCGCGCCAAATAGGTAGCGGCAGCCAAGCTCCTTTTGCGCCGCCGCCGATTGAAGAAGTCGTCGCAGTTATCCATGCACAAAAACCGGATGTCGTTTTTGCGCCGCACGTCGAAACCGCGTCTGGCATACTTTTGCCCGATGATTATCTGCGCGCAGTCGGCGCAGCGGTACGCGCTGTTGGCGGGCTGTTTGTTCTCGATTGCGTGGCTTCCGGCACGGTATGGGTCGATGTGGCTGCCTGCAATGTGGATGTCTTGATCAGCGCCCCGCAAAAGGGCTGGACCGGTCCGCCATGTTGCGCTCTGGTCGTCCTTGGCGCGCGCGCACGCACCTTGATTGACGATACTACCAGCACCAGCTTTGCCTGCGACCTGAAAAAATGGCTGCAGATCATGGAAGCCTTTGAAAATGGCGGCCACGCTTACCACACGACCATGCCTACCGATTCGCTCGCGATCTTGCGTGACGTCATGCTGGAAACGGAAGCCTACGGTTTCGATAAGGTTTGCCGCGAACAGCAGGAGCTCGGCCGCCGTGTGCGCGCACTGCTGACGAGCAAGGGTTTCCCTAGCGTTGCTGCCGAAGGCTTTCAGGCTCCCGGCGTCATGGTCAGCTACACGACCGACCCGGAGATTCAGTCAGCTCAAAAATTCCTTAAATCTGGTGTCCAGGCAGCCTCCGGTGTGCCGCTCCAGTGTGATGAGCCAGCCAATTTCCGCACTTTCCGTATTGGGCTGTTTGGTTTGGAAAAGCTGCACAAACCGGAGCGCACAATTAAAAGCTTGGAAGAGGTGTTGGATAAAATTGCGTGAAGTGACATGCTGCGCAAACAGGGTGATTTTCATGCAATAACGTTTTGAATTAAAAGCCTGCTCGCGCAGGCTTTTTTTCGTCATACAATGCAAAGCTTCAAATATTCCTCAATACTCGGCTGATACAGCCTTGCACGAACAGACCGCCATGATCGATTTTGAACAACACGATTTCTCCAATTTTGACCCCACGCTGTTGGGGCAGCTTTCTTTCAGCCATACCTCACCCAGCAAACCACCGCTGCAACCGGGCCGCAACCTGCTCGGCCTCGCAGAGGAACGCGATACGGTGTTGTATGTGCCAACTAGCCTTGATGTGAATAAACCTGTTCCGTTGATGGTGATGTTTCACGGTGGTGGCGGAAGTGCAGAAAAGGTTTTGCCCTTTCTGGAGCAGCACGCGGAGCGTAATGGCTTTCTCTTGCTGGTGCCGCAATCTTTGCTGCGCACCTGGGATATCGTGCATGGCGGTCATGGCCCCGATCTGGAGCGCTTGAATCTGGCGCTGGCCGAGGTGGCATCACGTTACCCGCTGGACCCAGAGCGCTTCGCTTTTGCCGGATTCTCGGATGGTGGCAGCTATGCGTTGGCGACAGGGCTGACCAATGGCGATCTGGTCTCGCACATTATCATCTTCTCGGCTGGATTCATGAACGTATTCATGGCGCAAGGATCGCCCCGGATTTTCATGGCGCACGGGCTGGCGGATGAGCAGTTGCCCGTCGAAACCAGCGGCCGCGTTCATGCGGGCAAGTTGCGCGAGGCGGGCTACGACCTCCAGTACTTCGAGTTCAAAGGCAACCACTCGATCCAGCCGCCTATTGTTGAAATGGCGATGCATTTCTTCCTGAAAAAGCCCATAGGACGCAAATAAGGCGAACAGGATGCATGTAGGCTTTTGTGCTGTGGTATTGTATATACCCCATAGTGTATTTCACCTCCCGCTCGTATTATGTGGCTCGCATGCAAATTAAGGCATATACCCCCATTAAAATTGGTATTTTTGAGGGAAAATAGGCCTATTTTTTGGTTTTGAATTTCTCAAAACAGCCCAAATTTCGACTTTTGACGCCAACTAATAACGCGACGCGTTATTAGTGCGTGGCTGGCATGCGATGATGTCCTTGGGCAAACAGATGCCTCAAAGGGATAGGTTTTCTTGGCGCTATTTTTTCTTCAGCGTCTGTCCCAAGTATTTCCCCGTCACACTCGCCGGATTCTTCGCCAGTTGCTCTGGCGTGCCAGTTGCGATGATTTGCCCGCCGCCTGCGCCGCCTTCGGGACCGAGGTCGACGATCCAGTCGGCCGTCTTGATCACGTCGAGGTTGTGCTCGATGATGACCACGGTATTGCCTTGATCACGCAAGCGGTGGATCACTTTCAGCAGCAGGTCGATGTCATGGAAGTGCAGGCCGGTGGTCGGTTCATCCAGGATATACAACGTACGGCCGGTGTCGCGTTTGGATAGTTCCAGCGACAGCTTTACGCGCTGCGCTTCGCCGCCAGACAGCGTGGTGGCGCTTTGGCCGAGGCGGATGTAGCCCAGTCCCACGTCCAGCAATGTTTGCAAGCGGCGCGCAATCAATGGAACCGGCTTGAAGAACTCATGCGCTTCCTCGACTGTCATCCCCAGCACTTCAGATATGTTTTTATCGCGGTAGCGGATTTCCAGTGTTTCGCGGTTGTAACGTTGGCTGTGGCACACATCGCACGGTACATACACGTCCGGCAGGAAGTGCATCTCTACCTTGATTACGCCATCGCCCTGACAGGCTTCGCATCGGCCGCCCTTGACGTTGAACGAGAAGCGTCCAGCGGTGTAACCACGTTCGCGGGATGTTGGCACGGTCGAGAACAGGTCGCGGATCGGCGTGAACAATCCGGTGTAGGTCGCCGGATTCGAGCGTGGGGTGCGGCCGATCGGTGCTTGATTGACCGAGATAACTTTGTCGAAATGCTCAAGACCAGTGATCGACTCAAATGCAGCTGGTTCTGCTTGCGAGTTGTACAGGTGGCGTGCTGCTGCCAGATATAGTGTGTCGTTGACCAGCGATGACTTGCCCGAGCCGGATACGCCGGTAACGCAGGTCAGCAAGCCAACAGGTAGATTGAAGGTTGCGTTTTTCAGGTTGTTGCCGGTTGCGCCAGAGATTACTAGTTGTTTATCTGGATCGAATGCCGTGCGTTTTTTCGGTACCGCGATGGACAATTTTCCGTTCAGATATTGCGCGGTCAGCGATTCGGTGTTGCTCAGGATTTCTTCGATCGTTCCTTGTGCGATGACGCGGCCACCATGCACGCCTGCGCCCAGTCCCATGTCGATGATATGGTCGGCGGTACGGATCGCATCTTCATCATGCTCAACCACCAGTACGCTGTTGCCAATGTCACGCAAATGCTTCAGTGTGTCAATCAGCCGGTCGTTGTCGCGTTGATGCAGGCCGATTGACGGCTCATCCAAAACGTACATCACGCCGGTCAGGCCGCTGCCGATTTGCGATGCGAGTCGGATGCGCTGCGCCTCACCGCCAGATAGCGTATCGGCGCTGCGATCCAGCGACAGGTAATCCAGTCCGACATTGTTCAGAAAGGTTAAGCGTGAAATGATTTCCTTGATCACGCGGTCAGCGATTTCTTTCTTCGCGCCGGTGAGTGTCAGGCCTTCAAAAAAGGCGAGTGCCGCGCGTAGCGGCATCGCGGCAACTTCATAAATTGCACGTTCCTGCTCAGCCACGCCGACTTTGACGAAGCGTGCTTCAACGCGCAGGCGTGCGCCATGACAGGATGGACATTCTTTTTCGTTGATGAACTTCGCGAGTTCTTCCTTGACCGCCATGGAGTCGGTTTCGCGGTAGCGCCGTTGCAAGTTGTTGATGACGCCTTCAAAGGTATGTTGTTTGACAGCCGGGCGGCCGCGCTCGTTGATGTAGGTGAACGGGATGGTTTCACGACCCGAGCCATACAGCACCACTTGGCGCGCGTTGTCTGGCAATTCATCAAACGGCGTATCGATGTCGAAGTCATAGAAAGCCGCCAGACCGGACAGCATCTGATAATAAAACTGATTGCGTTTGTCCCAGCCTTTGATTGCGCCGCTGGCGAGCGACATTTGCGGGAAAGCGACGATGCGCTTCGGGTCGAAAAACTCAATATGGCCGAGGCCGTCGCATTCAGGACAGGCACCCATCGGGTTATTGAACGAGAACAGGCGCGGTTCGAGTTCTTGCAGCGAATAACCGCAAGTCGGGCAGGCAAACTTGTTTGAGAATACTTGCTCTTTGTCGCCATCCATTTCCATCGCAATAGCGCGGCCATCGGCCAGGCGCAATGCGGTCTCAAAACTTTCAGCCAAACGCTGCTTGATGTCCGGATTGACGCGGACACGATCGACCACGACGTCGATGGTGTGTTTTTCGGTCTTTTTCAGTTTCGGCAGGTCTTCAACCTCGACGATTTTTGCCTCATGCGTGCCGCTTTGCACCCGAAAGCGCACAAACCCTTGCGATTGCATCTGCGAAAACAGGTCAGCATGCTCGCCCTTGCGGTTTGCCACCACTGGCGCGAGGATCATCAAGCGCGTATCGAGCGGCATCGCCAGCACCGCGTCGACCATTTGCGACACCGATTGTGCTGCCAGCGGTTTGTCCGGATGTTCCGGGCAGTAAGGTGTGCCGACGCGCGCATACAACAGGCGCAGATAGTCGTGGATTTCAGTTACGGTGCCAACGGTCGAGCGCGGGTTGTGCGAAGTAGCTTTCTGCTCGATCGAGATGGCGGGCGACAAGCCTTCAATCAAATCGACGTCCGGTTTTTCCATCAACTGCAGAAACTGGCGCGCATACGCCGACAGTGATTCGACATAACGGCGTTGTCCTTCTGCATACAGTGTGTCGAATGCGAGCGAGGATTTGCCAGAGCCGGACAAGCCGGTAATCACGACCAACTGGTTGCGGGGCAAGTCCAAGTTGATGTTTTTCAGGTTGTGCGTACGTGCTCCGCGGATGCGGATCATGTCCCGATGGTCTTTCGGTTGTTGCTTCATTTGCAGCTTTCAGCGACGGTTTTTAGCCCGGTCAAAAACGACCAAGGCAATCCGTTACTATAGCCGATTTACCCTCCTGACACAGCCTTGCTTGCCGCCCAGCTTTGAGCGAGGTATTAAAAATCAAGCGCACGTGAGTTCGGGTAGCTTATAATCCGATTTCATATCAAAATCTGCTGTGTCGAAATGACCGAACACGCGGCAGCCACATAGGAGAAACACATGGCATCGATCAATAAAGTCATCATTGTTGGCAACATGGGCCGCGACCCTGAAACCCGCTATACCACAGGCGGAGAAGCTATCTGCAATATCGCCGTCGCAACTTCCGATCGCTGGAAGGACAAGGCCACAGGGGAGCAGCGTGAATCGACCGAATGGCATCGTGTTAGTGCGTTTGGCAAGCTAGCTGAGATCATGGGGCAATACCTGAAAAAGGGATCGCAGGTTTATATTGAAGGCAAACTGCGCACCCGTAAGTACACGGACAAGGATGGGGTCGAAAAGTATGCAACCGACATCATCGCGGATCAGATGCAGATGCTGGGCAGTCGTCAGGGCGCTGGTGAACCTGGTGATGACTACGGTAGCCGTGCGCCAGCAGCGCGCCCAGCGAGTGGCGGCAGCAAACCAGCTTCGCGCCCGGCGCCGAGTTCCTCGAACATGGATGATGACATCCCGTTCTAAAAGATACCGTAAGCAAAAACGTCTCGTTTCTTTTGAAAGCCCGCATATTTGCGGGCTTTTTTGTTTTTTTAAGATTGTTGCGTTTTTCCTGATGGGGTGGGGTTATTGGATACCTTAACCTTTTGTAGTGATTTGGGTTGTTGAACCCGCCGCCAAAAGCAGACACTCAAAAATATCTAGTAAAGCCAGGGCGATTCACCTCTAATCTGTATTGGCAGCACCCCATATGCGTCATGCTTGTTTCATTTTTTCCATTGCAATGTCAAAGCGGATGCATCGGGCTGTCAGGAATTTCCCTCTCCTGCAAGGAGGAGAGGGTTGGGATGGCACAGCTTCAAGCTGGTTGGCGCTGCATTAGTGTGACGAGAGATTGATTACCAGTAATATCGGGCGCCGCCATGGAATTTGCATGCGTTCCTATTTTTTGCACGGACAGTTACGCCATCATTGCAGAGCACATTGCGGTGGTTTCTCATATAGATTCTGGAATAGTAACGACCCTCGCTTTCATTGTAATAGTAGCGTTTTGGGGGATATTTTTTGTCGTTCCGAGCATTTTTTTCGCCACCGTGACCGTCATCCTTTTTGGGCAGTTCAGCTCGACGTTCTTGATGATCATCTGGTGGACCCGAATGTGGAGAGCCTGACGGCTGAGCGAGCGACAATGTGCTGAATGAGAAAAGCACTGCTAGAGCAAGAAGAAGTTTTTTCATATGGGCCTCAATGTGTTTGTTTAGAAAACAACGGTTTGAGCAGACGTAGAAAAGCGACAGAAACGGCGCTGCGCTGTTTAGGGTATCCGGCGTTTCATATTTGATTATTGATATATCGCAAATATCTGGATGCAATTAGAGGCATCGCAGCAAACGCAGAGAAAAATCCCCCTACGACTCATAAATATCGGCAGCTCACACTGCCACAACTGTTCTTGGACACTAGACGTTATCGTGTATGCCAAGTGATTACTGGCCTTCATCTCAGTGAATTTGTACAACAGATGTTAAAGCACCGAGGCTAACACGATGCTTGCGGGCAATCAGGCCAGAGTATAGGGCATAGGGTCCGGCAAAGAACTTTCCAGCGCCCGCACATGGCGCATCAACCTGCCATATGTCGCCTAACAACATCGCACTGCACTCGGGCAATCGCCGCGAACCATACCTGGCGACCGAACTCAGTCGTCTTGCCTAAAAAATCACATTCAACTCCAGTGCATCACAATTTCGATAGCCGAGCAACGCTTATTTTTTGTTGTCCTTTGCAGCGTCCTGAATATTTTGCCCTGCTTTTTCGATATTTTGCCCGGCTCTCTCTGTTGCCTTATCGATGTCCTTGCCGGCGCGTTCCGCCGGACCTTCCTTTTTCTGACAGCCGAATAGCGTCACAAGCAACGCACTCACGACCAAGGTAGCGCTAACAGCTTTTCCGAATTTCATTTTTACACCTCCTGATGGCCTATTAGCGACCCAAACTGTACGATCAAAATATCACCCCACTCACCGGTAAACGCATGTCATCAGACTTGGCGCCATCAATAGTTGTTTTGGTAATTCTGGCGGTTTCGCGGTGCGACGTCGGGCATCTCTATTTTTCTGTAAATACCACCCTCTTCCACACTACCTTCAGAAACGCCTTCACCCGCTATTCTGCGCTGACAGGCTTCAAGTTCATCCGCTGGCAACGCGTTGCAGCGCGCCATCGCATTTTTCTCATATTGAGACTTGTCATCTGTCAGTTGCTTGCGTCGCGTTTCGTCGTATGCTGCACCAGCTTCCTTGAGACAAGTGGCGCGATCCTGATTTGTCTGGCCACTGTTGCACATCGCACGATCCCGTTGATAGACCGCACTTGCACTCGACAAGTTGCTGCTTTCTATGGCCATACTTGGTGTTGCGCACAGGGTGGCGCTTGCTGCGAGTACTGTAAAGCTCCAATGACGGAATAACCTTCGGGCAAAATTGGGCAATGCATGGTCAGTCCGGTTACTGGTATAAGCAAAAAGCATGATGGACTCCTTTGAAAATGACGCATCCAGTTTGGTGAGGATGTGTTTGTGACTTCCATTCGGTGACTCATTTGTATACCAACCACAACATATGATTGATGAGCACAATACAACCGAACTCATAAGGCAGGGCGAATTCACCTCCGCCTCATGGAACACAGACCTGCCAAATGTTACTTGGCGGCCTTTGCTTCAGCCTCGGCTTTTTCTTTCGTTGCTTTGGCGTCGGCACCTGCTTTCCCCTTTGTCGCTTTGGCCTCAGCCCTAGCTGCTTTCTTCACAGCATTGGATTCGATCAAAGCCTTGTTCTTTGTTGCTTTCGCATCCTTCAAACAAGTCTTCTGTTCGGCAGTTAGTTTTTTCTTGCAATCCGCACTTGCAACTTTATAGTCTGCATTCGCATTATTCTCTGCAAGCTTGTAGTCAGCCTTGGCGTCTGTCTTTTTTGTGCTCGCGAAAGCGATTTTCTTGGTTTTCTTGGATTCTGCCTTAGCATCCTTCTTCATTTCACTCACTTCGGCTTCCTCAGCTTTGACGCCTGCCTTAACTTCAGCTTTGGTTGTGTCCGCGGCAGCGACATTGAAGCTCATAGATACCGCAAAAACTGAAGCGAGTAGCTAAACAATGTATTAATTACTTATAGTAGTTAACACCGCCATGTTTTGTGCATGCGTTCCGTTTTGCACGGACGACTACGCCATCATTGCAGTACGCTTTTTTATGGCTACGCTGATAATGTCGGTGATAGTAGCGTCCATCGCTTTCATTGTAATAATAGTGATCGGCAGGATACCGATTATTGTATCTTCCGGCTTCGTGACCAATCACACCGCCGACAATTGCGCCACCAACGGCTCCGCCTGCGCTATGTGTAATAAGGCCACCTGCGACGGCACCGGTACCGGCCCCGACAAGAGTGCTGTCTCGTGTCGACATGTCGGCACAAGCAACCAGACCAAGCAGCATTACCAAAGTAACTGTACCGATTGAAAATTTCTGTATCTTTTTCATGGCATGACCTCTTTCTCAATGATAATGTTTCTGGTGATTCGTGCGTTGTCGAGTGCGTCTTACGACTTACCAAAGTATGTCTCCATTTGATCCAGACAAATGGACTTTGGCGCCACCTATACTCGGGACATCGGCGCCAATCAAGGGCAATAGTTGTACACCCATGCGTTGCATGATTGAGTGTTACTTCCGGTCAGGAACGATCACAACTGTTCCGCCAGTTTTGCCAGTATCGCCTTTGACACCTTCAGCGCCTGTAGTACCGGTTGAGCCCTTGGCACCTTCAGCGCCAGCCGGACCAGCCGGACCGGGAACGACCACTGTAGGTTGAGCAGGTTTGTTTATCGTGGTTTTCTCACAAGCGCTCAGCCCCAGTATCGTGACTAGCGCGATTAATAACATTGAATAATTCATATTGATCCTTATTATGAGTAGCGAAAAATGTAAATGATGTTATCTACATAAAGACAAACGTAATCGGCATGCCGCAATTCGTGTGGTTCATGTTGGTAGATCGAGTAGGCGCCTACGAAATGCTAGCAAAATGATTTACCTCGTCTGAGTTATGAAATGTTTATTCCATAGGGCAACAGGATGGTTCTACATCTAACTTAGAAACAATAAGTTAACTTGCCAATCAACTTAGTGCGTTGGTGAGAATAGGGGGTACTTAAAAATTCCACAAAGCAGTATTTTCAGTTCTGTTCGGCAATACTTCTGCAAATAGTTATCTTCGTCCCAGCAATAGTAAGATAAGCAGGACTATGAGGATAAATCCAACACCACCACCGGGGCATAACCCCAGCTTCGACTGTGAGGCCAAGCTGGGATTACACCGACCAGGACCAAAACCAAAATAATCAGTAAGATTGTTACGATGCCCATTTTTTGCTCCTTTGCCAGTTGATGTGAAAATCCCAGTCATCACCCCACAAAGGGAATGGCCCAAATATTTTTGTGACATTTCACAGTAATTTTGCAGAAATCATTTTTACTCAAATACATTTGCGATCACCGCTGCTGTGTTCGGTAACGCGGTATGTACTCGCGGTTGTACCAATTGTCATCCACAAAGAAGACTCGCTCGTCGCAGGAATTGTATTCGCCGCAATGATTCTTCCAATCTGTGACGTGGTTCCGAGGTACGCGCAGATAAACCGGAGGGCGATCCGCTGGTACCTGATAGATCGTCATAGGTTGGTCGAACATCAATTGCGGCTGTGGATAGCCACCTATATCAAGGCGCCCATAGTAATTGGGCTCGCCAATGCGGACGGATATACCGACACCGTCCGCGAGTGACGGAGCTGAAAAACTTGCTGCAGCGGCGACAACAGCTGCTGTGATCAATATTCGTTTCATATTGAATCTCCTGTGAGTTTTTGTTATTGATGCTTGTTTTTATGTCATTGTTATTTTTGACGTGCCTCAAACTCTTTAATCTGCTTTTCAGCCTCGTCTTTGCTGGTGCCATATGTTTCCTGTATTTTCCCAACGAGTTGATCGCGTTTTCCTGCAATCTGATCAAGATGATCATCGGTGAGCTTGCCCCGCTGTTGTTTTACCTTGCCCTTAAACTGCTTCCAGTTTCCCTCGACGATATTCCAATCCATTTCAGCCTCCTTATAGGTCACTACATATTTGGTATATGAACTAAAGAGAACTTTTTCAATTTAGGTGAATAACTAAATTGGTACTTTGAGACATATCAATAAATTACCCATCTGGTTTGTCATACATCAAATCACCATTCCGGAATTAACATAGTCTTACACTTGTAGCATCAGCAATGCGATCTTTGCCCGCCAGTGGAACTGAGTGGGCGTTTTTTACTGGTGCAATTTGTTACTGATATATGCAAGACATGTGAATGACAAAACCCGTTTCAAGGAGATTAGATATTTTCTGAATTGATTTCTTTCCTCTGCTGCAATTGATGCAATTGTTTAGATTAAAATCACTATAAAGACTATGGAATCGTCTGCTGGCGTAGATACTCCTTCCGCTTCATATCTAAGTATGAGGCTCGGTCTACTTCATGCAACTGTCTGGGATATTGCTCGATAGAGGTAAACCAGCTTTGCAGGCGTTTATCCAGCTGTTTCGGTGGCGACGTGGACAATGCGCCGAGATATGCATCGATTGCGAGGTAATAGCGCATGGTGTTGCGTTCCACAACGCCGCGCACTCCGCTAATATAGTTAGGCTGACCATCAGGTTGATTGCCCGTGCTTGTAAATCCCACCTTGTCACTCCCAATTGTTGCCAGATAACCTTGCATGGCGAGCTGCGCTACATAATCGAAGGCATATGAATAAGTGAGGTGCAGGAAAGTCTTGCCACCTTTGACGGAGACAGCCTCTAGCTTTATGCGATAGTCGCTCGTGCCCAGCGGCCCCGTTTTTGCGTTGAGTCTCACGTCAAAATATTCGCGCGTGCTTGTTGCGACGCTATATGAAAATTCTAGGCGGTAAGCTTCGTCGATTGGCTGATAGACTTTCTTGCCGATGCTGACCGCGAGAGTACTGCCGGTCGTATTTGTCGACGCAGAACAATATTTTGTATTGATGTGCAGGATCAACACGTCGCACCAATGCGCCGGGTCATTCAACGCTTTGTTGGCTGTGGCAAAGGGGTAATTAACCAGCGCGTAGATATCCCCCTTTAAATGGTCGGAGGATTCGGTAGAGTCGAGATATAGCGGCCGCTTAAACTGATTGACGTTAAGCTGCGCCAGCAATTCAGTGTACATGGCACGCAGCGATACTGCGGAATTCGTGTCTGGTCCCGCGGCACTGGCCGGTTTCATGCCGACACACATCATGCAGACGACTAACAACGGTGTTGCCCAACATGACAGATTTATTTGCAATACCTTGCTCATCGACGCGTACCTCCCACGAGTAAAAGTCAAATTTACCAGCGTAACGACAATTAGCGACAAAAAATATGCTAAATTTTTGCGCGAGCGCAAAGATTGCTTTTGAAAAAACAGGATCATCAAAGTCCGGATTATTGTTAGCCCAACAATTTTTTGTTTGAATTTATAGGAGTACATGTATGAAACAACTTAAATATTTTTCTACTTTCTTCCTTGCCGTCATGCTGGCGTCCTTGCTGGGTTGCGCATCTTCGTCCAAGCACGAAGGCGCAGGGGAATACATTGATGACACCGTTATTACGACGAAGGTCAAAACGGCGATATTTAATGAACCGTCATTGAAATCTACTGAAATAAACGTCGAAACCTTCAAAGGCGTGGTGCAACTGAGCGGTTTCGTCAATTCTCAACACGACATCCGCAGGGCGGTCGAGGTTGCACGCAGTGTCGAGGGCGTGAAATCCGTAAACAATGACATGCGACTTAAAGGTCGACAGTAAACCTTGTCGCTAAATTAGGAGTAGCAAATATGTTCGGAACTATTGCGATTATCCTGATTATCCTCTGGGTGCTTGGCTTAGTTTCCTCATATACACTTGGAGGATTTATTCACATTCTTTTAGTTGTCGCGATCATGGTGATATTGATACGTGTCATTCAGGGTAGACGCCCTTGGCGACTCTGAAATGATTTTATGCAGCGGGAGTGAGGTATCGCGCAAAGCGATCCAACTGTTCACAATCGAAAGTCAGTGCAATAGCGTCTTGCGCTGACTTACAATCAGGACCAAGAAATGACTGTGCATCAGCGGTTCTTTAAGTTGCAGAAAGTATAAGTATATTTTTCTGAATCTCACAATCTGCATAACTGAACGAATCGCTAATAAAGGATTAAACAATGAGGCAATCTCGCTCGAGCGTACTAATTGTCGGTCGGCGCTATTATTTGCTTGCCATACTGTTCGTCGCGTTCTTAAGTGGATGCTCAACGCTTCCGCCAGGGGCTGAGTTTTCAAAGACGGAGTCATCAGCTCTGGCTCATCCGGAAGAGACTCAGCTTGGCTGGCAATTTGCCAATGCGGCGCGAGAACACAATGGCAATTCCGGATTTCGCATTATTCCGGTCGGCGCAGACGGGTTCCTGATGCGAATGCAAATGATCCATGCCGCAGAACGAACACTTGACCTTCAGTATTTCATTTTTCGCGGGGCCCGAAACCGGGCGACTGTTGACCGATACAGTGCTGCGTGCGGCTGACCGCGGAGTGCGTGTTCGTGTACTGATTGATGATGGCGAAACGACGGCCGGCGACGACCAGATTACAAAACTTGCGGCGCATCATTTGGTGGAGATTCGCATAGCGGTGACCAGCCCGAAGTTTTTGTACCAGCGTAATTGAGAGTCTAAGTTTTCTGATTACGTGATGCAACGATTAAGTTTTATGCATGGGTAGCGTTCCTGTCTGTTGGTAGATTTTTAAGCTGCCCGTGTCTACTGGCAGCTTCGTTAAAGGGGCTGGAGGTTGGAGGTCTGAATCCTAGACCGCTATGCGGTCGGACATGGTTGTAGTGATGTCGCCAGTGTTCAATCAGAGCCATGGCTTCCTTCATGCTGTAGAATATCTCGCCATTGAGAAACTGGTCACGGAACTTGCCGTTGAAGGACTCACAATACCAATTCTTCCAAGGGCTGCCTGGCTCGATATAGGCAGTCTGCACCTCAACCTTCGACAACCATTGACGTAAAGTCGTGGCGACGAATTCCGGGCCATTGTCTGATCGAATGTATGCAGGAGTGCCGCGCGCGATCATCAGCACCGACAATGCCTCCAGCACATCCATTGCCTTGATATGGCGAGCAACAATCAATAACGGATAGCAATTTATTGGATGTAAATAATTCAAGCGAAGTCATTGATTTGACTTCGATTTTTTGTTGTCCATTAGTTATGCGAGAGTTTGCGCCCTAAGAATCAGGAAGAGACTATCTATGCTATCGAATGAATTCAAACAACAGCTCCGGTGCTGCCCAATATGTGGCGGGTGTGAGGCAGATTTCTTCCTTTTCTGCGGGGGATTGGAATGTGTGCGTGTGCAGGGATTGTGGCATGATCTATTTAAGAAATTCACCAGAGCAAATGCTTCTGATGAGTGATCTGGCATGGGAAACATCAGAGGCGCAAGAGCGCGCTAAGCGCCGTAAGAATCGTGAAGTTTATTATTTCTTTAGTGATGCCGTAAAAAGCATTAGAAGTTTTTTCCGTCGCGGCCGTCAAAAGGCGGCTGAAATTACAAAACGTCTTAGGCCTGAAGGCAGCAGAATTTTGGATGTGGGCTGTGCATCTGCTGGCCAACTCTTAAGTTTCAGGAATGGGCTCTGGCAATTGCATGGCATCGAATCATCCCCCGGCCTTGCCAAAAAGGTGAGTGTTTTATGCGAAGCCCATGGCGGGCATGTCATAGTAAGTACTGCGCTTAAGGGTTTGCCACAATTTGAGCCAGACTACTTTGACGTTATCTGGATGATTTCCTTCCTGGAACATGACACATTCGTACCTAGCATCCTGCGCGAGGTGTACAAAGTTCTGAAGCCGGACGGTTTTGCATTGTTAAGTTACCTAATGCCATCTGCTGGAATGCGCACTTGCGCGGTGCTGGCTGGCCTGGTGTGCGCCACCTGGACCATGTGAACTATTTCACGCCCGACCATTTTTTGCGTATGGCTTCGGAAGCAGGTTTTTCCAAAGTGAAATTCTCTTGGCTATGGCGTATGCCAAGCAGCGACAACACGTGGATGGTGGCATACAAGTAAACACTTGCAGCCATTTCAGAGTGCCTAGCAAATTTTAGACAAGACCCGCAAAGCCTGCCGGTCTTGTCGATCGACACTTCAGTCTGCTCAGATTTCTCCGCGGAATACAGCACATTGCTGGAAGGCCGGTAGCGAGAACGGCGTATCGGTGCTGGTGCAGTATCGGCTGGTCAGTTTGAGCAATTCCTTGATGTCACGTCCGCTTGATTTCGGGAAGCTGGTCACTAACTCAGTGATGAGTTCATCCGATAAATTGGCTTGAAACTGGGTCGATAGCGTCTGCCACAGTCGAACGGCATCGTCGCGCGGTGGTACTTCGTACTTGATGACGGCAATGCAGCGCGAGAGAATGGCATCATCCACGTCGCCGACGCGGTTGGTCGTCATGAACAGCAACCCGTTGAAGTACTCCAGGGTGCGTAGAAATTCTGCCACGATGGCATTGTGTTGCAAGTCGTTATCGCGGCAGCGGATATAAACGTCCGCCTCATCCAGCAGCAGGATCGAATCCCAGCGCGATGCCCGGCGCAGGATGGTGGTGAGTGTGGCCTCAACCGATGTCGCAGAAATGCCCAACTGCCCGGAATGTACGCGGTACAGCGGTTTGCCGACTACTTCTGAGTACACTTCGGCGGTCAGTGTTTTGCCTAGACCGGATGCGCCCATGCAGAGGATTGTGGTGCCGCCCGATTTGCCTTCCACGATATCGTCCATCAGCACTTCCATGTTGGACGTCAGAATGTCGATCAGGGTGCGATGCGCCGGCGGCAGGATCAGCTTGTCGCGCAGGTCGGGTTTGTACTCGTATTCCACCAGATTCTGCACATGCACCCACATGTTTTGATGCAGTTCGAGGTGGAACATGTACAGGTAACAATGCAGCGGAATTTTGTTGAAGCCTTCACCTACGCCGCAGGTGCTCCAGAATTTTCGGTCGGAGTTGGTTTCAAAACGCCGATCCAGCACTTCCTCGTCATTTACACACTTTACTGAAGAGCCTGGTTTGATGCGGAAAAATTCAAGTTTGTCGTGGATGATGTCGCCATTGATGAGAAAGGCGGATTGGTGCGCCACAAACTGTTTGCCGAAGTGAGATTGAAAATTCAGGAAACGCATTGCCTGCATTTCATATTCCAGCTTGAACTCAATACATTCCTTAAAAAATCCCTGGCGCGCGAGCATTTCTGGGATCGTTAAATTGCCGATATCGCGTTCAGAAAACATGATCGCAGTGGTCATGCCGCTGCGCCATTTATCTGGATCGTCAGAGGTGTCTTTGTTGGCAGACTGTACCGTGTTGGCCAGCATGCGGATGATCACGTAGGGGCGGCCTTCGCCTGGTTCAATGTGTTCGATGCTATAAACCAGCCAGGGCAATAACACGCCATCCTTATTGCGTTTGTAAAGCCAACCGTCGATTGCATCGCGGGTGAGAAACATAATCAGCGCAGGAACCAGCATATCCAGATAAGGAACGACGAGAATATCTTCGCCGTCCAGTATGTTTTTTAGTGCAATTAGTTGAAAAATCAGTGATTTGTCGCCTTCTTGCTTGGCTAGGACGCTCAACTGCTTCCGTGAATCGGTGTCGATCATCCAGCTTGGAACGACAATTTTGCCGCTAGACAGGCCATGTTCGGACAAACGCTTTGCCAAGCTCGTTTCCTTGTCGATGATGGCGAGCAACTTGTTCGCCAGCGACACTGAAAATTCAAACTCCATCACCACTCCCAATATGAATTCAGATTACGTGCAGACACCAACACCAGCACAGTTACATAATAATTAAACCCAAACAGCCCTCAATCTCAGGCGATGTCTCATGCAAGGCGGCAGGCTCAGGGGCCTTGGCTATGACTGATCTCGCGTGCAATTATTGCTTGATAGGGCAAAGCTTATTAGTCTATCAAAAAAAATGACCAGGGAAACCGGTCATAACTGAATCAGGGAAAAATAATGTTCAAAATCACCAGTCGCATAAATCATTCTGACAAAGCTTGGCTTTTTAACGCAAAAACGGAACCATGTGGCTCCGTTTTTAATTGAGTGTGAAGCGTGCATTCCTAGGATTTTGGCATGTCTGCTTTTTCCGGATCTTCCATCCGTCGAGCGCCATTAAAGCGTTTTTTCCAGTAGTCCACGGTCATGCTTTCAACTCGCACCTGGCCGCCGGCTGACGGGGAGTGGATGAACTTGTTTTCGCCAAGATAGATGCCGACATGCGAAAAACCGCGTTTTAAGGTGTTGTAGAACACCAGATCGCCAGGTTGCAAATCTTTGGCATCGACTGGTTTGCCCACGTGGCTTAATTCAGCAGCAGTTCGGGGTAGGTTGGAGCCCCATGCTTCCTTGAATACGTAGCGCACAAAGCCGCTGCAATCGAGGCCGCTTTCAGGTGTATTGCCGCCGCGCTTGTAATTGATGCCAACTAGTCCCATTGCCTGCATCGCCAGTTCTGATGCGCGGTCGGTAAAACTTTGCAGTTTTTCCATTGGGGTGGATGGGGTTTCAGACACATCAGCACTCCATACTGAACCGCTGGCAATCAGCAGGGCGGCGACGCACAGGCTGGAAATAAAGCGGTGAAGTGGGATGTGCTTTTTTCTTGTCATTAAAACTCGTTCTGGATGACGGATAAAAGGTGAGCCAAAATTTCAGCAGCTTCGGCAAAGCATATTGTCTTGGCTGCAGGGCAATAACAGTGCGATCAACAATAATATAAACAGTGTTGAAGCAGTGACAACTGCCCAAACTACTGATGGATACTACACACGGTAAGGTGATCGTGCAACTGTTTGTATGTACAGTATATTGCGCTGGCGTGATGTTTTTACCGATACAATCACGCATTGGTTCAAGCGAATATTGCGCTCCGTCGATATGCACATTGGCTCAGGAGCGGTCGCGAAAACGTTTTCTGGCGCTGAATTTTTTGATCAGGCGCAGCAATCGTCCGCCCGCAAAGCGATGCTGGAGCGCAGTACGCCATTGGCGCCATAAGCGACGCATCGCACCGCGGATGCGCTTTAGGCGGCGCCACGCGCTAGTAGCACGCAAGCGGGCGATCAGGCGATCCTTGATCCGAATGAATGCGGTGAGCCATCGGGCAAACCACGGTAGCGTGAGTAGGGCGGGTCGCGTTAACAGGTACAGCCTGGCGCTGATGGCCGCGCCGCCAATTTTGGCAGCGATGATGACGACGATGCCCAGTCCGGCATGTCCATGCGCAATCAAAACCAGCGCGAGAATCTTGACGGGAAGAAGCAAACTGGCGGGCAGAATAAAGGCAGCGAGTGCGGCATAAGGCGGCAGACGGGTGATTTGTGCCTCGATCTGGTGGATCGCAGGCAGTTTTGACAGCCATGCCAGCGCCTGCGCTGAGATATCCCATAACCAGTCTTCCAGCAGCAACAGGATTGCTGCGGTGTAGATCAATGGCGCCAGCAAAAGCCTTTTCAGCTTGCTGCGCGTATTTTTTTTCGAATGTAATGCTTGTTTCATGCAATAAATCGCCGGGCTGGAACAAAAAATAAGGTTGGCACCAGCAAGACGGTAATACATCCCGCGCGGTGCAATGTGCCGCTACAATAGCATTCTATGAGCAAAGCATTTACCAAAGAAACTGATGGCGAGGACGACGAGGAGCATGCGCTCCCGGTGCTGCCGGCTGGCGTGAAGAATTACATTACACCAGAGGGATACCAGCGTTTAAAGGATGAATTGCTGCAATTGATCGATAGTGATCGCCCCGAAGTGGTACGCATTGTGTCCTGGGCCGCGTCCAATGGCGACCGGTCCGAAAATGGCGACTATATTTATGGCAAACGCCGCTTGCGCGAGATTGACCGTCGCATTCGCTTCCTGATCAAGCGGCTCGATCTGGCAGAGGTTTTCGACCCAAGTATCCATCATGGCCTGGATCAGATTTTCTTTGGTGCAACAGTGACTTATGAGCGCGAGTCGGGCGAGCAGTTAACCATCACGATCGTCGGGATTGACGAATTTGATCCTTTGCATGGAAAAATTAGCTGGGTCTCGCCGATTGCTCGCACCTTTACCAAGGCGCGCGAGGGGGATAGCATCGCGCTGAAAACGCCTTCCGGCATGGAAACACTGCATATTCTTGAAGTGACTTATCCCGCGCCAGCAAAGTGATTTCTGCTGCGATATTGCGCTGCCTTATGTCAAAGAGGGAATTTTCAGCAAGAATGTCGGTCTTACTGTCATTACGTTTGTATGCAGGAGGAGTCATGAAAACCACAAAATTCAAAGCGACGCGGCTGGTATTTTTGTTCTTGCTGGCATCCGTTCTCGGCGGGTGCGCGGTGTATGAGCCGGTCCCTGGAGGATCGTATGTCGCTAATGCTGACGGCAGCAGAACCTACTTCCCGGGTAGTTACACATGCCCGCCGGGTTATACCTGTTCCTCTCCTGCTACTTATCCTGTTGCGCCATATGGCTATACTTATGCGCCGACATATTATGGTTACCAGCCAGCGTATGTCGTACCGTCGCCGTATATCTGGCCGCCACTGTTTTTTGGTTTGGGTTATTACTATGGCGGTTACCACCACGGCTATCACGGCCCGCGACGGTAAAGCGCATTGCAAATTTGCGTCTCTGGTGTCACTACCAGACGGTCAAGTGTGAGCGGAGAAGCTGTGAGCTGGCGGCTTGTGGGTGTAAGGTATACTCATGCCGGTATTTAAGCTTCAGCTTGTATTTAGTGGCTCTGCGTGCAGTTTTGCCATATACCCCGTCAAAAATGTATCTAGGCGAGCTAAAAACACTTGTTTTTTGGGTGTTTTTGAGATTTTAAGGCTGTGAAGTCGCCAAAAATAGGCCGTTTTGGACCAAACTAATAACGCGGCGCGTTATTAGTTTGCGCCCCATTTTTCAGGGTGCAAATCAGTCGTTGGGTGCCGCGCAACGAAATCCGGTAGGATGCACGTAGCGATCAATCAATTCGCCATTACGCGTTTGATGAAAGCCGTAAAGATGTCGCCGATTTGATCCAGACGATGGGCCAGTCGGTGGTCGTCGTCTACTAGGTGCAATGTGCAGCTGTGTTCCTGTCCGAAACGTATCGAATTCTGAAATGGAATAATGCTGTCTCTCCAGCCATGTACGATTTCGATGCGATCACCTTCACATCCGGCAGCCAGATTCGGATAATCGAACATGTAGAACGCTGGCGCCATCAGGAATAGGCCGCGCACAGGAATAGATGAATTTGCTGCGCTAGCTACCCATCCGCCCATGCTTGAGCCGACGAGGATATCTGGTGGTCTGATCAGGCATGCCTCAGAAAGCTTTTCCGCTCTTTCCATCGGGTTGATCATGCCCGAATAATCCAAGCTCTCAATATCAAAACCCTGCTTACGTGCAATTTCGGACAGATAGCTTATTTTGCGCCCCCATGGGCCGCTTTCTTTTCCGTGCACAAAATGAATAAGGGGTAACATGCCGTTTCATCCAGAGTTTTTTCCTAGTGCCCATCATAGGCGCTTTGGATTACTTTACAAAGAGGCGCAAACGATGACTCAAAAATTATTGACCCCAGTACAGATGGGCAGCGTTAACTTAGCCAACCGTATCGTGATGGCGCCGCTAACCCGGTCGCGTGCTGAGCAACCAGGGGATATCCCTGGCGACCTGAATGCGGCGTACTACGCGCAACGTGCGAGTGCTGGTCTGATCGTATCTGAAGCATCTCAAGTGTCTCAGCAGGGGCAGGGTTATGCTTGGACGCCGGGAATGTACACGGATGCACAAGAGGCTGGCTGGAAGAAAATTGTCGATGCTGTTCATGCCCAGGGTGGGCGTATGTCGGCGCAGTTATGGCATGTTGGCCGAGTTTCGCATCCGTTGCTGCAAGAAAATGGCGCCGCACCTGTGGCGCCATCGGCAATTATTGCTGCCAATACCAAATGTTTTCCGGTGCAGCCAGATGGTTCTGTATCATTTGTGCCTTGCGGCCAGCCACGCGCGCTCGCTACCGAAGAAATTCCAGGTATTGTTGCGCAATACCGTCAGGCGGCAGCTCGCGCCAAGCGGGCGGGCTTCGATTTTGTCGAAGTTCATTCCGCCAACGGTTATCTGTTGCACCAATTTTTGGCTACTAATACCAATCAGCGTACAGATCAATATGGCGGCTCGATTCATAACCGCGCGCGGCTGTTACTGGAGGTGCTGGATGCAGTGATCGACGTGGTGGGTGCTGCGCATGTCGGTATTCGCTTGTCGCCGTACTTCACGGCCAACGATATCAATGACGCAGAAACTGAGCAGATGGCGCTTTATTTGGCACAAGAATTCAGTCGACGTAATATAGCTTATCTGCATATTGCGGAGGCTGGTTGGGCTGGTGGCCTCGCCTTAAGTAATGATTTCCGCCGTCAGTTGCGCGCTGCCTTCACCGGCAAGCTGATTTTCTGTGGTGAATACAGTGCAGAAAAGGCAGAAAAATCAATTTCAGACGGTTTGTGCGATGCGGTGGCATTCGGGCGGCCATTTATTGCCAACCCAGACCTGGTTGAGCGTTTCAGAAAAAATGCACCGCTCAATACAGCCGACCCGCATACATATTATGGTGGCGGTGCCGCTGGTTATACTGACTATCCTTTGTTGCCCTCAAAAATATGACAGTCCACTTTAAGTACTTTTAAGCCGTATTTACTGTGAAATAGGCCTATATTTCTGATTGTGCAGGATGTTTTTCAAGATTGTGCAAATTCAAAATAACAGCAGAACGCGACAGTAGTGTTTTTTCAGAATGTTATTTCTGAATGTAATGAAAAATATTTCAATTTATTGAAAAAATATGTCAACCGTCCTGTCTGTAGCACGTTATTGACACTGATTCGAATGAATCACCGTTCTATTAACATGTTAATTATTAGGGACTACAAAATGAAAAAATTGATCGCCGTTCTGGTTGCTGGCCTGTTCGCTACTGTTGCTTTCGCTCAAGCTCCTGCAACTCCTGCAACTCCTGCTACTCCTTCTGCTAAAGCAGCTGTTGCAGCAGACAAAGCAGTTGTTGCTGCAGACAAATCAGTAGTAGCTGCTGATAAATCAGCTTCAGCCGCTAAAACTTCCAAGAAAGCAGCTTCCAAGAAAGCAGCTTCCAAGAAAGTAAAAGCATCAAAAAAAGCAAAAGCAGCAAAGAAAGCAGCCTCAGCAGCTGACACAGCCGCTGTCGCAGCTTCTGACTCAGCAGTAGCCGCATCGGCAGCTGCAAAAGCAGCTTCCAAAGCAGCTAAGTAATTAGCCGTAAGAAGTGAATAAAAAGGCAGGGTTATCCTGCCTTTTTTTATTGTGTCACCACATTTTAGTTCCTGACTCATAAAATGATTTTTCGTAACAAAGCCGTTGCTATCGCGTCCATGCTTGCTGTATCACTGCTGATTTCGGCAAATAACAACTCTTTTGCACAGGCAAGCCCCCAGTTCCCAATTACTGAATTGACAGTTGGGCTTCATGTCATCAAGGCGGAAGTGGCTGCCAACCATGCCCAACGCCAGCAAGGTTTGATGAACCGTGAAAAAATGGCAGAAAATGAAGGCATGTTGTTTGTGTATGATGCGCCGGCTATGGCGTGCATGTGGATGAAAAACACGCGGATCCCGCTGTCCGTCGCCTTCATAGATGCAGAAGGAAAAATCGTCAATATCGAGGATATGAAACCTCAAACCGAAGAGTCACACTGCGGCAAGCGGCAAGTACACTACGCGCTGGAAATGAATCAAGGCTGGTTTCGACATAAAAATATCAAACCGGGCAGCACGATCAACGGATTGCCGTCTGTGCGCTAATTGACTATATAAAGCTAGCTGTTTCAGCCTTTTGTTGCAAAGGCTGAAACAAACTGAGTCTTCTATTAATCAAATCCCTTCTGGCAATCGCAGTTCTGCCATTGCCGTATCCGGTTCGCCATCCAGAGCGAGCGGTTTCACATTCCAGATTTGCTTGGCGTATTCGACAATTGCCCGGTCTGATGAAAAATTTCCCATACTGGCAATATTGTGCAAGGCTGTCCTGCCCCACCTGAACGGTTGGCGATAGAGTGCATCCACCTGATCTTGGGCTGCGATATAGCTTGCATAGTCTGCCAGCGCTAGATAGCGATCGCCATAATTGATGAGTGCATCGTAGATAGACTGGAAGCGGCCAGGTTCGTTGGGCGAAAAATAGCCATCACGAATTTGGTCGAGCGCCTGCTTCAACTCAGGGTTCTGTTCATAAATTTCGCGGGGGTGGTAGCCACTCATGCGAATGTCATCAACCTGGGCAGAGGTATTGCCAAAAATAAAAATACTATCATCGCCAACTGCTTCAAGTATCTCAATATTGGCACCATCCAGCGTGCCTATGGTGAGTGCGCCATTGCATGCCAGCTTCATGTTGCCGGTGCCTGAGGCTTCTGTGCCTGCCATCGATATTTGCTGCGACAGGTCGGCTGCAGGGATGATGAGCTCAGCCAGACTTACGCCATAATTAGGGATAAACACCACTTTAAGCTTGTCGCCGATCGTGGGGTCGTTGTTGACCTTGACTGAAATATCATTGATGAGCTTGATGATTGTTTTTGCCATTTGATAGGCCGAGGCGGCCTTGCCGGCAAAAATAATCGTGCGCGGAACCCAGTTGACGTCAGGATTGGCGAGTATCCGGTTATAGCGTGTGATGACATGCAGCACATTTAGCAGCTGACGCTTGTATTCGTGAATGCGCTTGATCTGGACATCGAACATCGAATCGAGATTGAGGTTGATATTGAGATTGTTCCTGACCCAGTTTGCCAGCCGCTGTTTGTTGTGCCGCTTGGATGAGCGGAAGGAGTTGATGAACTCTGGATCACCGGTCAGGGGTTCCAGTCCAGACAGCAGCTCGAAGTTGGTCCGCCAGTCTTTGCCGATACGGTCATCAATCAGGTCGGACAGCAAGGGATTGGCTTGCGACATCCAGCGCCGAGGTGTGATCCCATTGGTGATGTTCATGAAGCGATCCGGGAATACTTTGGCAAAATCGGCAAAGATGGACTGTGTCATCAAGTTGGAATGCAGCTTGGACACACCATTCACCTTGTGGCTGGCTACGACGGCAAGGTGAGCCATCCGCACCCGGCGCTCTCCGCGCTCATCGATTAGGGATATTCTTGCCATTAATTCTGGATCATTGCCGAAGCGGGTGGTGACGTTGGAGAGGAATTCACTATTGATGTCGAAAATAATCATCAGATGGCGTGGCAAGACTTTACCCATCAGTTCTACAGACCAGGTTTCAAGCGCCTCGCTCATCAAAGTGTGGTTGGTGTACGAAAATATTTTTTGTGCAAGTTCCCAAGCCTTGTTCCACTTCACCCCATGCTCGTCCATCATGATGCGAAGCAACTCAGGCACGGCCAGTACCGGATGGGTGTCATTCAAATGGATGGAAATACTGTCAGCAAGATTCTCGAAATCAGAGTAGTTCAGCATGTGGCGCCGCACCAGATCCTGCATGCTGGCAGAAATGAAGAAAAATTCCTGTCGCAGGCGCAATTCGCGCCCAATTGGAGTCGAATCATCCGGATACAGCACGCGGGTGATGTTCTCCGACAGGGTTTTGGATTCAACCGCATCGATATAGTTGCCCTGATTGAAGGCGGATAAGTTCATCTCTGCGCTAGCCTTGGCCGACCACAGGCGAAGCGTACTGGTCGCGTCTGTGCCAAACCCGGGAATGATGGTGTCATACGCCATCGCCAGGACGCTATGGGTATCAACCCAACGTGATCTCTCGCCTTCATTTGCAATGCGCCCGCCAAAGCGGACAATGTGCTGTATTTCAGGGCGTGGGAATTCCCAGGGATTGCCCCTAGTCAGCAGCCAGTAGTCGGGGGTTTCAATTTGATAGCCATCGACGATTTGCTGTTTGAACATGCCGTATTCATAACGAATGCCGTAGCCCATGCTGGGTAGCTGCAAGGTAGCCATCGAATCTAGAAAGCAGGCTGCCAGTCTGCCCAAGCCGCCATTGCCAAGTGCCGCATCCGGTTCGCCATTCGCCAATTCGTCAAAATCGACCGACAGATCTGCTAGTGCTTCCTTAACTTCTTTCGTGATGTTAAGTGCTTGGAGTGCATTGCTAAAGGTGCGCCCAATCAGAAACTCCATCGAAAGATAATAGATATTCTTGGGCTGCTGCGTGTAATAGGCATGATTGGTTTTCAGCATGCGCTCAACCAGACGATTACGCACCGCTAATTCTGTTGCGAGTAGCCAGTCTTGACGATTGGCGTTGATCGGCGTTTTGGCAGATCGATAGCGCAGATTATTGGAAATCGAACGCTTGAGCGCTTCAACATCGTCAGGCAGAAAGCCGACTTGTTGGCGCCGCTCTGGCTGGAATGGTGGTGACTGGTTCATAGCATGTCTGAGTGAGGGGGTTAACGATCAATGCGCCAATGAAAACTGCTCTTTCTTACGATAATACAAAGAGTACAACAGAAAAGAATAATTGCTTGCTTTTACTCAAAACTATGAATTAAGAGCGATAGTGCGGAGCCTGCATCATTTTCTAGGATTTTATTTGCTCATACAGTGATAAAAATGCCTTTGCCGGCGTGTCCCAATTGAATTGCTGCTGCATCGCGCGTCGCTGCAATTGTTCCCAATCCTGTTTGCGACCATACATGTCAAAGGCCCGGTGGACGGCATGCATAAATTGATCATAATAAAACCCGTCAAATGCAAATCCGGTTGCGGTGTTATGGTTCATGTGATCTTCCGTACAATCGACTACGGTGTCGGCCAAGCCGCCGACACGATGGACGAGCGGCAGTGTGCCATAGCGCAATCCATAGAGTTGCGTCAGTCCGCATGGCTCATAGCGAGAAGGAACCAGAATGATGTCGCTGCCTGCAATGATCCGATGTGCTTTGCGCTCGTCATAACCGGTCTGCAGTGATACGGCTTGTGGATTGGCGTAGGCGGCATTTCTGAATGCGCCCTCCATTGAAATATCACCGCTGCCCAATACGACTAACTGGCCGCCACGACGAATTATTTCTGGCAGGGCATCCAAAACAAGATCAAGCCCTTTTTGCACGGCGAGGCGGCTAACAATGCAAAATAGCGGCGCATCATTTTGAACCAGCAAGCCGGTCTCTTCCTGCAAGGCTGCCTTGCATTGGCGCTTGCCTTCAAGTGAGCGATAGTCATAGTGGGTCGAAAGTGCGGCATCTGTTGCCGGATTCCAGAGTTCTGTATCGATACCGTTAAGAATGCCATAGAGGTCGGACGAGCGTTTGTGCAGCACCCCATCGAGACCGCAGGATTGTTCTGGGCGAAGAATTTCACGCGCATAAGTTGGACTGACGGTGGTGATTTTGTCAGCGTACATCAAGCCACCCTTTAGGAAAGATAGTTGGCCGTGAAATTCGATCCCATCCATGCTGAAAAAGTGCGGCGGAAAATCCAGTTCGCCAAAGACATAACCGGGAAAATTCCCTTGATATGCCAGATTGTGTACTGTAAAGATGGTGCCAGCGAGCTTGCGCTTATTCCAGAATTCAGAAGATTTTAAATATGCTGGCGCCAATCCTGCGTGCCAATCATGGGCATGTACGACTTGCGGTGTCCATGAAGAATCTATGCCTTCTGCAATGCGTGCCGCCATCCAGCCAAGCAGGGCAAATCGGCGGTAGTTGTCGAAATAATCGTGTTGCGCTGTATCGGCGTAAGGATTGCCCGGACGGTCAAACAGTCCAGGCGCATCTATGAAGTAGACTTTCAAATCACTGCCTGGCAAGACCGCAGAATATAGCCGGATTGCGTAGGCGCCGAATCTGGCTGGAAACTCAAAAACCAGTTTTTGTTCTGTCAGACCGGCCTGAAATGACGGAAAGCCAGGCACCAGCATACGGGTATCGCAACCGAACTTGGACAGCGCAAGCGGTAGCGCGCTGGTGACATCAGCCAAGCCTCCCGTTTTCAGGATGGGAAAAATCTCGGTGCAAACATGTAAAACCCGCATTTTAAAATCCGATCAATCTTCCTGTGGATAGACTTCAGTTTGATATAGCCTAGCAAGCATATCTTCAGTCACAAGCACGACGCCATCCTCTGATCGGTAAAAACGTTTTGCATCCAGTTCGGCATCCTCTCCGATGACCATGCCGTCACGTATTTTGCAGCCGCGATCAATCACCACTTTGCGCAGGCGGCAGTGGGAGCCGATTTCGCAACTGGGCAGAATGACGGCTTGGTCGATGTTGCAAAATGAATGTATCCGCACTTTCGAAAAGAGTATTGTATTCGACAGTTGCGACCCGAGGACAATGCATCCCCCTGAAACCATTGAGTTGGCGGCAATGCCATGCATGCCATTGTGGTCGGGGACAAATTTGGCCGGTGGTCGCTGCTCCTGATAAGTCCATATCGGCCATTCTTCATCATACAAATTTAGCTGTGGCATGTTGGAGGTCAGGTCCATGTTGGCAGCCCAGAATGAGTCGACCGTTCCGACATCACGCCAGTAGGGCGGGAGATGCGTCGATGATGGCACACAGGACATGCCAAACAAGTGCGCTTTGGCGTGGCCATCCCTGACGACGCGGGGAATGATGTCTCGTCCAAAGTCATGCGACGAATCCGGATTATTCTTGTCCTCGTCCAGCAGTCGGTAAAGATAGTCGGCATTAAAAACGTAGATACCCATACTGGCCAGAGCCATATCGGGTTTGTTTGGCATCGGTTGCGGGTCTTCAGGCTTCTCGGTAAAGCTGGTGATTCTGCGCTCGGAGTCGATGGCCATCACACCAAAGCCCGACGCCTCATGTCGCGGCACTTCGATGCAGGCGACGGTACAAGCCGACTGCATTTCGACATGGTCGAGCAGCATCATTGAGTAATCCATTTTGTAGACATGGTCGCCCGCTAGTACCAGCACTAATTCTGGTCGGTAGGAGCGAATGATGCCCATATTTTGCGTGACGGCGTCCGCCGTACCCAGATACCAGGTGGCTTCATCCATTTGTTGTTGGGCGGGCAAGAGGTCGATGAATTCATTATGTTCGCCGCGCAAAAAACTCCAGCCACGTTGCAGGTGCCGCAGCAGGGAGTGAGAGCGGTACTGTGTGACCACGCCGATCCGGCGTATGCCGGAGTTGATGCAGTTGGACAGCGCAAAATCGATGATGCGAAATTTCCCGCCGAAGTATACAGCTGGCTTGGCGCGATTGCTTGTTAATTGTTGCAAACGGGAGCCGCGTCCTCCCGCCAGTACGAGGGCAAGAGTGCGTTTGGGGAGGTGGCTTGCGAGAAATAATTTATCCGCGACCAGTTTCATGTCTAATATCCTTGTGGTTTATAGCGTACGCGAATGTCGTTTTATGTCACCACCGTCGCATGCCGCATGCCGGTATGTGCTGTGATGCTTGCAACGCGCTTGGCAATCTCGATGAGCTCAGCCAATGCTTCTTGCGGCGGTAGATTAAGCTGGTCAGGATGCGCTTCGTATTTTTCCAGATAGACGCGTAACGTCGCGCCGGTCGTTCCGGTGCCGGAGAGGCGAAAGACGATGCGAGCATCGCCATCAAAAATCAGGCGCACGCCCTGTTTGCCAGAGATCGAGCCGTCAATCGGATCGAGATAGCTGAAATCATCAGCTGTCGTGATTATGTAGTCCCCCAGTTTATTTCCCTTCAAATCATTCAGCTTGTTACGCAACTGGTTCATCAGTGCGTCGGCTTTGGCGCTGTCGATGCCTTCATAATCGTGGCGCGAATAATAATTGCGGCCAAAACGCGACCAATGCTCTGCTACCAGCGTATTAACGGATTTGCCAGTTACCGCTTGCAGATTGAGCCAGAACAGCACAGCCCACAAGCCATCCTTTTCACGGACGTGGTCCGAGCTGGTGCCATAACTTTCTTCGCCGCACAGCGTGACTTTGCCAGCATCCAGCAGATTGCCAAAAAATTTCCACCCCGTCGGCGTCTCAAAGCACGGTATGCCAAGTGCGGCTGCCACCCGGTCGGCTGCGGTTGATGTCGGCATGGAGCGTGCAATACCGGCTATGCCCTTTTTATAACCTGGTGCAAGCGTGGCATTGGCTGCCAAAATGGCGAGGCTATCGGATGGTGTAACGGCCAGGTTGCGACCGACGATCATGTTGCGGTCGGCATCGCCGTCTGAAGCCGCGCCAAAGTTGGGCGCGTCAGAGCCATTCATATGTGCGATCAGGTCAGACGCATTGACCGGATTGGGGTCGGGGTGATGACCGCCAAAATCTTCCAGTGGATCGCCATTAACCACGGTGCCACGCGGTGCGCCCAGCCGATTTTCGATGATTTCTCTGGCATAGGGGCCGCCGACTGCGCTCATCGCATCGAAGCGCATTGTAAAGCCACGTGCAAACAGCTGACGGATAGCATCAAAATCGAATAGCTGTTGCATCAGGTCAGCGTAATCTGCTACCGGATCAATCACTTCGATCAACATGCCCTCAATCTGCAAATGCCCAAGCTGGTCGAAGTTGATGTCGGCGGCATCGCTAATTTGGTACTGCGTAATATCGCGACTGCGCTGGTAGATGGCTTCGGTAATGTTTTCCGGCGCTGGCCCACCATTACCGATGTTATATTTAATACCAAAGTCGCCATCAGGGCCACCTGGATTATGGCTGGCAGACAGGATGATGCCGCCGAACGCGTGATGTTTGCGGATCACGCAACTAACTGCTGGTGTGGACAGGATGCCGCTTTGGCCGAGCAGCACTTTGGCTATGCCATTAGCGGCTGCCATTTTCAGGATAGTTTGAATTGCGACCCGGTTGTAGAATCGGCCATCGCCGCCAAGCACCAGGGTTTGTCCGGCGCAGCCATCAAGCGTATCGAATACCGACTGCACAAAATTTTCGAGATAGGCTGCTTGCTGAAAAACGCTGACTTTTTTGCGCAAACCGGATGTTCCCGGCTGCTGATCAGCAAAAGCGTGGGTTACAACAGTTTGAATGGACAAATCAACTCCGTAATCAATTTTTCATAGCGAGATGAGAGGGAAGAAACGCCTGTTGATATCATAAAGGCATTCTATTTCTGAGTCCAATCTATAGTCTTGATGTATTGCAAATAAAGGCACGATAAACAGGCAAGTTTTTGCGCCGCATTAATACGCATCGGATACATTCAATTCAACCGGCACCAGCAGCCACAATGCATGCGCGGAGAGCGATGTCTCGCCCGATAATTCGCACGGCGGCAGCAGCGGCGCTGCACTGTCAAGCAATACGCGCCAGCGACCTTGCGGTAGCACGAATGGCATCGATTGCGCCGAAGCATTCAGCAAAATCAGGCAGCTTGTTTCTTGTTCGCAGCTACGAATCAAGATACCCATGCAGACATTGCCTTTTTCATGCCAATCATTCTCACGTACAGGCCCGCCTCGGGGCGACAGCCAGGCGATATCCGTATGACCAAAGGGCAAACCTTCACCAGTGAACCAACGCGTATGACGTAGCGCTGGATAGCGCCGCCGCAATACGATCAGGCGCTGCACATAAGCCATTAATCCATGATCGACTTTTCTCCAGTCGAGCCAACTGATGGGATTGTCCTGGCAATACGCATTGTTGTTGCCGTGCTGTGAATGGCCGATTTCGTCACCGGCCAGCAGCATCGGTGTGCCTTGCGAAAATAGCAGGGTTGCCAGCAATGCGCGTTTCATCTGATCGCGCATATGGCGCACTTCGACGTTGGCGGTTTCACCTTCGACGCCGTAGTTCCAGCTGTGATTGTGTATATTGCCGTCGTGATTTCCCTCGCCATTCGCAAGGTTGTGCTTATGGTTGTAGCTCACCAGATCTTCTAGGGTAAAACCATCATGCGCAGTGATGAAATTAACGCTGGAAGCGGCGCTGTGATGGCTGTGCCGGAACAAGTCACTGGAACCGGCAAAGCGTTGTGCAAATTCACCTAGCGTATGCCATTGATGCAGCCAGAAAGCGCGCATGGTGTCGCGATATTTATCATTCCACTCCAGCCAGCCGGCAGGAAATCCGCCGACCTGATAGCCACCCGGTCCCATATCCCACGGTTCAGCCACCAGCTTGACGTGCGCCAGCGCTGGATCTTGGCGGATCGCAGCAAAGAAGGCAGCTTTGCTTGAAAACCCTTGTCCATCACGCGCTAGCACTGTCGCCAAGTCGAAGCGGAAGCCATCAACGTGCATTTCCTGCACCCAATAGCGCAGCGAATCCATTACCAGTTGCAATACGCGTGGCTCACTCAGCTTGAGGCAATTGCCGCAACCGCTCCAGTTTTCATACAAGCTCAGATCGTTCGGCTGCAAATGGTAATAAAGCGCATTATCGATGCCGCGCAAACTCAGTGTCGGGCCATCGCCGCTCATTTCAGCGGTGTGGTTGTACACGACGTCGAGCATTACTTCGATGCCTTGACTGTGCAGCGCCTTGACCATATCGCGGAACTCGGAAATCGGCGTAGTCCCTGCGCGCCCCGACCAGTAGCGCATCTCGGGTGCAAAGAAGCCGATGCTCGAATAGCCCCAGTAATTGCTCAAACCCATTTTTTGCAAGCGGGCCTCATCGGCACGAAAATGCACCGGCAATAGGTCGAGTGTGGTGACTCCCAGTTGCTTCAGGTAAGTCAGCACAGCCGGATGCGCCAGTCCGGCATAGTTGCCTCGCAAGGATTCATCGACTTCAGGATGCAGTTTGGTGAAGCCCTTTACATGTAACTCGTAAATGACTGTTTCCGACAGCGGCACGCGCGGTGGCGTATCGTTCTCCCAGTCGTAGGGTTCATGCACTACGCGCGCTTTCAGCGCGATGCTTGCGGTGTCGCTCGGATTGTCATCGAGAAATTCAAGCTGCCCAAGGTAGCTTCCCATTATTTGCCGCGCATAGGGGTCGAGCAGCACTTTGTTTGGATTGAAGCGATGGCCATGCTGCGGCGCATAGGTGCCAAATACGCGATACGTATACACCAGTCCGGGTGCAGCGCCATCGAGATAACCGTACCAGACGCCCGCATCGGTTTCCGGCATAGGCAGACGTTCCAGTTCTGTCTGGCCGCTGTCATCGAACAGGCAGAGCATGACCGAAAGCGCATGTGGTGCAACCAACGCAAAATTAACGCCACGCCCATCCCAGTGCGCACCAAGAGGGTAGGGTGCGCCTGGTTTAAGTGAGCTTGCGGTCAGATGCATGGTTAAGCTTTCTTCGTATCCTTTAACTTCAGCATGACGGTGGCCAGTGGTGGCACTGTCAGTTCTAATGCCCAAGGGTGGCTATGCCCATCGATCTTTTGTGCGCGCAGTTCACTGTTATGCATGCCGCTTCCCGAATAAATGGCTGCATCGGTATTGATGATTTCCTGATAGAGACCCGCCTGCGGCACGCCGATGCGATAATTGTGGCGTGGTACAGGCGTGAAATTACTGATAATAATCACAAAATCGTTATTTTTATCCTTGCGCATGAATGCAAATACCGAGTTTTCAAAATCATCATGCACCAGCCATTCGAAGCCACGGTACTCAAAATCGACCTGATATAAAGGTGGGTGGCTTTGATAAACCGTATTCAGGTCGCGGATCAATCGGTGTACGCCCTGGTGTACCGGGTATTGCAGCAAATTCCAATCCAGACTGCCGTTGGAGTCCCACTCGCGGTACTGGCCGATTTCGCCGCCCATAAATAGCAGTTTTTTGCCCGGGTAGCCCCACATGAAGGCGTAATATGCGCGCAGGTTTGCAAAGCGTTGCCATTCATCGCCGGGCATGCGCCCCAGCATCGAGCTTTTGCAATGCACCACTTCATCGTGCGACAGCGGCAGTACGAAATTTTCGCTGAAGCCATACATGATGCCGAACGTCATCTTGTCGTGATGGTACTTGCGATAGACCGGGTCCTCCTTCATGTAATCCAACGTGTCGTGCATCCATCCCAGATTCCATTTGTAATGAAAGCCCAGACCGCCATCGTAGGCTGGGCGTGATACACCGGGAAAGCTGGTCGATTCTTCTGCCATCGTGACGGCTTCGGGTCGCTCAATCCCGACCACTTCATTCATGCGCCGCAGAAAGCTGATAGCTTCAAGGTTTTCGCGCCCGCCAAACTGATTCGGAATCCATTCGCCCGGCTTGCGGTTGTAATCGCGGTACAGCATTGAGGCAACAGCATCGACGCGCAGACCATCAACCCCGAAACGCTCGATCCAGTACAAGGCATTGCCGACCAGAAAATTGCGCACTTCCCGACCGCCGTAGTTGTAGACCAGCACGCTCCATTCCTCATGGAAGCCTTCGCGCGTGTCGGCATGTTCGTACAGGGGGGTTCCATCGAATTTTTCAAGGCCGTGCGCATCAATCGGGAAATGTCCCGGCACCCAATCCAAGATAACGCCAATGCCATTGTCGTGCGCGGTTTCCACAAAATAGCGGAAATCGTCAGGCGTGCCAAAGCGTGATGTCGGCGCATACAGGCCGACTGGCTGATAACCCCATGAATTATCCAGTGGGTGTTCGTGTATTGGCATCAGCTCCAGATGTGTGAAGCCCAAATCTTTTGCATACGGGATCAACTGGTGCGCCAAGTCGCGGTAACTGAGCCAGCGTTTGCCTTCTTCCGACGGTAACCGCCACGATCCCAGATGCACCTCATAGATGCTGACGGGTGCGTCGAGCGCGTTGGCTTGCTTGCGCGCGGCGGTCGACGGGGTGACGGTTTGCATGCCATGCACCACAGATGCAGAATTCGGGCGCAACTCAGCACGAAATGCAAACGGATCGGCCTTGAACAGGATATCGCCGTTTTGTGCTTTGACTTCGAACTTGTAAATGTCGCCGACGGTCATGTGCGGCACGAAAATCTCCCACACGCCGCATTCAGGGCGCAGGCGCATCATGTGACGGTGGCCATCCCAATTGTTGAAGTCGCCGACCACTGAGACGCGGCGCGCATTCGGCGCCCATACGGCAAAACTGACGCCGGTTACGCCATCGATTTCGACCAGGTGCGCGCCCATTTTTTCATACGGGCGGTAATGTGTGCCTTCGGTCAGCAGCCAGACATCGATATCGCCCAATATCTTGGAAAAACGGTAGGGGTCTTCGAGTTCCTGCTCATGGCTGCCCCAGTTGATTCGGAGCAGGTAAGGGAAAGGGGTGATGCGGTGCGGGATCACACCCGAAAAAATGTCGGTGCCCTCGACGCGCTCCAGTGTTGCCAGTCGCCGATGGGTATTTTTGTCGATGACGGTTACGCCGACCGCTCCCGGTAGCAGGGTGCGCACAAATAACTGCTGCTTGATGCGGTGCATGCCGAGCACGGAGAAAGGGTCGCCGTGGTCGCCAGCCATCAATAGGCGAAAAGCATCATCCAACGTGGTCAGACCCAGCATGACGATCCCTTAAGAAAATACACTCAACTATGGACTTGCAAGAAGAGAAGGCAGGATGCCTGCTTTTGTGGCATTTTAGCATCACGTGGCTTCGTTGCGGGGGTGTCATTTGTCTCGGGAGAACTTGATTTTTGCTTCAAATCAAGCATATTGAGCTATATACAAATATAATTATTCGATGAATGACCCCAACGACACGACTGTGGATAAGACCTCATTGCTGACCAAGCGATTACCCATCGTATGGTTGTCAAAGATATTTGTCGTCCTAGTTTGCCTGTCTTTGCTCACTATCGATGCATTTCAAACTTGGCGTGCCTATCAGGTGCGCCTTAATGATAGTAACGTCCTGGCCGCTAATTTGGTGCGTTCTCTAGCGCAGCAGGCGGAAGATACGATCAAGGAGGCGGACACCATCTTGGTTGGAATGGTCGAGCGGGTGGATGTTGATGGCATCTCTGCAGCGAATCTGAAGCGCTTGCACGGCATGCTGATTAAACAGGTAGCCGAACTGCCAAAGCTACATGGCCTATTCATATACGATGAACATGGGCGCTGGCTAGTAAATTCACAACCGACCTTATTTAGTAATGCCAATAACGCCGACAGGGAATACTTTATCCATCACCGCGACCACCCTGAACGTACGCCCCATATCGGCAAGCCCGTGCGTAGTCGCTCGACGGGTGAATGGATTCTCACCGTATCGCGCCGCGTCAATCACGCTGACGGCAGTTTTGCCGGGGTCGTGCTGGCGACCGTACAGATAAGTTATTTCAGCAAATTTTATGACACCTTCAACATCGGTAACGATGGAACAATTTTTCTCGCGCATTCGGATGGCAGTTTGCTGGTGCGCCGCCCTTTTCTGGAAGACTGGGTGGGGAAAAGTCTAAAGGATTCTCCGCTGTTTCAGCAGTATTTGCCCAAGGCGCCATCTGGCACCTATACCAGCAACCAGTCGGTCATCGACAGTTTTGATCGTTTGATCAGCTATCGACGTGTTGAGCACTATCCGCTGGTTGTGGGCATGTCGATGTCCAAGGAAGAGATTTTCCGGAGTTGGTGGGAGGATGCGGCCAAACATTTCCTCGTTACGCTATTACTGACCTTGTTTTTGGGTTTTCTGGGCGTGCTTCTCACCCGTCAGATCGGGCAACGCTTGCGCGCTGAAAGGGACTTGCAGCAGGCGCAGGATGAACTGGAAGCGCTAAACCAAGAGTTGAAAATGATGGCGATGCAGGATGGTCTGACGGGTTTGGCTAACCGTCGCCGTTTTGATATTGCACTGAACGACGAGTTCAACCGCGCGATGCGAAAAAATGTTTCGCTGGCGTTGGTGATGATCGATGTCGATTCCTTCAAGCAATACAACGATGCTTTTGGCCATCCGGCAGGCGACGAATGTCTGAGGAAAATCAGCATTGCGGTCAAGACCTGCCAGAAGCGTCCGGGTGATCTGACCGCACGTTACGGTGGTGAAGAAATTGCCGTTTTATTACCGGGAACCGATCTTGAGGGTGCGGTGGCTGTGGCCGAAAAAATCCGGCAGGCGGTGCGCAATTTAAACATCGTCCATCCCAATTCACCCGCAGGCATCATCACAGTCAGTTGTGGCGTTGATGCGATCTTGCCCACCCGCAACCAGAACCTACCGATGGATTTGCTGAAGGGTGCGGACCAAGCGCTATATCTCGCCAAATCCAGTGGCCGAGATCATGTTTTTTCAGCTTTGACACCAGCGCCCTAAATCTTGGCCGGCCGCATTTGTTTGCAGGTAAGGCATGCGCATAAATGTATATACCCATAGGGGTAATATACCTCCCGCTCGTGTTATATGGTTCTCCATCGTATTTGTGCCTATACTCCCGTATAAATTGGTATTTTTCGGAGTAAAATCGGCGTTTTTAGGCATTTTTTTGGCTTTGCAATCTGCAAAAAGCCCGATTTTTGCCCCGACTATTAACGCATCGCGTTAATAGTCGATTTGGCAATATTTTCTTGGCGCGGCTACATGTTCGGATAATTCGGGCCGCCGCCACCTTCGGGTGCGACCCACACGATATTCTGCGTCGGATCCTTGATGTCGCAGGTCTTGCAGTGCACGCAGTTGGACGCATTGATTTGCAATCGTTCTGCACCGTCTTTCGCTTTCACGAATTCGTACACGCCCGCTGGGCAATAACGTGCTTCTAGCCCTGCATACTTCGCCAGATTGATGCTGACTGGCACGCTCGCATCTTTCAGCGTCAGGTGGCTGGGCTGGTCTTCCTCGTGGTTGGTGTTGGACAGATAGACCGATGACAGGACGTCGAAAGTCAACTTGCCGTCCGGTTTCGGGTAGGCGATAGGCTGACATTCTGCTGCCAGACGCAGCGACTCGTGGTCGGCATGTCGGTGGTGCAACGTCCACGGCGCCTTGCCGCCAAAAATCACCTGATCGATGCCGAACATCAGTGATCCAAGATACAGCCCTTTGCTCATCCATGATTTGAAGTTGCGCGCTTGGTGCAATTCCTCATGTAACCACGATTGCTTGAAGGCTTGCGGATAGGTCGTCAGTACATCGCTGCTGCGATTGGCTGCCAGCGCATCGAATGCGGCTTCTGCTGCCAGCATGCCGGTCTTGATCGCGGCGTGGATGCCCTTGATGCGGCTGCCGTTCATGAAGCCCGCTTCGCAGCCGATCAGCGCGCCACCAGCAAACGCCAGTTCCGGCAAGGATTGCAGGCCGCCGGCCGCGATGGCCCGCGCGCCGTAGGCAATGCGTTTGCCGCCTTCAATGTGTTTGCGGATAGCCGGATGGGTTTTGAAGCGCTGGAATTCTTCAAATGGCGACAGGTAGGGATTTTCATAGCCGAGGCCGACGACATAACCAATCGCGACCTGATTGTTTTCCATGTGGTACACGAAAGAACCGCCATAGGTCGCGCTATCCAGCGGCCAGCCGGCTGAGTGTAAAGCCAAGCCAGGCTGGTGCTGCTTCGGATCGACTTCCCACAGTTCCTTGATGCCGATGCTGTACGCCTGTGGGTCGCTCATCATGTCCAGTCCAAAGCGGGCGATGACTTGTTTGCCCAACTGACCGCGGACACCTTCCGCAAACAGCGTGTATTTTGCGTGTAATTCCATGCCTTGCTGGAACGACGCTTTTCGCTTGCCATCGTGTCCAATGCCGACGTTGCCGGTGGCGACGCCTTTGACCGAACCATCATCGTGGTACAGCACTTCGGTGGCGGCAAAGCCGGGGAAGATGTCAATCCCGAGCGATTCTGCTTGCTGCGCCAGCCAGCGCACCAGATTGCCAAGCGAGATGATGTAGTTGCCTTCGTTATGGAAACATTTCGGCAGCATCCAGCTAGGTGTGCGACTCGATTTGGTTTCAGTCAGGAACAGGAAATGGTCATCGGTCACGGGCGTATTCAGCGGCGCGCCGAGTTCCTTCCAGTTCGGAAACAGCTCGGATAGTGCGCGCGGGTCGATGATCGCGCCGGAGAGCGTATGTGCGCCCGGTTCGGCGCCTTTCTCAAGCACGCAGACGGAGACATCGCTCCCTTTTTTCGTCGCCAGTTGCTTCAGGCGGATCGCGGCTGATAGCCCGGCGGGGCCGCCGCCGACGACGACGATGTCATATTCCATCGATTCGCGCGGGTCGAATTCTTGTTCCATATCAGAGACCGAAGCTTGCGTCATGGTTATCCTGCTATTCAGTAAGTGTAAAAAATGCTTGGCGAATCAGCGGCGATTTTTCTGCATTCGCTTCGTCACCGCGATTTTATCGCGTCGGATATATGTAATGATAGCGGTTCTGGCTCTGTTGTACTGCTAGCTATATAAGGTAAAAGGGAATTTTATGGGCATCGAATACAATTTTGACGGAAAAATAGCACTGGTGACCGGCGCATCGAGCGGTTTGGGTGCTCGCGCCGCCAGAGTATTGGCTAAAGCTGGCGCCAGTGTTGTGCTGGCATCGCGCCGTCTAGAGCTGCTCAAGGAGTTGCGCGCCGAAATCGAAGCCGAGGGCGGGTCCGCGCATGTGGCGCCACTGGATGTGACTGATCACACTAGCATCAAATCTGCTGTGGCGCATGTTGAAACGGAAGTTGGGCCGATCGATATTCTGGTCAACAACTCCGGCATATTAAGCATGCAGCCTTTGGAAGATGTGACGATGGATGATTATCTCAACGTTATGGGAACCAATCAACGCGGCGCATTTTTTGTCGCACAGGAAGTCGCCAAGCGGATGATTGCACGCTACAAGGGTGACCACAAAAAACAGCATAGCATCATCAATATCGCGTCGGTGGCCGGCCTGAAGGCGTTGCCGCAAGCTGGCATTTACAGCATGAGCAAGGCTGCGATGATCCAGATGACCAAGTCAATGGCGCTGGAGTGGGGCAAGTATGGCATCAACACCAATGCGATCTGCCCCGGTTATATTCTGACTGAGATCAACGCAAGCCATTTCAACACTGAGCAAGGACAAAAATTCATACAGCAATTGCCGCGCAAGCGTGCTGGCAAACCGGAAGACCTGGATGGGCTGGTATTGCTGCTGGCAGCGGATGAATCGCGCTTTATCAATGGTGCGATCATTACGGCGGATGACGGGATGAGTGTGCAATAAGCGACATAAGCGGGGCTGGATCATGCGCTATTCCAGCTACTTATTTCATTCAGCCAAGCGCAATGGAGGCGGCTATGAAGTTGGCAAAGTGGTGTTTTGGAGCCTGGAGTCTGTGCTGTATGGCAGGGGTATCATCATTGCCGGGCGTGAGCTTGGCACAGGGCAAGGCGCAATCGCCTTCGCAGGAGCTGAGCTTGCCGCCACCGCAAATGAGCGGCGGCAAGCCTTTGATGGAAGTGCTCAAGGAAAGGCGTACTGAGCGCGCATACAGCGACAAGCCATTGCCGCCACAAATGTTGTCCAACCTGCTGTGGGCTGCATATGGCATCAATCGCCCGGCATCAGGCGACCGAACAGCGCCTTCTGCACACAATGTGCAAGAAATCAGCATCTATGTGGTGACAGCCAAGGGCGCAGCACTGTACGACCCGGCAGCCAACCTGTTGCGGCCAGTCAGTCTGGGCGACATGCGCGCACTCACCGGCAAGCAGGATTTCGTCAAGTCAGCACCCGTCAACTTGGTGTATGTCGCTGATTTCTCGAAATTCAAGGATGACGATGACGAGTACAAAAAGTTTTATTCAGCCACCGATACCGGATTCATCAGCCAGAACGTCTACCTGTTCTGCGCCTCGGAAGGCTTGGCGACGATGGTACGCGCGTATATCGATCAGTCTGCGTTGGCGCGCGCTTTACGGCTGAACCCTAATCAGCACATCATGCTGGCGCAGTCGGTAGGGTATCCAAAATAAGGACGGGTCTTTGAATGTAAAAAAGCTGGCATGATCGCCAGCTTTTTTATGCAGGTACTGCTTTATTGCTGTAGTGGGTTCGCTACGAATTCGTTCCGGTTTCGACTGGCTGACCGTCCTGGAGCAGCGCGTCTCGTTTTTCCAATAGATGCTGGCGCAGAATGGATGCAAGCAATTTTCCGTCGAGCAGATCCAGTGCTTTAATCATGTCTTCATGCCCTTGCACGGCCTTGTCCAGTTTGGCCGGATTCAGGTTCGAGCGGAAGCGCAAGGCTTTGAGTCTGCGGTTGAAGGACAAATAAGTCTGTCGCAATAGTGAGTTGCGGGCGGCCAAGCTGATTTGATCGTGTATCGCTTGATTGCATCGGTAATAGCCCGGCAAGTCATCTGCGGCACGGCAGGCGAGCATTTCATAGTGCAGCGCTTTAATTTTAGCCAGCTCGACAGGGGTGATGCGTTCACACGCAAGTTCACCTGCAAGGGCTTCCAGTCCGCTCATCAGCTCGAACATCTCCCAAATTTCTGCTTCCGACATAAGCGATACCGTCGCGCCACGATTGGGTGTGATGTCGATCAGTCCTTCCGCTGACAGGACCTTCAAGGCTTCGCGCAGGGGGGTGCGAGAAATGCCTAATGACTCGCAGATCTCGCGCTCATTGAGTTTGCTGCCAGGCGCGAAAGTGCCTTCAACAATAAAACTCCTGATGTTTTCAACAACGGTGTCATGCAATTGCTGTCGCGCCAGTTTTTTCAGTACGGGCGTGGCTGGCACAACTTCTGTTTCTGTTGGATTTTGCATACAAAGTCCGAGTTTGAAAATAGATGCATTTTACATCATCTAAATTTCATTGCTATTTAAAATGAAATTATCCATAGATAAATCATGAAAATATTGAAAGGTAAAAAATAATTTACCTTCCCATGCACGATTTTCTCTGATAAAGTAATATTGAATTCAATATACAAAATAAGGGGTTATTAACATGATCAAATTGGATTTTCACCCAGCCGGTCGGCATTTTTTGCAAATCCCAGGGCCGAGTCCGGTTCCAGATCGCGTTCTGCGCGCGATGAGTTATCCCACTATAGATCACCGTGGCCCTGAGTTTGGTGCTCTTGGGCTAAGCGTACTTGAGGGTATCAAGAAGATATTCAAAACTGAGCAACCAGTCATCATCTACCCATCATCGGGAACGGGCGCATGGGAAGCCGCACTGACCAATACATTAAGTGCAGGCGACGCTGTCTTGATGTATGAGACTGGACATTTTGCAACACTTTGGCGGGCGATGGCTGTGAAACTTGGCCTTAAGCCAGAGTTTTTAGGGTTTCCTGGAGCCGAAGGCTGGCGACGTGGTGTTCAGGCTGACATGATCGAAGAGCGCTTGCGTAAAGATACTCAGCACTCAATCAAGGCCGTCTGTGTTGTACACAATGAAACATCTACTGGCGTGACCTCAGATATTGCCGCAGTTCGCAAGGCGATCGACGCGGCCAAACACCCAGCTTTGCTGCTGGTGGACACGATTTCCGGTTTGGCCTCGGCCGATTACCGCCACGATGAATGGGGGGTGGATGTTTCCATAACCTGTTCGCAAAAAGGCTTGATGCTGCCTCCGGCGCTTGGATTCAACGCGCTGTCGAAGAAAGCGCTTGAAGCAAATAAGAGTGCTAAATTGCCCCGCAACTACTGGGCTTGGGATGAAATCCTGGAGAGCAATAAAAATGGTTATTGGCCGTCCACGCCGAATACCAATCTTATTTATGGTTTGTCCGAAGCCATCGACATGATTCTTGCAGAAGGTCTGGATAACGTATTTGCAAGGCATCAGCGACTGGCTGAGGCATGTCGCCGTGCAGTCCGCGCGTGGGGGCTCGAAATCCAGTGCGCAGATCCTGCAGTGTACAGCCCGGTTCTGACTGGCGTGATGACACCAGAGGGTGTCGATGCGGATGCAGTGCGCAAGAAAATTTACGAACACTTCAACATGTCGCTTGGTACCGGCCTTGGCAAGGTACGAGGACGCATGTTCCGCATCGGTCATCTGGGTGAATGCAACGATCTGACCTTGATGGCGACACTATCTGGTTGTGAAATGGGATTAAAACTCTCCGGTGTACCTGTCGCGAATAGTGGGGTGGTAGCTGCGATGGATTATCTAGCGTCCAACTCGACTTCAAATCTCATCAAATGAGCTTGGCAACACGTGTGCGCTAACCCAGCGCACATTCAATAAGAAGGGGAGAAGGCAATGTTAAAAAAATATTTCCGTGTTACCAGCGTCGTGCTTGGTTTGCTGACGCTAATGTATTTGATTACCTACCTGGATCGCGTCAATGTCAGCGCTGCTGCTGCCGAATTTGGGAAGGAGTTCAATTTCAGTAAAACTGAAATTGGTTTCATATTCTCTGCATTTGCTTACCCATACCTGGGGTTTCAATTGATAGGAGGCTGGGTTAGTGACCGCTTTGGTGCCAAACGAACACTTATTGTGTGCGGCATTGTTTGGGGTGTGGCCACCATTCTTACCGGCTTCGCTTGGGGCTTTGCCTCTATGGTGGTTACGAGGGTGCTGCTAGGATTCGGCGAAGGCGCTACATTCCCCGCAGCTACTTCCGCCATGTCACGCTGGGTGCCCAAGGAAAATCGCGCTTTCGCACAGGGTATTACCCATGCAGGATCGCGTTTTGGTAATGCAGCTGCACCTGCCTTTGTGGTGGCGATCATGCTCACCTATGGCTGGCGTGCATCTTTCTATGCTTGCGGCATCTTTAGTCTTATCTGGGTTGCCTGGTTTGCCTGGGTTTTCACCGAAAGACCACAAGACCACAAGCGCATTACTCCGGAAGAACTGGCTGACCTGCCAACACCAAAAGCAAAACCTGCAAATGTACCTTGGTGGGAGTTGCTCAAACGCATGTGGCCTGTGACCATGGTTTATTTTTGCTACGGCTGGACCTTGTGGCTGTTCTTGAGCTGGATGCCGCTGTATTTTTATAATAATTACGGCATGGACATCAAGAAGTCGGCTATTTTTGCATCTGGGGTATTCTTAGCTGGCGTCATTGGGGATACGCTGGGCGGCATCATTTCAGACAAAATTCTTGCAAAAACAGGAAGTCCGAACATTGCACGCAGCTGGATGATCGCGGTTTGTCTGTTCTTGGCACTGATGTCGCTGATGCCACTGCTGTTTATTCATGATGTTACGCTTGCTGCCATATCGCTCTCCCTGGGCTTTTTCTTTGCCGAGTTGACGATTGGGCCTTTCTGGGCAATTCCGATGGATATCGCGCCCGAGTATTCAGGGACTGCCAGTGGCCTGATGAATATCGGCTCATCATCAGCCGCGATTATCTCGCCGGTTGTAGCCGGGTTCCTAATTGATAGAACCGGCAACTGGGATTATCCATTTGTCGGCAGCATGATTCTGTTGGCCTGCGGCATTCTTCTGGCGTTCCGCATGAAACCTTCTAACCACTTTGTTAGCGCTGCAGAAGTGGCTACGCCTATCCCGCAATCGGTTCCTTAGCGCAAAAATTTGACTGATTTCTCAAGGCCATGCATGCCGATAATTTCATCGATATGCATGGCTTTTTTAAATTAGATTTTAGAATGGGCAGCCGAGAGGTGACCCTTTGCCGGATATTGCAAGGTATATTGCAATGCATTTCATTCAGCCAAGGCTCCAGTGAATTTAGACTGAATGTGAAATATGACTGTCAGGAGTATCGTTGTGCCTCTTAAATTACCTCCAATAGCTAAGGTCGGAGATGCACTCAATCTTGTGAGCTCTCCTGCTCTACTGATAGATCTTGATGTCTTCGAATCTAATATCCAGCAGATGGCAGACTTGTCACGCAGGCACAAGATTGCTTTGCGTCCCCATGCCAAGGCACACAAATCGACAGCTATCGCCAAGGCGCAACTTGCCAGCGGCGCGGTGGGTATTTGCTGTCAGAAACTGAGCGAGGCTTATCCGTTTGCTCTGGCTGGAATAAATAGCATTCACATCAGCAATCAATTCGTCGGCGCGAGCAAAGTGGCAATGGCAGTTGACTTGGCCCGACATGTCAGTCTGAGCGTCTGCGTTGATCACGTCGCACAAATAGCCGCGCTTGGCACCGCGGCCACTCAGGCGGGCGTCTGCATTGGCGTGTTGCCCGAGGTCGACGTAGGGCAAGGCAGGTGTGGTGTCTCCAACCCTGATGATTTAGTCAAATTGATAGACGGCATTTCGAAACATGATGGCCTTAAATTTGGCGGCTTGCAGGCGTACCACGGCGGCGCGCAGCATATCGCCCCCTGGGAGCAGCGTCAGCAGGCAGCGCACCAATCTGCCGACCTTACGGCCGGGTATTTAAAGCATCTGGTTGCGCGTGGAATTCAATGTGAGATTGTGACCGGTGGCGGAACCGGCACTGTGGAATTCGATGTGGCAAGTGGAATCTATAACGAGATTCAACCAGGCTCATATGTGTTCATGGACAGAAGCTATGGGGCTAATGAATGGAGGCGTACATTGCAGCTCAGACATAGTCTCTTCATTGTGTCTACCATCATGAGTACCGCTAAAACGGGACAGGTAGTATGCGATCTAGGCTTGAAAGGCGTGGCGATCGATTCCGGCATGCCATTGGTGACCTCGGACGAGCATCAGCAATCACTTCAATACATCGCCGCGAATGACGAGCACGGAATTATTGAAGTTCTTGGTGACAAGGAGCGTGATCGACTCGGGGAGAGGGTGCTTCTCATTCCTGGACATTGCGATCCAACTGCCAACCTGTATAAACAGTATGTTGGCTATAGGCAGAACAAAGTCGAATGTCTTTGGGATATCGAGGCACGCGGCTTGAGCCAGTGAAACTTTGCCGTAAAATTCAGCGAATAAATGGGTGGCGAGGACCGCTTCGATTACTCCAATTTTGTACAGCGCTGGCAAATCCATTTTGCCATTCCTCGCGCAACATCATTTACATGTGCGCAAGACCGTTGTCGAGCGGGTATGATAAAAACATTCATACTGACACAGGGGTAATATGAAAAAACTGAAATTTGACCAGGCAGCGCCGCAGAGTGCACCGTCTGCAACTGATCATTTCCGCTTCCATCGGCGGCACGCACATCTTGCTTCGGCATTCGGTAATGATTGGTTTGCGCTTAAGGCTGAGTCCTTCGCTCGCTTTTTTGGTACGCCGTTTTTCTTGGTCATGCAAACCATCATTGTGGCAATCTGGATCGCTATAAATATAGTCGGGTTTACCAATTTTGACGTCTACCCATTTATCCTGCTGAATCTGGCATTCAGCCTTCAGGCAGCTTATGCGGCCCCGCTTATTCTGCTTGCGCAAACACGACAGGCTGAGCGCGATAAGGCGCATTCCGAGGCAGATGCGCAGCATCGGGAGGATCTGGCTGCAGCTGGAGAGCAAAGGCAAATTATCGCTGCGCAAAATTCAGAGCAACTCGTGAAATTATTGCAGCAGAACACGCAGTTGACTGAGCTAGTCAAGCAATTAACCGAGCATATTGAAGTTTTGACTGTTGAAATGCACGCGAATTTGATGAAAAAATAGCGCTGTTTATTGTCGAGCGACACACTGGCTCTGTTTAGCGGCGAGCCTTACGAGGCTATCATCGAAGCTGTCAATCGAAACGCTGCGATCTGATTTACATGACATCTCACGGGCGGCGCGGAATCGATGCGCTACTGCTTGGGAGTAAAACCCAGAAGGTGCTCACGCACTTCAATATTCCCGTTTTGGTATATCGCTGAGCCGCCCCTAGCCAACCCATCGCTTATGTAGACGCTGCCCCCTCAGCGCATCCTGCCGGTGAAATTTCTGGGATTGCTTCTATACTTCTTTGTAACATCGACTGGAACCGCGAAGAAGCGGAAATGCCCATCCTGTTTCCAAAACCAGTCAGCCGACATGGCCGCGAGCGCTTGGAGCATTTGTAGGCTACGACCAACATACGGTCGAGCCGGGTGTGGTACAACAGCAATGACAGCAGCGCTGTCATCAGCGTGAACAATAACAGGGACTCGCTGGCGGTCGATACAGCCCGCCACCATTCTTCAAAATAATCATCGTGTGCTAGGCCGACGGTGACATATAACGGGAAGTTGCCGACCTTGTGTACAGCCGTCGTGCGCATCACGCCGTCCACTGGTGACGGCGCGATGATCAGCGAGTCATGGCGAGCGTCAAGCAATAATTCCTGCCCTTCCGGCAATCTGTTGTTTGAAGGGACTCCCTCCGCTTCCAGCAGCTTGGGATGACGTGTGATGAGTCCCAACTCTTCATTTCGCAGTGACACCAAGCCTTGCGCCCCAATTTCCGGTGATGAAAACAGTTGCTGGAAATGGCTCAGGCTAACCGTGCCGTTCAAGACGCCGGCAAAACTGCCGTCAGGATGATTAACGCGTCGTGACAGTATTAGAATCCAGTCGCCGCTGGTGCGCTCCAGCAAAGGTTTCGAGACGTATAGCCCAGCCAGCGGATGGTCGCGCAGAAACTGGAAGTACTCCTGGCTATCGACACCTGCTTCTGACGCCAGCGTTTTACCGCTGTTCTGCGTAATCACGCCGTTTGCGTTGACAATCCAAATGCTGCCCATTTCTGGAAGGCGCGTGTGCAAGCGCTGCATAAACGTATTCAGCGCTGCATCATTGATGCCGCCACTTGCCTGCTGACGTTCAATCTCAAGCTTCGTTGCGAGCAGATTGGTCTCAATGATATCAAGCGTATCGGCAACGTTTTGTTTCAGCAGTCGGGCAATATTTTGCGCCGATGTTTCAGCACGCTCTTGGTAATGCTGCCTGCTTTGCGTCAGCACACACGCCACCAACGCATAACCCAAGACATTCACCAGAACAGTGACAACAATCAGCCGCCAACGAAACTGGGCTTCTCGTATTTTGGAATGTTGCATCTTAAGCGATATAACTTGCATAGACCCCACCTCCTGACTAGGTGTCAACTTTAGCTTTCAGGACATGACAACACAAATGTGGATGATGCTTTTTGACTATTGTCAAAATCTCTAAATCGCACCAAATTTCAATAGAGAAAAATAAGGTCGACTTAGATTAAATATATCAGATGAGTGTGTAAGCGCCATAAATTCATTGGCACTTCTGATTACATTACAACACTTCTTATGTGCGTCCTATTGAGGTAGAAACGCACTATGTGAAAATGAAATTTTAGGTGTTCATAAAGTGCAATAAAACATTGCATATTACGGAGTTTTTGCTAAATTTCACTACGTTGTGGCACTTTAAGATAAAAGGGGAGCCGGAGCAGGAATTTTTTGCGTTTCATGCAAGGGCGTGAGTCTATCCGGATAGGGTTCGGCTTGATTTAGAAGGCGCGCTCCATAGCTTTGCAAAAGATGACATGCTCATCTTTTTTGCCGGCCAGATTATGCTTTAGCACTTTGAACATTAACCTCACGCGTAGCAATTTTTTGCGGTTTTTCTTGGGAGGGGACTATTCAAGAAATCTCTTTGTTGTCCTGTCCATCATTCTTGTAGGTATAGCTGCCATGCCCATCCTGTATCCAGCTTGGCGGAATACGTTCAACCGACATGTCCAGCATGCCAGCAGTACGGCGCAGAACTCTTAACTGAGCTTGCAAGTTGATGAGTGATTCGTCGCTTCTATCTTCATGTAATGTTTTGGCGGTTGCTTCCACATCTCGTATCTGACCGGCGATGTCGCCAGCATTTTGATGAACGGGGGTCAAGGTTTTCCGCAATTTTGTCTGCAATGCATCCATGACTGCCATTATACTGCTCTTATCCCCCTGTTTAAGTGGTATTTCAACAACTTCATCGTCACTGTTGACGATCGCATCTAAGCAGCGTGCTACCTCAGATGGTTGTCCGCCAAGCGGAGTGAGAACCCATTTTTTAAGTAGATGTACTAATGCCAAAAATATAATGATGCCACCTGTAAAGTAGATGACAAAAAGAAGGAGGACGCGGTGAAGGACAGTAATGCCGGTTGCATTTTTTGGGTAGGCAGTAATTAGGGTGAAGTTCCATGGCTCGAATTTTTTTCTGATGACATTCCAACCTGGCTCGTCACCGGAATTCATCGCTCGAACTATTTCTGGCGTGATATGGGGTGAGTAAAAATGAGGGTTACCATGGCTATCAAGAGCAGCGATGAAGCCATCGCCGGGAATATCTGTGTGCGCAGCAAGATCCTTTAATAATTGTATATCCACACGAAAACCAACATACCAAATGCCGACAACGGAACCATTCTTGCCAATCATCGGTTCGTAACCAGCGAGATAAGGTTCACCAAGGATGTAAACGATGCCGTAATATGCGGTTCCCTGCCTGATTGCCTCATAGGCTTTGCTGTCGCTGTCGAGTAAGGTTCCGATAGCGCGTTCATTCTCCAGGATGACGTTGGTCGAAACCCGTACAAAATCATCTCCGGCACGTGCGAACAACGACTGTGTGCCACCAACAGCGCGAGTGACAGAATCCGTAAGTTCATAGTGGCCAGTTTGTGACTTGTTTCCGAACTTTAAATTTGGAATGGATTTTCCATCAACTATTACATTTAAACCTATCGTCGGTTCTCCCAGGGATTTGCCTTTATCCATAAGCAATCGCATCCCGCCATGGACACGTTCGTCCAACATGGAGTTAATAACATTGAGGATTTTTAAGTTACTACTAATCGTTTGCTCGACTTTGACCGCAACTCTATGTTCTTCCCAATCTTTTGCATTCAACGCATAGATGATCGCCCCAGCGCAGATAATGATGAATGTTAAGATTCCAACAGGAATCATCAATCGGCCCCAGAAACTCTTTAATAAATTTTTATACATTGTGTAAAAATATTGCGTTAAAAATGTTGGGAAAGAGTCAAAATACTTGCGAAGGGTGTTTTTTGGTAATGCCGTGGGCGATTTCAATGATTAAACGCAAGATTACAATTATCGATGTGTGCTGTGTCTAACATGGGTACATAAAAACTTGTTAATGTAGAACATTACAATAGTGGCGCAATCAGACAAAAATTACAATGCAAACAGCACTCTACCTTTTCGTTATAGTCATCCTGTGTATGGCGAATTTTATACTTTGGTCTCGCTATTCTAGGCAGATTAACCAATATGCAGATCAATTACGCAAAGAACAAGAGCGTGCGGAAGCTGCAGAAAAAAAGGCGATGGATCAGATACGCTTGCTTGCTGTTATCAGTCATGAACTCCGAACCCCACTGCAAACAGTGGTGACATCGACTGACTTACTGCTATTTCGTAGTCAGAATGACGATGAAAAAAAAATCATCAATCGCTTGCACAAAGCTTCCGAGCAAATCGAGGCGCAGATTGCTGACATGTCAACTTATTCGCATATTTTGTCCGGCATGCTGGTGCTGTCCAAAGCGTCTTTTAACCCGCAAGAAGAATTGAAAACAACTGTCGATGAATTCAGTGAGGCGGGTGAAAAAAAGGGGTTGAGCTTTCATTGCGACTTCACCGATCCAGATAAGACAATCGTATCAGACGCACGTCGCTTCAGGCAGATTGCAACTAATCTGATCAGTAATACAGTCAAGTATGCTGTACCTGGCCCTGTTAATATCTCGCTGACATTCCAGCAGATCAATGACATTGAGCCCATTCAAATGGTATTGGTAGTTGAAGATTCTGGGCCTGGTATACCCCCCAAATTATTGCCATCAATTTTCAACGAGTTTTCACAAGGAAAAAATCATAATTCTCAGGCAACGGGTATTGGTATGGGGCTTGCCGTAATTGTTCGTCTGATAACTCTGATGGGGGGCACCATCAATGTTTCAAGTCCTCTAGGTAAGGGCGCAAAGTTCACTGTGCGTCTGCCAGTAACTACTAGCCAGCCAACTATTGCTGGCGCGGATTAATATTAATACCAAGTCAGAAAAGCCAATTTTCTCTCCCGCCGTTCTTGGCCAATAGCAACTGTTTAGCGATAAAAAGAGATTTTGGACGCTTGACAGCATTGCTGCATAGTTCACTTCACAGACGGATCAGCATGAGTTTGCTGTGGTGCTGCCTTTCAACACTCAATTGGGTCTCTAGGCCCATAACTCTTAAGTACTCAGGAGATGAGTTTCTAGTCTTGGTAAAAAATTGATGGCAGTTTTGCCATGAAAGGAAATACAGCCCCGATTAAAATAGATCAGGGCCGTATTCAGTAATAAACAACAATTTGGATCGGGAAAATGCTACGCAGCTGGCGGCAGTTTAGGTTTTGCAATGTCATCTGAGTTGCGCCACTGAATTGCGGATAAAATTTCAGCAGCCAAAATAGACGGTCTAACCGGTTTATCCCGCGGCAAAATACGATAATTACGAACGACCTCGGCAATCTCGGTTTCGGTTGATAAACCTTGAGTCAAATTGCCTGTGATCAAAAAAATGGGAACAGTAGGCGATTTGGCGAGTCGAATCAGGCGTATTAGTGATTCGGAAGTTTGACTTCCAATCGACCAATCAAGAACAAATGCATCGAAGACCTTGTCCGCAATTGCTTTTTCAACCTCGGCAGTTGTATAAAACACAGAAGGAGAAAAACCATAGTCGCGCAAAAAATCACCAAGACTGTCTGCCAAGTCCTTGTTGTCATCGCAGACAGCGACCGAGAACGCATTGTTTTGTTTCAGCGCCAATTCGACCTTGCTTACCTTGAATAGAGCTTCATCTTTAGGAGCGTCTATACGTTCCGAAACAAACAAACTGCCATCTTTTCGGTACGCTACCCATTGATCATCATCTTCTTCTTGATGGGTAAGTGTTCCATCAAGAACTACCTGGCACTTAACGGATCGTGACGGCATGGAAATCGTCGCTTCAAAGATATTCTCCAAAGGAATCTCGGCACTTGAGGAAGACTGGTCGCGCGAATAGCAGACAAAATCTTCACCGAAATGATGGTATACCTTTTGGATATCTCCAAGGGACCATTCATTTATTTCTTTGTCCAGCATTCTTCGTGCTTGCGAAAGACTGAGGTCGAATATTTTCGACAGGAAACTGACGAAATTTCTAGCCTGAATGTTGTTCCGTTGAAATAATGATCCGATGCAGTCGAGAGCACGGCCACTTCTGCATTCAACAGGTGTAAGCATACTAATAGCTGTTCCTAAAATACTACGCAAAGTTGCGTATAAAGTTGATCCACACTGGGTTGGCGCGATAGTTTGCCCAACCCAATCCTGTTGATGCTCAATTGCATCACATAACGCGTTTGCAAGACGTATTTCCTTATAAGCAAGCGGTGTCCAATCTTGCAATCTTGCTAACATACTAAAAAGGCATTGGTGTTGATCCTAAGAATCCCTTAGGTAACCAGTAAGCAACCGCTTTACGCCTCACGAAATCTAATTTCAACTTGAAGTTACCATAACAAGACACACCATGATGCCTTATTTTAAAAAAGCTTGCATCAAAAGCATATGTTTTGCTAGGTCCTAAGATAAATATCTACGGCAAAGCGGGGGGGGGGGCAGGATCAATGCACTTGCACAATCTTACCCTCCTTCTGTCATGTAGTACTTCCCCAAGATGTTGCGTAACGCTCCAAAGATCGTAATCTTCCGCTTCTTCGGGATAAATACTACAGCTCCATTTCATGTGCTTGAGACTCAAGCAACCATTCTTCGCCCCCGGTCTTTTGATCGCGGCAGAAGCTTCTAGGCAACGCATCACTCGATCAATCCTTGGAAAGTCCCCAGGAGGGATTGCCACAGATTGAGAAACTTTTAAATTCGCCAACACAAACACATTCATTATATGAACCTTTCTATAAAATAGTTGCGCAAAATGCTTGTATGCAGTGTCTAAACGTGAAATAATTCCACATGCAGACTAAAAAGAGAGCATTTTTTGAAACGTATTATGCTGAGAAAATGTAATTCGACGCAGGTGGAATGTTCGATGCAGTTATTCGTTTCGAAAAATGCTAACTTTTCTGATTGACAATATTTTCTATTCACAAATGGAAGTTATATATGAAAAATCTTAAAGAATCGTTTCTTGAAAACGCCCACGTGTTCATCATGGTGATCACTTTGGGTGTTACTTGTGTTGTATTTGGTGCGGGGCTCCCTCGTAACACAACCAATAGCTCGTATGCCTCGTTTGCCTCGTTTGGTTACGTACCAATGAGTGTTCAGTATGCTATGGACACTGAGCAACATACTTTGGATGTTCGTGAGTTGCAGAAAATGAAATCCAATGTTGGTGGCGATTTTAGTTACATGTTGGCGAGCATTCAGTATGCTGTGGACGCCGAGCAGCAAGTCTTAGACCTTGCTGGTTACAAAAAAAGCAGCTCAACAGCTGGTAACGAGTTTTCTTACATACAAAAGAGCATTCAATATGCTGTGGATACCGAACAACAAGTCTTAGATCAACGTGAATTACAGCAAAGACAACTCAATGCTGGTCGCGGAGAATCTGAACAATTGACGCCAGCTTCCTAGTAGTTGGTGCTGCATTCAAACGGAATATCAAGGTTATGCCATGCCTGGCTAGGGGCGGGGAAGGTGCGCTTTTTTTACTCTCCTAAACGCACTTTCCCCATTTGTCCCGATATATTAGTGCTAGGTACTACTGTCAAATAGAATATAGAAGTTATGCCATGCCTGGCTAGGGCGGGGAAGGTGCGCATTTTTTACTCTCCTAAACGCGCTTTCCCTATTATCCCCAAGTAAGTATCTCCAGCTAAGTTGCTGACATGCTCTGTCGTCCACAAAGGGCAAGAAGTTGAGTCACGTGAGGGTGGCCGTCAGAATCCACCCTTCTTAAGCCCCCCTATCCCTTGATTGCAGCAACAGCGTTTAGCTGACCGTACTTACGGTCAACTGTGTAAATCCCTTATCTATATAGGGGAATTGCTATGTTTTTTAAGAATTTCCTATATGAAAAAATAAACATATGATTCATAAAATGGAACTTTAATTGAAATAGTTTCGAAAAATGCTTGTGTTGGAGGTTTAAACGTGGAATTATTACGAATGTCGACCTAAGGAACGCATAATACGATATGTTTAAAGCATAAAACAAGCAATGCACCCCGCCCTCAGCACTCAAGTATCAGCTTTATCACATCATGCTACATCATGCCGTGAAATCACGTATTCAGGCAATTCGCTGCCGCACTGGCTGACTGGTTTCTTATATTTTGGATGCCAGTTGATTTTGAAAGTTTTCTTACATATTCAAAATCGTCAAAAAATTGCGTTGTGTGAGAACAAGAAAATATTGATGTTCTGTCTAGTGGGAGGCGTAAATTAAAGTGCGCACGTTTTTGTACATTCTGTTCAGCATTTCCCATTTTTCTAATCAACCTTATTTATAAGAAAACTTCTATGAGTAATACAATAAGTAACTCACAGGTAGGTCAGCCAACGGGATTATTTAATAATCGTTGGTTTTTCCTAATTTTGGCCGTTTTGTTAATGTGTATGATCTCTGGTGTCCAGTATTCCTGGACACTGTATGCGGCGCCACTCAAAGACAAATTAGGGATATCCCTTGCTGCCATTCAGACAGCGTTTACCCTTTCACAGGTAATTCAAGCTGCTTCCCAACCAGGTGGCGGCTATTTCGTAGATAAATTCGGACCTAAATTCACGCTGATGGTTGGCGGCCTAATGGTGCTTGTTGGTTGGGCATTCATGGGTCAGGTAACGGAAGTAACTTATCTGTATGCTCTGTACACCCTGGCTGGTGCCGGTGTTGGTATTGTTTATGGTATTGCCATGAACACCGCTAACCGCTGGTTCCCGGACAAGCGTGGTCTAGCTTCTGGCTTTACTGCTGCTGGCTATGGTCTCGGCGTACTACCATTCCTGCCTTTCATCAGCTCCATGCTGAAGACTGAAGGTGTTGGCCCAGCATTCTCATACACCGGCTTCGTCATGGGTGCGCTGATTATTATTATCGCCTTCTTTATCAAGTTCCCAGGTCAGCAAAAGGGCGTTGCCCAGAAGAAACCTGTGCCTACGGAAAAAGACTTCACCTCCGGTGAAATGCTCCGCACGCCGCAATTTTGGGTTCTGTGGGTCTCTTTCTTCTCAGTTAACTTTGGTTTCCTTCTGCTCGTCGCTAACAGCGCCCCATTCGGTAGGACTATCGGTGTAGCCGCTGGTACCATGGCGATCGCAGTCACCATCCAGAATCTCTTCAACGGCGGCTGTCGTCCGTTCTGGGGTTTTGTTTCTGATAAGATTGGTCGCTACAAGACCATGTCGGTTGTGTTTGGCATCAACTGTGTCGCTATGTTTGCCTTCCCGCACATTGCGGCACTCGGCACCGCGTTCTTTATCGCGATTCTGTCAATAGCGTTCTTTACCTCTGGCGGCAGCTATGCGTTGTTCCCACCGACAAACAGCGATGTTTTCGGTACAGCCTATTCCGCTCAGAACTATGGTTTCTTCTGGGCTGCTAAGGCGATTGCCTCGATCTTTGGTGGCGGCCTCGGCGCATTGATTGCGACAGAATTTGGCTGGACGACTGCATTCACGATCACTGGCTGCACCTCTTTCATCGCGTTTGCCTTGGCAACCTTCGTTATTCCAAGAATGGGTAAGCCGAAGAAGCGTGTGAAAGTGCTTTCGGAACAAGAGCAACTGGCTGCGGTAAATAATCAATAAGGTAATCTTGTCGGAGCCATTTCGTTACGGTGACGTTGTTTCTCATCAAATAACACGATTGGCTCCGTCTTGATGCCCGTACTGTCAAGCCGTGCCGAGTGGGAGCCTGGAAATAATTACCCACGTTGTCACTGTCGATTTTAAAGTGAGTGGGTTCCGCCCTTCACGCCAGTCTGTGGCGGAAACACAAGCTTGTTAAATCGGCTGCACGTTTTGCATCTTAATGGAGAACAACATCATGTTTAAGAAAATTCTAGTTCCGAACGACGGTTCCGTTCTGGGCAATATCGCAGCATTGCGTGGTATTGAGATGGCCGCCAAGCATGGCGCCGAAGTCATCGGCATCAACGTGTCGCGTGAATACCAGAAGCCAGGCTTTGGTAAGAAGGTCAGTCCTACAGGGGCGGAATTTGCGGCCGAAGCTAAGGAAGCCAGCGCCAAGGTCATGCAGCCTTTCGAGGCCACCGCCGCTAAGGCTGGCGTCAAATTCACCGGTATCGTGCGTTGCGCCAATCATACTGCGCTCGCCATTACGCGCGCTGCGGACGAGTTCGGATGCGACTTGATCTTCATCGGTTCGCACGGCTGCGCCGGTTGGGATCATATCCTTACAGGCAGTGTATCCACCAAGGTGCTTGCCACCGCAAAAATTCCGGTACTGGTCTACCGTTTGAAAGAAGATGAAGTGCCTGTTGGCGTGCCGCACTCTTATGAGTTGGCGTTCCCAGAATAAGTGACTAATTAGACTTTGAGCTGTTATTTTGGTGACTGATTTGTAAGCCCCAGGCCTAGTGCCAGGGTTTGGTTTGCAAAAAAAAAGGAAGCGCGCGCTGAGCAGTGTTCGCTCCGAGGAGGGGGGCTGTAGCCAAGACTCCGCGGAAAAAAGAGGCGTTTTCTACGGTTCCTATACATAGTGTTATAACTACGTAGGAGGTTCATCATGCAATTAAAGTTGATTACAGATGTTGTTTCCATAGTCCTCTCATCGGTAGTATTAGTGGTCTTCGCATTCAAAATTATTTTCTTCTTTACACGAGGGCGTAAGAGTGAGAACCAGGCTGTCTAAGCTATTCCAGTAACGAAAACCCGGGCATTATCCTAGTGCTTCACCTATCGTGTTGATGGCCGGGCCAAGAGCAGTTTTAAACCCGCATGAACTAGCGTTCATGCGGGTTTTTTGTCAAACAGCGTGCAATACTTTCCAGATTAGGGGTGGAAACAGCGTCCAATAGTTTCCACCCCAGTGTGTCACCATCCGGGGTTTTAGCCGGAGGTATCTGGAGTGTTTTACATGGACATCATCT